>SMTZ1_10012027_pt1 | contig 15258 bp, 16 predicted proteins | sample DeeMarSWOR136_30_FD_25667 | JGI IMG/M metagenome (IMG submission 25667)
CGTGAGACAGTTCGGTCCCTATCTGTCGTGGGCGCAGGATATCTGAGAGGAGCTGTCCTTAGTACGAGAGGACCAGGATGGACAAACCTCTAGTATACCAGTTGTTTCGCCAGAGGCATGGCTGGTTAGCTACGTTTGGAAAGGATAACCGCTGAAAGCATCTAAGCGGGAAGCCTACCTCAAGATTAGATATCCCTCTCGTTTAATCGAGACTGAAGACCGCTGGTAGACTACCAGTTTGATAGGTCAGATGTGTAAGTCCGGTAACGGATTTAGCTAACTGATACTAATCGGTCGTGAGGCTTGACCATAAATCAATATAATATAAACAATAATTATCCTGATGAAAAAATAATTTTTCTCGGTGGTTATAGCAGAGAAGAAACACCCGTTCCCATCCCGAACACGGAAGTTAAGCTCTCTAGCGCTGATGGTACTGCACGGGTAACTGTGTGGGAGAGTAAGAAGCTGCCGGGATTTATTAATGAGCCTTTCCAGTAATGGAAAGGCTTTTTATTTTGACACGTAAAAGGAATTGAGGCATTGAAGAATTATAGAATTAAATATATTCTTACACTATTTTTACTCTTTTCTTGGTGAATGACAAATGGTTCAAGTTAAGGAAAGGGGTGAGTTATGAAGCAAATCGAAGTGAGAACTCACAAACAGTGTGAGCTGTTGGACATCACATCGCAGGTTCAGCTGGTGGTGAAAGAGAGTGGTGTGGAGGATGGTGTTTGTTACGTGTTTGTTCCGCACACTACCGCGGGGATTACCATAAATGAAAATGCAGACCCTGATGTGGTAAAAGATATAATTATGGAGCTTAACAAAATTGCTCCCTTAAATGATAAGTATCTACACGCTGAGGGGAATTCAGCAGCCCATATTAAGTCAAGCATTGTGGGGTGTTCACGTGAAGTGATCATTGAGGAGGGGCGTTTGCAATTGGGGACTTGGCAGTCCCTATTTTTCTGTGAGTTCGATGGTCCTAGGAGTAGGAGTGTGTGGGTGAAGATCATTAGTTCATAGATGGGAATCAGGAAGAAAATGCCAACAAACTTTAAGACCGATAAGGGAATTTTATGTAAACCCCGTTAGAAAGCTTTAATTAGGCTTGAGACTCCAACTGAACTTATTTCTTTTTTCAACCCGCCATAAATAGAAAAGCTTTTTTTCTAACGGGGTAAATGTTTCCTGTCTACCCAGAAACCAATTTTTTAATGTAAGCTTCAAAAGGGTAGTCGGGATCAGCTTGGCCGAGCTCAGCCAGGCTATAGTCGTCATCCCATAGTGGAATTTGAGAATCAGGATAATCTGTGTAGAAATCTCCTGGTGGGGAATGTATCTTGGGTGGTGTCTGCGTTAAACCTCCCTTGGCTGTGCTCGGCCAAGCCACTGCCCTAAATGTTTTGATATCTTTTTGACTACTTCTTCCTGTTCAATGAACGCGATAATCTTCATGGAACCCTGGCATTTTGGATAGGTTAAGGGATCAACTTCATTGTTTATTCTCTTATTATTTTAGATGTTCTAACCCGGATTCAAAACAAAGGTTTACGTAGGGTTGCCACGAAGAAATGAAGATTTTAAGTGTCACAGAAAACCTGTTAGGTTTTCTAGTGACACGCAATGTGGAACAAAAAGTTCCTCTTGTCCGACTAATGCCTTGCAATCAGTTAAGAAAATCCGGATTGGCCCATCATAACTGTTTACCTATAAGTTTAAACATATTCCTATATGTTTCTTCAACAAGATTCCTGCCCTCAGATTTGGCTCTAATAAGGTTATCATAATATTTAGAAATTGTTCTATCAGAATAAGTCTCCAGTTCTCCTCTCAAATATTTTATACTTTCTTGACTATTATTACCTATATCTGGATATTTATTAAAAAATTCAAAATTCCAATCTGAATGAATAATTAATATTGACTCAATAATAGGATTATCATTAAGACATGGAATTTGATTATTCATCCTCGCATATTTCAAGCTCATAAGGTTAAGACCTTTCTCTTTAGCTTCTTTAAGATCCTTAAGATAAGACCCTAAGGTAAGTTCATCCCATGTTTCAAAAGCAGCTCTTCTTACACCTCGGAAAGGAACAGGATTTTCTCGACAAGCAACTAAGCAAAATGGTTCTTTTTTTGTTTTTACTGAAAGAAACATCTCCTGTTCAATATCCAAAATATTGTCTATGAGATCTGCCATTTTAATGGGAAAATAACTATATTAGTAAAAAATTGATAAGAACTCGCTTTTTGATGGATCAAGTATAGAGAAGTTCCTCTTTTATGTCAACCAAAGAATGACCACAAGATGTGGGCGGGCATAGTCAAAGTCAGAGTAATCATAATCATAGTGTAGGATTTGAGAGTAGACTTCGGTGAACTCCCTTCGGGTCTAAGTTTCAGGGTCGAGGATAGTCGAAACGATGAACCGGAGTAGTATTCATCAGGTGGAGAAGGTATCCTGGACGGTGAACTTTTCTTGAGATTCAAGAGCCCTAGGTGTTTTAATATCTTTTCTATAATTTATGCCTGTTCTATAAAGGCAATGATCGGCATTGGGCCCTGTCTTATGATTTATACATTTTATTCTTTGAGGTCTAATGATATTATATGGATTTAAGAAAGAGGTTAGTAATGGAACACACTCATATTAAGGCTAGTAATAAAGTAGTTTTTAGAGGAGTACAATGTTAATAGATTCTCATGCTCATCTGGAAATGTCGGAGTTTGCTCAGGACAGGAAAGAGGTGATTCAAAGGGCACATGATGAAGGGGTAGTGTATATTATTACTGTTGGGATTGATATTGAAGCATGCAAAAAAGCAATTGCATTGGCTGAGGAATTCGAATATGTCTATGCAATAGTAGGTATCCATCCGCACAACGCAAAGGATATTAATGAGGAAACTTACTTTCTTTTGAGAAACTTAACCCAGCATAACAAAGTGTGTGCCCTAGGAGAAATTGGTTTGGATTTCTTTAGAAACCTCTCTCCTCACAATGTGCAGATAAAACGGTTTGGAGAATTGATAGGATTAGCAAGGGAATTGAAACTTCCTATAGTAGTTCATGATCGAAATGCTCACAAAGAAACTCTCTCCATTTTAAAGGAAGAGAAGGCATTTGAAGTAGGCGGGGTGGTTCATTGCTTCTCCGGTGATTATGAGATGGCATCGAAATGTTTTGATATGGGTTTTTATATCTCTATACCGGGTACTGTAACATTTAGGAAGGCCTCGTCACTGCAAGAACTGGTGAAAAGGATACCACTTGAGAGAATTCTCATAGAAACTGACGCTCCCTTTTTAGCTCCTGTGCCGTTTCGAGGAAAGAGAAATGAACCTTCTTATGTAAGGTATGTTGCTGATAAAATAGCACAAATAAAAAACCTAGATTTTGAAGAGGTGGCGAGTGTTACCTCAAAAAATGCTAAATCATTGTTTCAAATTCCTTAGACACTCATCTTTTACCTGGTTGCCCGTCTTTTTCTTTAAATAAGCAACTGTGCTTAAATAGATAAGGACTAATGCGGCAATCAAGATTATCCCCCCAACCAGGGCGAGAATCCAGTTTTTAGCGGTAACAAACTCCTTGATATTCCATATCATGGCTGAGAGCGTCGTGATGGTTACTATGACTGCCGGTAGTGCTGTAGGCCAGGTAGGAGATTTTTTCCTTAACAAATAGATGGTGAGTGTTGCAAAGACCAGAGAGGCAAGTAGCTGATTAGTTGTTCCAAAGAGAGGCCAAAGGAGAATCCCCGCAGGTTTACCACCATAGAGGCCTATGGCTAAAACATAGGCTACACCAGCGGACATGAAGGAGGTAACATACTTGTTTTGAAAGATGGAAAGATTCTGTTGATCTCCGAATTCGGAGACAATGTATCGACCCAATCTGCAAGAAGTATCCAAAGTGGTCATCGCAAAGGAAACGATGATAAGGGCTACAAAGGTTTGACTGAGACTAGGAGGTATTCCAAGATGTGAGATAAAACCTGAGGCACCATCAACGAAGGCACTCAATTTTGCACCCAGACCAGAGGCATGCCCCCATGAGGCATAGTGTTTTAACCATAATCCAGTAGTTGCAAAACCTGCTGTACAAACAAGTACAGAAAGGATACCAAGCGATCCTTCTGCTAACATTCCACCGTAGCCAACCAGCTTAGCATCTTTTTCATTATTGAGCTGTTTTGAAGAGGTGCCAGAGGAAACAATGGAGTGATAACCAGAAAGGGCACCGCAAGCGATGGTAACAAATAGAAAGGGCCAAAGGGGAGGAGCTCCAGGGATATTTGTTCTGAAGGCTGGGGCAACAAAGTGAGGGGCTGTGAAAAATAGTCCCAGATAAATGAGGATCAATCCAGCATAAAGTTGGAAAGACTCTAAATAGTCCCGTGGTTGTAGCAACAGCCATATTGGTAATATTGAGGCAATGAATCCATAGAAGGCAAGGATGGTAACCCATGTGAATTTATCTGTGCCCAGAAAGGTGGTTTCTGGCATGGGATAGGGATGTCCCGTACCCCACCAGATGGCAAATAACATAAAGATGATGCCCACAAGGCTGGCAGGTTTTAATCCAATGGGAGTTCGATAGATGAGAATCCCAATGAGCATAGCCGTACCCATAAGGGCGAAAACAGGAAAGACAATAGCGGGATAGCTAATGAGTAATCCTGCTATGGCAAGGTAGAAGACAGCTGACAAGAGGATGACGACGAAATAGATTATGATCATGTAGGCAGTAGTTGCCTTGGTGCCAATAATGTCTTTTGCCAATTCTCCAATAGATTTACCTTTGCTTCTCACGGAGAGGACTAATGCTCCAAAGTCATGTGTTGCTCCCCACACGATAGTTCCTAGGAGAACCCAGAGGAGGGCTGGAACCCATCCCCAGATTACCGCTATAGCAGGACCTATGATGGGAGCTGCTCCGGCTATAGAGGCAAAGTGGTGTCCGAATAAGACAAACCTATTAGTAGGCACATAATCTTTATTATCCTTGAACTCATGGGAAGGGACAGGTGCCTTGGCATTTAGTTTAAAGATCTTTACATCCAAATATTTCCCGAAGAATCTAAAGGCTAAAAGCAAGGTCACAAGGCAAAACAATCCGACGATAGCAGCATTCATCATAATCCTTTCACACGACTTAGTTATATGGCTACATCAATTGGTGATAGAATCCCTTTAGTGATTAGTAAACCCTGTAAGATTATGGTTAGGTCAAAGGCACCTATTGAATAGCTCATATAGATATTCATAAAACATTTAAGGATGCCTTTAAAAAGCCCGTAAAGAAAATGATCCGTAGTTTCTTTAATTTACGCTCGAAACTTTTTCAACGTTCTATGGAGGTCAATGTGTGTAGGAAACTAGAAAATATCTAAGATAACACAGGCCATCAAATGTATAATCTGTCAATAGTGAGAGTGTGAATGAATGTGCGAGGTGACTTCAATGATTATTGGTATCCTTAAAGAGCGAGCAAATTTAGATATACCTAGATTAAACTCGTACTGAAATATCGTTCTGCCCGATCAGGTAGGACTGTAACTACTTTTTTATCCATACCCAGCTTCTCAGCGGCCTTTAAAGAAGACCAGACATTGGCACCGGATGAGGTACCTACAAGTAGTCCTTCTTTCTTAGCTAATTCCCGTGCAGTGTTAATTGCGTCCTCATCACTTACTGTAATTACTTCATCGATCAAGGAAACATCGAGTACTTTTGGAATAAATCCATCACCTATCCCCTGAATCTGGTGTAAACCCGGTTCATGACCCAAAAGGGCAGCACTATTTTTAGGTTCTACCGCAATCACTTTGATACGGGAGTTCTTTTTCTTCAAGAATTTTCCTACTCCTCCCAAGGTTCCACCGCTTCCGACCCCTGCTACGAATACATCTATTCGACCCTTCATCTGTGACCAGATTTCTGGACCCGTGGTTAAGTAGTGGATCTCTGGGTTTCTCGGATTTTCAAATTGTTGAGGGACATAGATACGAGAATCCTTCCTTGCAAGCTCTTCGACTTTCTCCACACATCCTTCAAGGCTATCCTTTGCTGGGGTAAGAATGAGCTCTCCTCCAAAAGCTTTGATTATCTTTTTTCTTTCTTCACTCATATCCTCTGGCATGACGATAATGACCCTATATCCCTTTTGCACCCCTACAAAGGCCATTCCTATACCTGTATTTCCCGAAGAAGGTTCCATAATGATGGAATCTTTGGTCAATTTTCCCTCTTTTTCTGCTTCTTCAATAAGGTACTTGGCCACCCGATCCTTAATACTTCCTCCTGGATTGAGAAACTCTGCCTTGACGAGTACATCATAGGATGTAATACTCCTCAACTTAATCATTGGAGTATCCCCAATTTCATCCAGTATCGTCTTTTCCATCATGATTTAAGAATTTTCCTCTTTCCTGCAGAAGTGATTACAAGTGTTTAGGTCATTTATTGGAATCACAAATAAATTATATGATACCTCATTGCATTTTGTTATGATGTTAAAGAGTATTAAGTATTTTCTCTAGTTTTTTCTTTCCCTGCTTGAAAAATTTGGGTGCAACTTCCAAGGTGATGGTTCCATTGTATCCTGTTTTACACAGAGCATGGATGATGGGTTCAAAGGCAATAGTCCCCTCACCTAAAGGAAGGTGAAGATCATCATTAGGCGTATTTCCTCCATAATTATCATGAATGTGAACATGTCTTATTCGCTCAGGATACATCTCAATGAAGCTATATGCTGTATTTTTTGAGGTCAATAATTCCCCATGGCCAATATCCAATGTTAATCCTATTTGTGGAAATTGATGGAAAGCTTGCTCGAAATCATCACTACGTTCACTCAGATTTTCTAAGCAAAGCGCAATTCTTTTTCTTATTGTGAGGTCCATAATCTCCTCTAGGATGGTAAGTTTATCCATTAAGATGGTTTTTTCTATGAATCTTTGGTCTAACCAAAAGTGAACGGTAATCAGCTTTGCATCTAACTCATAAGCGAAGTCAACCAAAGTTTTAATTTGAGGCAGTAAATTGAGTCTTAACTCTTGGCAATCGAAAGGGTTGCCTTCTTCAGGTCCATGAACAATGAAAAAAAAGTTAAATTCTCTCTTTAATTTTAATAGTGAGGTGATTTCTTTAAAAGCATGATGGGGGTTAAGTAAGTTGATTTCAGCAAAATCTAATTGTGCCTCCCCCACATAGTTAACCTCCTTTAAGCTATGTGCTCTTCCTCCGATTAGCATATTATATTATAAATATTATATCCCAGTAAAGGGGGGGAGTGAGTTGAAAAGCTAAAAAACTTTAATGTTAAGAATAGGAAGTTTTTAAATTCTCTCTCTTTTGAAGGTAGGCTGTGTTTTTATCAAACTGTCCCATTTTGTTGTATGCTTTAGTCAATTCATTCCATATGTTTGGAAGAGGAATATATTTTCTATCTTCCATTGCCTTCTCATAACATTCAATTGCCTTGTTATATTGCTTAAGCTGATTATAAATCAGTCCTATATTGAACCATGTATTACCTGGTGAAATATAGTTTTCATCAGTCAATGCTTTTTCATAACATTCAATTGCCTTATTGTATTGACCTAATCGATAATAAGAGTTTCCCATGTTATTCAATGCTTTATAGGGAGTAGGGTAATCTTTATCCTTGAGTACTTTTTCATAACATTTTACTGCTTTTTTGTGTTTACCCAAGTGATTGTAAGCGATACCCATATTGTATATGACCTTAAAACGTGTATCAAACTTTCCGTTTTTTAAAGCCTTTTCATAATATAAGATGGCTTCTTCATACCTTTTCTTTGCAAGTAATTCATTTCCCTTTTCGAAATAATTTGCAGCATACTTCATGTACCTCTCCATTCAATAATCCTTTATAAAATATTCATCCTAATACATAAATTCTTATAGCACATAATGAGTTATAAAACAAGAATATTTTGACTTTTTCTAAGATTCAGACAGCAATAACAGCGAAATATAACTCAAAGAGAGGTAAGCCACTAGTTTTACTAGTGAGACTTTCAATGTTTGACATTTAGATTCAGTTCTAAAAAGATCCTCCTTTGAGCAAAGGGGAAAGCTTGGCAGTAAAACTCAAAGGAGGGAAAAATGTCGGAGGAAAGTATAAGTCATTCGAGATGGGATTGCAAGTATCATGTAGTGTTCATACCAAAATGTCTGAGGAAAGAGCTGTATGGAAAGATAAGGAAGTATCTTGAGGCAGTGTTTCATGAAATGGCAAGACAGAAGAGGTGCAGAATAGAGGAAGGAGATATGGTGCAAGATCACGTGCATATGCTCATCAATACCCCCCCGAAATATTCGGTAGCGGAGGTAAGTGGATATATAAAGGGGAAGAGTGCAATAGCAGTAGCCCGGCAATATGGTGGGAGGAAGCGGAATTTCAATGGAGAGAGCTTATGGGCTCGAGGTTATGCAGTTTCCACGGTTGAATTTGAATTAGAAGAGGTGGTGAGATACATCAAGGATCAGAACAAACGTGATCAACAAGAAGATTTTACTAGAACGTTAAGTTTTGACATTTGAAATTATTCATTGACACTTAGTTTTATGTTCAGAAAATGGTTATCAGCGATAGTGTCATTTGACATTACAGGCATTTATTTACGAGAATCTTCACATCCTAATTGTTACTATCCACAATCGAAGGGGAGCATGATGGTTACGACATCACCTTCGTTAATAGGAGTATTAAGATCAGCTATTGAACGGAAGGTTTTCTCATTTATGAGTAAGAGGAAAGGGACGATAGCACCTGTTGCACGGTCTTTTATTTGGTGCTCAAAAGATTTGCGCTACTTTTAATACATGTTTTCCAGTAGGTATCTTAATGTATTTCCCCGTTTAATCTCATAGTCTATTGCGCTTTTCCCTACTATATCTCTCAGATTGGCAAAGGTTTTTACTTTTACCTTCAAAGCATTCTCCGATTTATTTATTCTCCATAGCCTGTTTTAACCACTCTTCGGCAAGAATTTCTGGTATAGTAATATTTTTTATCCGGTTTGGGGTTGTCTTCTAAATAGGTGAGCGCACCCACTTCACAATATTTAACACAAGTAGGATCTCCTCCGCAAGCTTCACATTTCCTGGTATAGACCGGAACAGGTATTTCTGGTATGCTAATCAGGTTAACTTTGATTCGTGTCTTCTTGTGGTTAAACACCTTCTCCCACACCATTGTACAGGCAAGCTCACACATTCGGAAATCTGTACATTTATTGATATCAACAACTAGTCTGTCAGTCTACTTTTATTTCGTAAATCATGCAAAAACAGTCTATTTTTAATCTGTAAATGACAAGAAGGCAAAAAATTATTGACAAAACGTCTAACAATAGTTTATCTATACTACCGTCAGTCAGCTTAGACCCACTTAGGCTGGACCGAGACGGAGGTGATTCCAGAATAATCAAACATTTATGGAGGAATAATGAGCGAGGTATTGCAAGATATGCTTGACAGGGCAAAAAAAGCCCAGCAAATCGTAGAACACTGGACCCAGGAGAAGGTAGACGAAATGGTTCTTGCTGCTGCCTGGGAGGCAATAAAGCCTGAAAGTGCAGAAGAATGTGCCAAGCTTGCAGCTAAAGAAACAAAAATGGGTGTATACGAAAACAAATATACTAAACACCGCAATAAGGTCCTGGGAGCCCTGCGAGACATGGAAGGCGCACAAACAACCGGCATTGTTGAGGAAGATAAGGAAAAGGGAATTTTTAAGGTGATCAAGCCGATGGGTGTTATATGTGCACCATCTCCCTGCACAAACCCAACAGCTACTGTAGTTGTTAAGGGTATTTCTGCTTTAAAAACCCGCAATGCCATGATTTTTGCCCCGCACATGATTGCCAGGAGGTGCGGTGCCAAGGCTGTTGGATTTATGCGAAAGGGGCTCGAAAAGGTTGGTGCCCCGGTTGATCTTCTTCAGTGCATGGAAAGGCCTTATATAGAGGACATTCAGGCGCTTATGGCCGCTTGTGATGTGGTGTTTTCAACCGGCGGAACCCAGTCTGTCAAGGCGGCCTATTCAAGCGGCAAGCCGGCTTTTGGTGTGGGCGCAGGAAATTCTGTGATGATCGTTGACGAAACTGCTGATGTTTCCGATGCAGCGGAAAAAATATTCCTGAGCAAGATCTTTGACAATGCTACATCCTGCTCTTCTGAGAACAGTGCCGTAATCCAGGAGTCCGTGTGGGACCAGACAATTGAAGGCTTAAAATCACACGATGGGTATCTGTGCAATGCCGAGGAAAAGAGAAAACTGAAAGAAGCCATGTGGCCGGATGGAGAACATATAAATCAAAAAATCGTAGCCAGGCCCGCTAGCAAAATCGCTGAAATTGCAGGAATTGAGGTACCTGAAAATACCACATTCATCATGGTCCTGGGAGAGGATCCAGTAGAAAACGACAAGTTTGCTGATGAGAAGCTCTCGCCTGTTTTGACGCTTTGGAAATATGGCCAATTTAACCAGGCTATTGAATATCTCAAAAAGATTCAAGCAATCCGTGGTCGGGGCCACTGTTGTGGGATCCATACCAAAAATGAGGACCACATACGGGAGCTTGCAGAACAGGTGCAGGTAAGCCGCCTGATGGTGAACCAGCATGCCTTTTACCATGAGCCTTGCCTGCGGAACATGGGGCGGCAACAGCACTACGGATAACATCACCTGGAGAAATATGGTCAATTACACATGGGTTTCAAGGCCTATCCCGGAAAATAAACCTGACGAAGAGAAAATTTTCAAATCATATTGGGATAAATACGGTAAATAATCAGAACTTAATTTATTTTTAATAGAAAAGGAAATTTATCCATGGAAAGAGGAGAATTGACTGAAAAAATGTTAGTTTTTTTAAAAAAGGCTCTGGCAGATAAAGATGCCGAGATAGATCCTGATACACCAATGGCTGACCAGGGGCTTAGTTCATCAGGCAGGCTTGAATTTTTTACCATGTGTGAGGATGAGTGGGACCTAATGTTTGACGAGGATGAGCGTGACGAGGTCGAAACATTCAATCAGGCCGTTGACCTGGTTATGAAGATGATGAACGAATAAAGGATGTTCAACATAATCGAAAGCAATAAAAAAACCGGTCTATCAAAGGCCAGTTTTTTTATTGCAAAGTATTGAACATCCCTTATAAAGAATCCACAAAATCTTTAATACCTTCTGTTTTATCCATACTCTTCATCTTGATTTCACGGTTGATCTTTTTCATAAGGCCTCTAAGAACATTCCCCGGGCCTAGCTCAAGACAGTTGTCCGCACCTTCATTCAGCAGTTTGTTCATCTCCTCTATCCACCTAACTGGGTGGTTGACCTGCTTGGTAAGGAGTCTTTTCACCTCATCCTTTGAAGGATAAAAATCAGCGTCTGCATTTGAAAGGACAGGCACACCAAGGTCTCTGACCTGAATGGGCTCAAGCGCTTCAGCCAGCCTTTCTGCTGCAGGCTTCATAAGAGCACTGTGGAATGGTGCGCTTACCGGTAGCATAACCACCCTCTTTGCTCCTTCTGCCTCTGCTTTCTCTGCTGCCCGTTTTACTGCCTCAATATGGCCAGAGATAACAATCTGTCCGGGACAGTTATAATTTGCCGGTGAAACAAGCTCACCCTGAGCGCACTCGTTACAGATTTTTTCCACCGCATCAGTTTCCATCCCCAGTATCGCCGCCATGCCGCCAACGCCCACAGGAACGGCTTCCTGCATATAGGTGCCGCGTTTTCTCACGATTCTCACCGCATCTGCAAATCCAAGGACACCTGAACAGACCAGTGCGCTGTACTCTCCCAGGCTGTGACCTGCTAATAGTGAAGGTACGATGTCTGTTTCTTTCTGCAGAACCCGCAGGACCGCAACACTTACCGTGAGAATAGCAGGCTGAGTATTCATAGTAAGCTTAAGATCGCTTTCTGGACCATCAAAACAGAGTTTTGAGAGCTTCTCACTCAGTGCATTGTCTGCCTCTGCAAATACGTCTGCAGCTTCCTTAAAACTATCCTTAAAATCCTTGCCCATACCGACATACTGGGAGCCCTGTCCTGGAAAGAGAAAAGCCCATTTTGCCATGGTATTAACCTCCAATCTATTATAGTGCTTAATGCCCTTCGAGCTGATTTCTTTGAGAGGATCAACAGGATTTAGGTGAATATTTTTTCCTGCTAATTGTTAATCCTGTTTGAAAAAAATATCCTGTACGGTTATAGCTCTAAACGCATTGTTAATTAAAAAACGAAATATAGTTAAAAATTAAACTAGTGTCAACTTAAAAGAAAAAAACAATCTAAATTTACTATTCACTATTCTCCCATATATACCACTTTCTTTACCGTTCAAGAAAAAGTCCTGTGATCACCTCTCCCTCATGCATAAGGTATCTGCCAATAAGAGTTGAGCAGTGTGGTATCTCTGCAAATATTTTCTCACTGAGCTTCACTTCAAAAGATTGTTCTTCGGTGACGTGAGTTACAACCATATCATAAAACCCGAGGCGTTTACCGTAGAGCGGAGCCACGCATTTAAATACTGTTTCCTTGGCACTGAAAAGCAGGGCAAGCCGCTTTTGTGCTTCCTCATCACCGGCATTAATCCATTCCATCTCTACAGGAGTCAGGACTTTTTTCGCAATTCGCATGCTCACCCGATCGATTGTTTCTATATCAAGTCCTAGTGCGCGAAGATCATTCTTCTTGGCAACCGCAGCAACGCACCAGTTATGGCTGTGTGAGATTACGCCAATAATTCCATTAGGCCAAATCGGCACTCCGTCAGCTCCTTTATAAAGTGGATACTTATTAATGCCTAATCGTGTCAATGCGTTGCGAGCGCATAAGCGCCCTGCCCCAAATTCCTGCCGCCGTTTGGCAACCGCGTTTTGTATAGACACCCTTTCTTCTGGATACAGTTCATATTCCTTTTCTTCTACCCGGCAGCACTCAGTTACAACACAGTCAGAGAAAAGGGGTTGGATAGTAGTGATTACTTCCACTGCGTTTTCACCCGTTAGATATAGTTACACACATATATAGTAGAAATCAGGAGTCAGAAGAAAAACAGCAATAAAACAGCTCATAGCGCGCAACGCTGAAACCTTGTATTTAAAATCTTTATAATCTGCATCCCAATTGTCTTTTATCCACCATCGAAAGGGAGCATGATGGTGACCACATCACCTTCGTGAAGTGGGGTGTCAAGGTCGGCTACAGAACGAAAGGTTTTACCGTTTATAAGTAGGAGGAAGGGAACAATAGCACCCGTTGAATGGTCTTTTATTTGATGTTCAAACGATTTGCCGTACTTTTGACACATATTTTCCAGTAGGTATCTTAAGGTATTTCCCTGTTTAATCTCATAGTCTATTTCGCTTTTCCCTACTATCTCTCTCAGATTGGCAAAGGTTTTTACTTTTACCTTCAAAGCATTCTCCGATTTATTTATTCTCCATAGCCTGTTTTAACCACTCTTCTGCAAGAATTTCTGGTATGATAATCTTTTTCTTATCCGGTTTGGGGTTTTCCTCTGAGTAAGTGAGTGCACCCACCTCACAATATTTTACACAGGTAGGGTCTCCTCCACAGGCATCACACTTTCTGGTATATACTGGAACAGGGATCTGTGGTATTCCAATCAGGTGAACTTTGATATGAGCTTTTTTAGGATTAAATACCTTCTCCCGCACCATTGCACATGCAAGCTCGCACATCCTACAACCTGTACACTTATTGATATCAACAGCGAGATGTTTCTTCATCGAAAGTGGTATCCTCTTTTTTAACCGAGAGTAATTCCTCCTGCAACTGTGATGCCTTCTTTTGCTATTGGTTTGAGTGAAGAATCTTCAGGGTGCTCAACCTTGTGAGCCCGTTTCAATCCTAACGGCTCTTCCACTATTTTCTTAAAAAAAGGAGGAAGCTGCAAGTGGGTGCTGATGATGACCATATGAAATTCTTCACTCTTCTTTTCTCTGTTCTCGATGAATTCAACCAAAAGGCTTCCACCATCTTCGTACTCCTTAATTGACAGTACTGCGCACGTTTTAGAGTTAGAGTTCAGAATGTAATCCAGATAAATTTTATAAGTATCTGTGGTTCCCCTGTTAGATAGTGGACCTTAGGGAATAAATACTTTGTCCACCAGGATAGATGTCCAACAAAGCACACTTCCTGTGTAATGGTTATCTAACGGGGTGAATCTGTGGTTATTCACTTTCTAAGTTAGTTTTTCAGCAAGAAATATGATCAGATCTTGCACTTTAATCTGAAATTCCTTAAGCGGTGGTTTTTCATTTAACACACAACTAAGATGAGCGAGGCACTTGGTACAAGTGGTAATGAGGGTAGCAGCACCTGTTCTCTCTGCTTCATCCAGTTTGTTCACCAGTAGTGCCTTTGACTCTGTAGTACATCCCAGCCAGGCAGAGACGCCACAGCACTGGCAATCCTCCCGGGTGTTTTCTAGTTCAACCAGGTTAATTCCATTAACCTGGGTAATAAGATTTCTTGGTGTATCAAAGATTTGCATGTGTCTTCCCAGCCTGCAGGGATCATGATAGGTAACTATTCCTTCTCCTTTTAAATTGAGCTTATCCTGGTGATTTTCCAGAAATTGACTAATATGGAGGATCTCTATGTCTAGATTATAATCAATAGCAAAGGTACGGGTGCACTCTGCGCAAGTGGTCACTAGTGCTTTAATGCCGCTCTCTTTAATAGTCTTGGTATTGAGCTCTTTAAGCTTTGCAAACTCCTCCTGATTTCCCTGCCAGAGTTCATCGTGACCACAGCACTTAAGTCCCATCACCCGTGGCTTTATCCCCACTTTATTCATGAGCCTTATGGCAGCATCCCCAATGGGGTGGAAATTAGTTCCCACTTCCAAAAAGGAGTCGAGAAAGTCTATACAGCCTGGGAAATAGCCGATGGTACTTTGAGGGTCAATCTCACCTGAAAAGTCAGTGGGAACACCGCTCTTCTCAGGGAATTTAATCATCAGTTGAGAGATGAGATTAAAAACTGATTTATGTGCAATGGTATCTTCCTCAACCTTCTTATTACTTCGTACCTCTTTGATAAAATCGAGGTACTCTACCCCTTGTGGACAGTATTGAGAACACAAACCACAGGTGAGACAGGACCAGAGATCAAGCTCATCTTTCGCAAGCAGTGTCTTCTCGAGATCTCTTCTAG
>SMTZ1_10023574_pt1 | contig 15258 bp, 11 predicted proteins | sample DeeMarSWOR136_30_FD_25667 | JGI IMG/M metagenome (IMG submission 25667)
TTCTCTATCACACTCTGGGTCAATAGCAAATGGGCGGTCGGCTCTGAAAAGCAGTTTATCATCAAAAATGGTACATCCGGCTCTGAATATAAAGGTGCCGGCGGCAAAAGGTATGCAATCAAATTCCAAACTCAAAACTTCCGATTTGTCCTCGATGACGGTGTTACAAAAACAATGTTAAACGGCTCCAGCGCAGATTTTGCCACCGGCCGGTGGGTCCATGCTGCTGTGGTACGCGACACAGCCGCAGATGAGCTTCTGCTTTATTGTAACGGCCTGCTGGTAAGCACCGCGGTCGACTATACCGGCGATATTTCTTCGCCGGGCGAGGACCTGTTTATTGGTGCCTCACCGAAAGAGAACGCAGGCGCAGGCGGTTCGGATGCCGCCCCTGTCGGTCACTTCCTCTCCGGTATGCTCGACGATGTCCGAATCTACGACTATGCACTTACACAGGCGGAGATAGTGGGCGTTATCGGTACCGGCGAGATACGTCTGCCGTTTTTGTCTTCGTCAGACCTTTTCGATATGGCCGGAAGATATGAAAAGTCGAGAAAATATGAAGAAGCAAGGAGCATATATCAGCAGGTAGTACGGCAGTATCCAGAAAGTTCCGAGGCGGGCAGGGCAAAGATAGATATTCCAAAGATGAATATCTTATCGCTTTTCGATTCGAAGCAAGAAACTGCGGCCCGGGCGGCCCTCGACAGCTTAATCGCCGGCTTTCCCGAAGATGCCTACCTGCCGGAGGCCCTTTACGAGGTCGCAAAAAAAAGATACCAGGACTCCGGCAAATACGAGCGGGCCAATAGTATCTATGAGAAGATGTATCTATGAGAAGATAATAACAAGTTGGCCGGGTTCTGAATATGACTTAAAATCACAGAGAAATCTTGTCATCTCGTATATATCTACGGAAAAAAACGGCCAGGCCCGCCAGGCTCTTGATAAGCTGGCCTTGGAGTTCGACGACGACCCGGGTCTGGCGGGTGCGCTTCTAAGTATCGCAGAAATATATAGAAAGTCGAATGAAACAGTCGTAACAGACTATCCGGGTACCGAGCGCGCCTTAAAGGCACAAAAGAAGCTTGCAATCGTCTACATCGATGTAGACGATGACCCCAACGCCCAACAGGCTATTGATCAATTATCTCAGGATTTCTCCGGCGACCCGAATTTGGCCGACGCACTTTATGAGATAGCAAAAAGATATGAATGGGTACGGGGAAAATACCAACAGGCAGAATCAATCTATCAGCAGATAATACAGAACTTCCCTGATAGCTCTTACGCTAAGGAAAAGTTGGATCTCTCAAGGACAAATATCATCTACCTTATCGAATCGGGAAATTACAACCTGGCCGCCGGGGCCCTCACGACACTGCTTGCCGATTTTAACGAGCATCCCGATTACAACCTGGCCGCCGGGGCCCTCACGACACTGCTTGCCGATTTTAACGAGCATCCCGATTGGGCATGGACGCTCGACGGCATCGCGGGAAGATATGAACAGGCTAAAATATACGATGAAGCAAGGAGCATCTATCAGAAAATTATAACGGATCATAATGATACTGACTATGCCTTCACGGCCCAAAAAAAGCTTGCTATTCTGGAGATTAATTCGGGAGATGACGCCGCAGCGCAGGCGTGGCTCGACACCTTAATCGCAGACTTTAACGACAATCCTGCTTTGCCAGTAGCTGTGTTTGCGGTGGGCGAACAATATTACAACTGGGCTTTTCAGTGTGAAAACCAGGGAATTGCTGCTAAAGCAAAAGAAAAATTCCAAAAAACCATAGAAGTATGGGATAGGATAATAACTGAACTACCACCTTCCGGTACTACGGCAGAGGCTTACTATTTTTCGGCTGCTTGTTATCGTAATCTCAATCAGCATGAGATAGCCATAGAGTACTATCAAAAAGTTGTCAGCGACTGGCCCGATTACGAGCGTGCATGGAACGCTCAATTTATGATTGCCCGCAGCCTTGATAAATTAGCAAGGTCAGGGGCCATTCCAATAGCGGACGCCGCTCCGATAATACGCCAGGCCTGCGAGAAGGTGATTATTAATTATCCCGACTCTAAAGCGGTTAAGGCCGCGACCATTCTTTTGAGACGCTGGGAGTCAATAAAATCTAATTAACGGAGAAAGAAAATGAAAAGGGAATTCTTAATTTGTGTTTTTGCTTTAACTGTAGTTGCTTCAATCACCGATAGAATCTATGCCTGCTGCGAGGATCCTGTGGCGGGTCTTTTCGTTGAGGGTGCTGTATGGTATCCATACAACGGATACTACGCGGCCTGTGTTGGCACTGAATTGTCGTTCGAGGCAACATGTTCGTATGACCCAGACTGCGAAGATTGCGACGACTGTGGTGGTGTTAGCATGTTAAGCGGCATTAGAAAGTTTGAATGGGACTGGACTAATGATGGTACTTATGACCATACCGAAAGTCCTGGCGATGGTATAGCCACACATACATACTCAATCCCGGGGACCTATGCGGTCAAGCTTAAGGTAACCGATGACGATGATGATTGCTGTTGTTCAGGAACTGGATGCAGTGACAAAACAGATACAACCACTATTCTAGTTATGATTGTCGATGTACAGATAGGAGCGATTGATAGGATACCACCAACCAAAAACAAGTCCGTTCAGATAACGGTCAGTCCATCAGATGCGCCGCAGATATCCCTGGATGTTATAATGACTTATGGAACAACAGGTTCGGCTACTGTTAATCCCACGGCTATTGAAGGTGGAACTACAACAGTAACTGTTACCGGAGGGGCACAGAGCAGTGATCCAGGTAATCTTAGTCTCAGGGGATACCCTAGCCTTACTTGCATATGTGATACTGAGTCATTCACAGTATGTGCGCACCCAGAAGACTTTGAGGCCGCTTTAAATAACCCTGAATTTTTGGGGCCACCTCAAAGTGACACTCATTACGGTATGATTGTTAATTACGTATGGGGAAGCGACAGCGATGACGTGGCTCATCTGGATCAATGCAAATTGTCTGAATCCTTTGAAAATTGCGAGAGTGACGACCCTCCGTTCGATTTAACTGGCTGCCCTGCCGGTTTTCCTACGTTTACAATGGAAGATGGCCACTGCGGCGATGCGCGGGTAGTACTGAAGTCGAAAGTCCACGATTACATAGATGGCTACACCACCTATGATCAGGAAATGAAGTACACATGTGAGAGATGTACTTTTGGAGATTCTCTCAGTGATAACGAGGTTTCTCACCATGTTTATTGGTGTACTACTTTTCCTGGTTTTGATCCCCACTGGAGGATTAACCACAGTGTAGTCCACTCTTGTCCAGGTCCTGTTTGTAGTATAAGTCAATTTGTATCTTATTAATGAAATTATCCAGAAAGGAGAAGAGCTAATGTTTGTCCTTAAAAGATTATTAGTTATTATAATTGCTTTGCTGGTGACTATTATTACTCAAAATGACGCTACAGCCGAGCCAACCGAACAGTTGTTGGCCAATGTAGAAGTTCAAGCCTCTATTGGCAAACCGGAATTTCTGGTTGGTGAGCCGATAACTATTAAAGTGGTGGTTACTAACCGCTATAAAGAAACAATTCGTTTGTGGGATAGGATAGAGCGCAGCTTCCGGTTTTCTGCAAAGGATAGTTCTGGAAAATTAGTCAAAAAACTCGAAGAGCCGGAAATATCGGGGCTTTTTCCCATCGTCTCCGTTCGCTCCGGTACTGACTTCAATAGCGTGGCTTTTATTAACGAATACCTTGATTTCCCAGGGCCGGGCATCTACAAGGTCACGTATCGCGGCTATATTCATGTTGACAAAAGTTCCCCAGAGAACCTGGATGAAGACACACAGGTAATCGAGATATCGGGTGTTGTAGATGTGAAACTGCGCAAAGGATCTGTTAATGAGCTGGAAAACGCCTTGCAGGAATATGTTAAACAGCTTAGGAGCGCCGACAATAAACTTCAAAGGAGGGCAGCGCTCGCACTTTCTGTATTGGAACCTGTAATCGCTCTGAAGATGTTAAGAAAAGCCCTTCAAAGCGAAAACGGCTCATACCTAAAGGGCGCGTCACAAGCAGCATGGGCAATTGGACATATAGGTACGGAGCAGGCAATACAAGCATTGATAGATTTAGGTCTGCATGATAATCACTGGAGGGTACGCACTGCTGCTATTCGTCAATTAGGTCGCCGTCGTATTAACAAAGCGCTCCCGGCGCTCACCAATTTGCTTTCCGACAAAAATCCAATAATCCGCATAGCTGCCCTAAGATCTCTCGGTGAAATCGGAGACAAGAACTGTATCCCTCAAGTTGAGTTCCGATTCAAAGATCCGGATGAAAAAGTGCGTGATGCTGCTAAAAAAGTGCATAAAAAGATCACTGAAGATAAAAAATAATTCCCAATACAGACCAATTCTATTAGCAGTGAAAGGCCACCAGCCTAGGCAAATAGTGTTATAAAAGAATCCACAGCCCTTTTCCGTACTGTTTACAACAATTGAAAAGCAATTAGCTCTTTGACAATTTCAGACACTGAAGCCAGCAGACAGAAGCGTCGGTTTACTTCTCACTATTCCTGGCAACGGCACGCCCGGCTGACCCCCGTATAGAAAGGGTAGAGAGCCAACTTGAAGAATTGAAAGGAGAGGACCGATGAGGATGAAAACAATACTACTTTTGCTGGTTTGTTTCTTATTATCCGGCCTCCACTTGCCGACGATAGCGTGTCCGCATCCCGACTGCGGCAGTTGTTGTTATTGGGTCTCTACCGGCCCAGAACCAGATGATGGCTATTGTGAACTAATGCCAGGTGCTGACTGTGGGGACTGTGCGGACTGTCCTTCGTGCTACAGTTGTGAAAGTTGCTTCTGTTTATGGGATTGTACTAATCCGTTCGCGACATGCTGTAATGGCACCTGTTGCAATAGTGGAAACTGCTGTGACAGCACGACTTGTTGCCCCAATTCAGATGATATTTGTTGTACGGATTCAGGTTCTTATTGCTGCGAATCTGGTAAAACTTGTTGTCAAGGGAATTGTTGTGACCCGGACGAATGCGAAGAATGTGTGGATGGAGCATGCGAATACCAATGTGACAATCTATGTGAAGTATGCGACGATGGCGAGTGTGGGCTAAAACTCACTGCGGAATGTGTAACCGACTCCGATTGCGACGAGATATTAGAACACTGCTATCTCTGCAAATGCATTTGTTATGATTGTTATGCGTGGGAATATGTGCCTGAGAATTATTTTGATCCTTGCCCGGAATGTGATAACGAGGAAGGCGGATGTTATTCGAGCGTCTTCTGGATACAGGATGGGTATGATAGATTTACAGGTGGCTCCCCACCAACTGGTGAGATGGGCCTATGTGACAATCCTACAAAAATCGAGCAAGTTGGATATCATATTTACTGTGTGGACTATGATACGGACGTAGACAAAATCGTGGAAATAGTGGTTGATTTAGGGCTTGATTTGAGTACATATGTGGATTGTGGAGCATGTGTGTTAACGAAGAACCCTTCATCATGTTATAAGTGTATAATAGACCTAATTATTGGTGAAATCATAGATAGTAGCCCATGCCTTTGGGTGGATGGGTGTGAACATTGCTATGACTGGTATGAAAACTGCTCGACACCTATTGAAGTAGATGTTGTAGATTGGGGTAAAATTGTGTCTGATGATATTGGCTTCTGCTATCCAGGCCTTGACTGGCCTTAATCAATGAAAGGAACGGAAATGAAAAAATTACTTGTTATCTTGTCATTCGTAATTAGTGTAAGTGTCACAAGCGGCGCACAGCAATCGCTTAACTCAGAGCAGGTTCGAAAGCTTGTCACTGCTGCATGGAAGCAAAGACCTGAGAGCATGGATATAATATATTACAAGACGTTTAAGGATTTGACCAAAGATAAACAGGAATTTGAACAAATATTTGAAGATGCCTTTGACAAGATGTATAGACCCAAAGAAACACTTTCTACAGCCAAAGCGAAATATCGAGAGCGCATGGTGCAATTGAATGTTGAACGCAGTCTAAAGGAGAAAGAAGTCGGGCGAAAAAGTAAAATGCGGATTCGTTATGAGGAAGATCGCCAACGAATTGATTATGTTGGTGGAACTCCAGACAGAACGATATTCAAAGGCACTGAACACCAACGATTTTCCCCTGGAAAGAAACTTGACGCGAATACGCCTTACACAACTTCTGTAATTGAAATGACCGACCAGAACAATGTGTCAACGCGTTACACATACTTACATAATAGCAAAGTCATAAATATAAAAAGGATTAGAACCAGGGGCTCGTCGCATCTAATAAATGAAATCTCAGGATTCTCAATGATGCCTGTAGGAGTGACTGGTGTTTTAAGGAAGAAATTATCTGACAGCAGCGGGGAGGGTTCTCTTGAGCCGAATGAAATAAAAATCAATCAACTTGGGTTGGGTACATTAAAGTGCATTGGCATTACAATATATCCGGATAATGAGACGCTACATGAAGCAGTGCGAATTGAAATGATTCTCTACAGCACCAAAGATGTACCCTTTATGCACATGTCCCTGATATGCGACAAAGACGATTATTCCAGAGTTTATTCTTTTGAACGCCATATTCCAGTCGGCGGTGCCTTGATACGAAGAGAAATTCGAGATAATTTTGACTCTCAGGGATTCCCCCACAAGGTTTCAATATTTGAATATGACACCACGGGAAAGTATACACGCCATAAGTTATACGAAGTTGAGAGTGTATCCCTGAATACTCAGATTTCATCCGAGGTCTTTGAGCTAAGCTCTGCAAAGGATTATCGTGTATTAACTTACGAGAAAACACCAGACAAACAACAAGCCGAAGAGATCGCACGTTTGAAAGAATGGCTTAAGGACGAAGATTGGACCCGGAGAGTGCGAGGGCTTGTCGGTTTGAAAGAACATCTTATACAAAATCCTGTGGAACTAAGAGATATTGCTCTTTCCATGCTGATTGACAAGAATCCTCAGGTTCGCCAGACAGCGACTTGGATTTTGCAGTCGCTGGAGTCAAATGAATAACACGGATGAAACCGCATATAGACTCTGGAATTATGCGTTAAGAAACAAGCATCCGCAGCAAATAGCGATATTATATAATCCACGGCCCTTTTCCATACTGCTTATAACAATTGAAAAGCGTTTAGCTCCTTGACATATTCATAGAATGAGGTCCACCGCTGCCTCCACGCCGAAAGCAAAGCCAATTTCCAAAAAACCATAGAAGTATGGGATAGGATAATAAGCAGAGGCTTACTATTTTTCGGCTGTTTGTTACCGTCATCTCGATCAGCATGAGATAGCCATAGAGTACTATCAAAGAGTTGTCAGCGACTGGCCCGATTACGAGCGCGCCTGGAACGCTCAGTTTATGATTGCCCGCAGCCTCGATAAATTGGCAAGGTCAGGGGCCATTCCGAAAGAAGATGCCGCTCCGATAATACGCAATGCCTGCGAGAAGGTGATTATCAATTACCCAGACTCTATGGCCGTTAAGGCCGCGACCAATCTTATGAAGCGCTGGGAGTCTGTAAAATCTAATTGACGGAGAAAGAAAATGAAAAGGGAACTCTTAATTTGCGTTTGTGCTTTAACTTTAGTCGCTTCAATCTCCGATAGCATCTATGCCTGCTGCGAGGACCCGGTAGCCTCCTTCACGTTCACACCGTCTACTCCTCAGTGTGTTGGCACAACAATAACCTTCGATGCATATTACTCCTACGATCCTGATGGCACTACTCTTACTTATGAATGGGACTTTGGAGATGGGGAAACGGGCACAGGAGTAATTACTACACATTCCTATGATGAGGGCGGCAATTATACAGTAACTTTAACAGTGACAGACAATGATGATCCTGATTGTTGCGGCGGGCAACCTAATTGTGAAGACCATCAAGATGAAGACAGCCAGACGGTAACTGTAGTGGAGGTGGACCTGGCGAAGCTTAATACGGGCTGCAGTCCGGACCTGCCGCCGGGCCGAATCTGCTTGAATGCCCAGGACTGTTATATAAGGGCTAAGTGGAAGGCAATTATTAAAGGCGGCGGTACAGCCCATGTTACATCTACTGGTCCGGTACATGTAACTTTTGAAGGCATTGACGGTTCAGACCCCGATGCATTATCAAATAATGATGAGTTTTGGGCAATAGGAGATCTTGGGCTTGGGCCTGGGAACTACGCTATTACAATAACACATAACGACCTGAGCAGTTGTGAAGACAGTGATGACGAGAAAATTTTTATATTTGAGTACGAATGGACGAAAACAAATACAAGCGGAGCTACGGTTGGTGATGGCACGAAAAACGAGGCCGAAGGCTCTGTCAGTGCGCCGAAAGATACTGACCCCGGTAGCAATCAAAATGCTGCCGAGGTGTATTGGTACTATGATTTGAAGATAGTTACAGATGCTCCTGGGCTTTATGGGGGAAATGTACAAGCCAAAGCTGAAGTTACGTTAGAAACAGATGGTACAATGAAGATTGAAACAGGCCTTATAGAAGAAGACCCATTAGTTGTTTCAGTTTCAGCCACCTTCGGGATTGTAAACGTATCTTCTTCCTCCTCCTCGGGGTCAAATCCCTTCGGTAGTTGCGTTGCAGGCGCCGACTGCCAGATTAAGATAAGCACTCAGCAGGGGGAGACTGCTGGAGATGTTAAGATGGAACATATGGATGTTCCTCCCTCGAAGTGGAAAGTTCAAGATAAGGAGTGGTTGACCGAACCGGATATGAATATGACGCGAAGCGATATAACGAGGACATGGGCTGTAGGTAGCACAGTGATTGAATTTTGGGTCAGAGTTGCTGTGGCATCGAATGCAAAAAAACCAACTGGCCACGGTGGAAGCAGGGTAAAGACTAACGAACAACAGATTGAAAATGTGGAAGTAGAAGAAGATGATTTTTTTGAAATAGTACCTTAGAGGACTTTACATGTTTTGCGTATTTAGCTAAACTGGTAAAGAGAATGGAGTACTGACAAAAATGAAACATATAAGAGACAAATTTAAGTGTATAGTTGTGTTTTTAGTGGGTTTCTTGATTTTTTTCGCATCTTCGAAGTCTCTTTTCTGTGGCGACAAGAATCCGGCGGAGTATCGGAAGATACAAAAATTCACCCATTCGTCAACACTTTTAACTGTGACGGAGGAAGGTAATGAACCTGATTTATTAGCTATGGAATTTGAAGGAGAAATCCACTGGTCTGAGAAGGATGTTAACGGCTGGAAGTTCGACGTGAAAGTCAAGCAGTTTAAGATGAAAACTGAAGATACCGACTTAATAAGTTGGTTAGAGAAAACTCAGTTCACACCTTTCACTGCGAGGGTAACTGTATCGAAGGAAGATGACCCACCGCTTAGCGTTGAAATAACCGAAGGGAAAATAAACAATAAAGAGGACAAATATGGATTAGGCAGACAGTATGAAACAGTCTGTAGAATTTCAGAAATGATGCTTGCGACCACAGTAGAAAAGGAATTTCTGGTATCAGACCGCGGCAGGAAAACCACTCTGAAAATCGTCCATCCCAAGCAAATAAGAATCCGTGAGTTTGGAGTACGTAGTGCAAGATTGAACGGATTATCGGTTAGTCCCGACGAGTTTATAGTGTTTCCCAATCTTCTTGGAGGCGTGACAAAAGGCTCGGAACTGGTTTCTTTTTCACACAGTGAGCGTACGATCTCTTATTACTATCGTTTACTTGATAAGGAAACCGGTTTTGCCAGTCGTGCCGTAGATCTTGAAGCGTCAATGCTGGAGGACAAGGAAAAGAAGAATTACACTAAGATAATTGATGTTATCGACGATCCGGCGAAATTCAGCTATTATTACCTGCACGAACTTAAAGTTACTACGATAAAATAAGCAGGCAAGTCGAGAAAGTAGCAGCGGTGGAAACGGCAAAACACCGCAGCCGCAGCAAATAGCGATATTAAAGAATCCACAGCCCTTTTCCATACCGCTTACAACAATTGAAAAGCGTTTAGCTCTTTGACATATTCATAGAATGAGGTCCACCGCTGCCTCCACGCCGAAAGCAAAGCCAATTTCCAAAAAACCATAGAAGTATGGGATAGGATAATAAACTACGTGTCGGCGGTTGTTTACAGCCAGGAACTGGGGGATTACCAGAAGGGAATAGATTACTATCAGCAAGTAGTTGATAACTGGCCTGATTATACATTCGCCTGGCACGCACAATACTTCGTAGGAAAGTATTACGAGATATTAAGAGACTCAGGCAGCGTATTAGAGTCAGAAGCAAACTCAAAAATAGAGCAAGCTTATAAGGCGGTCGTTCAAAAATATCCCGATAGCAAGTCGGCCCCAAGTGCTGCATTAAAACTGGCCCGTATGAATTTCGAGAGTGGGCGACGAGTTGAAGCAGTTATATATTATGAACTATTCTTGGCAATAGCTGATCCCGGTGACACCCGTATAAAAAATATAAAGGTTTTCCTTGAACAATTGAAGGGAGAAGAGAAATGATGATAACATCAAAACTCTTTATGCTGATTTTTTTCTTATTATTACTAATACCCAACGTGTCGGTGATAGCTCATGAATGTGTTCCCGCGTGTACACCCTGTCAGACTTGTGAAGCTGGCGTGTGCGTGGACGATGATGATCTTTGTGACGATTGCCAGTATTGTTATATGGGCACGTGTATGCCGTATGGTGACTGTGGCGGCGGTTGTCCGGCTTGTGAATCATGCGTAAGTTGCTGGTGCCAATGCACTTCAGAATGTTGCCAAGATTCGGATTGTACCGGGGAATGCCATAATGGCTGTTCGAACTGCTCATGCGTAGACGATAACACTGAGTGTGAATACTTTGATTGTGAGATTTGCAATGGAGGAATGTGTGAAGATAAATGCCCAGCCCTTGGTAAACATTGTTTGACAGAATTGGGTCTTTGTGTAGAATGTAGAGATGTTTTGGATTGTGAATTATGTGAGGAGTGTGATGATGTCATGCACACATGTGAACATCCCTGCGATGATTGCGATCCTCCAAAGTATTGTGGATATGCATGTGTCTGTGTGGAGTGCTATTATGGGGAAGAGGATACTACTACATGCAGTACTGCGAATAGTACTACTGAATGCGACTGTTCGATAAATATCATCAATCCCTGTTCTTCGCCAGGAGAAACAATAATATATAGTGGCAATTCTATTAAGTCCTGTACAGGGCCCGATTGTGACTCTGTCAAAGTGCTTTGTTATACAACATATCCAAAGTGTAAGACCAACGGAAGTGTTCAGCCTTTGAAGTGGTGTGGAGGCGATGTTCTGCCACCCACTTGTGTAATTGACGTGTACCAGCCCGGTCCCGGTTGCTATACTTGTGTTAACTCGTTCGAGTCTGGACTCCGAGCATATGAATATCAAGGCGACTGCCCCATTGAGGATTGGCCGGAATAGATAAGATTACCTTTGAATGAGTACGTTTTATATTAAAATATTAAAGACATTTGAGTGACTTGAAACTAATTACAAAAAGTTCTTGTTAATAAGGAGTAATAACGATGAAAAAAGAGATATTTAACAAAACAAAACTTTGTACTTTTATCTTGTTCACTTTATTAAGCTTTGTTTCTGAAGGTTTGGGGAATAGTACTGAAAACAACTTTCAACCTGTCCCTCCTGACCAGATGTCTGGTATCTTAACGATGATATCTAATGAAACACAGATTAATTACGATAAAATTAAGTTATGGCAGGGAAAAGTAGATGCTACAATAGGGATAATATATGAAGGATCTGAAGCGGAGCACGTGTTTAATAATAAAACAGATGGCGTAGGGCAAGTCCCAAAGAAAGTAAAAAGATTGAGCGAAAGTACAGTTGAATTTGCTATGAATTCTGAAAAGGGATTGTTTTTTGATAAGAAGTTTTATCGTAGTCCACTGAGATACATAGACCCAAATAGCGAAAGAGTGCTTGGTACGAAATCGGCTGTTGGCAGTACTACAACGATTGCTACACCTGAATATCGGATTACTAATGTTCCATTCATAAAGCGTAAAGATGTAATTATAACTCGCAAAGCTGTTAAAGAAAAAAGAGCTTTCAAAGAAGGTTCACCAACATGCAGAGAGGATATTTTTGACCCGAGAATTGAGGCAATAGATGGGAGGTCATTCCGCGGATCTTTTCTTTTCCTAATCAATTATATTGAAAAGCATGGCGAATTTCGTATTGATGGTCAGTCTTTGCGCATAGAAAAACATGTGGCTGGTTCCACAACAAAATATCGAATTGAAATTCCATCCCCACAGAAAAATCCTGGAGATTTTATATTCACGACGATGATATTTAACAGCGATAAGGGTTTTAATATTACATTGAGTGAAACGCGAACTGCGGATGGTAAATTGTACAATAAGGTTATTTGGGAATATGAGGAAATTAATGGTGTCTATCTGCCGACAAGAACAATGTCTAAAACTTTTAAAGGAGAAAAGGCGGAACTTGATAATGAAAGAGAATGCATTTATACTAATTTGAAATTAAACCAGGCTCTTCCAGAAGAAACTTTTACTTACAAAAATCTCGGGCTGCAAAACGGTGACAAGTTTATAGACAAAACTCTGGGTAAGGACTACACCTATCAAGATGGAGAACTTATTCCGGCAAACTCCGGTTCGTCCTATATGCCTAAAAAGAAAGTATGGTTCCAGTCGCAACTTAAAGAATACGGAGTTAGTGATTTTACTACCGAATCGTTGGTAAAACTGCTCGGCAGCGAAATCCGTACTATAAGGTTTTTAAGTGCCTCACTTCTGGGAGAGAGGAAGGTAATCTCTTCCATTCCGAGTCTGGAAGCAGCATTGCAGGATGAGTCAATCCCAGTACGATTTGCGGCTATTACAGCTTTACTAAAAATGGGTAACAGGAAAGGAATTAAGGTATTGGAAGAGTTTTGCGAAAAAGCATCTAAAGAGTTTGACGAAGGATATTATAAACATACGGTAGATTATTTGGATGCGTTGACAGTGCTGGCTGATGCAGGTGAGGTCTCAGCTGTTCCGCATCTGAGGAAATTGCTTGGATTCCAAAGGTCCTGGGGAGTGAGGTTGAAAGCTTTGAGGTCACTTGGCAAGCTTTATAAAAAAGAGCCTGCTGTCTTGGATGACATTGCTTCAATGCTGGACGATGAGCATCCCCAGGTCCGCAAGTATGCTTCGGATTTTATCCAGCGAATTGAAGTGAACAAGTAGGTAATTTTCAACAGAATAATCTGAAAAAGCGACAAGAATCACCGAACACTTTACTCTTTTTGCGCAATAAAAAAACAAGCAGAAGGAACAAATAGCGATGAAACTTATGGTGCCAATAACGAGCCGCTTCAATTTCCAAGCGATGTTGAAACATGGAAATGGTATTTGGCGACCCCTCAAAATTGGTGGAATAATGCCGGGATTAACAATCCGCCGCTTCCGGATTGCACTAAGATAATAGCATATAATAAGCCGTAAGGAATAGACTTGTATAACAGGAAGGTAAAATGATTTGTACGGATAAAAAAACAAGGTTTTTGTATATGAAAAAGTTATTTATCGTTTTAATTGCAATTCTCTTCCTTTGTATTTGTATCTGGATTTTGTATTTTGGAAAGTCGGGTAGAACGATTCTACCACCTGAAATTGTAAGTGCAAGTAAGGAATTTAAAGCCAAGGCAGGTTATCGTGTAACTGAGGCAAAAAAACTATTGCCTTATTTGAAAGTTGGAATGTCTAAAGAAGAGATTCGGTCTTTACTTGGTGAACCTGACTCGAAAAAAGAGTCTGAATATTATGCTCGCATCAGTTATATCGTTGGCCGATCGAATATGATCACCGTCTTCCTGGATGAAAACGAAAAAGTCATAAACGTAGACTCTGTATGGTCAGAATATTCGAGCCCCATTGATAGAGTTTGGCCTTTGCTGCGTCCCGATATGACAAAGCAGTACATTTTACGTAGGCTTGGTGGGCCGCAAAAAGAGCTTAAAGATGGAAAAGAATATCAATATAGAGACGATCAATTCGTATTTACAGTTTCTTTTGATATGAATGATATAGCTGTGAAGCTTGAAAAAAATGAAATATAAACTTATGGGGCCAACAACGAGCCGCTGCCATATCCAGGTGCTCCAGTTGTAAATGAATCATGGAAATGGGCTACATCGACAGCCGGCGATTGGGGAATCCATATATGGAAACCTTCGCAGCAGGGAACATTTGTTCCTATTATTATGGTATTTGGGAAACCCTATCTTTTTTAACGGAAAATGAAAGGGTATATATCATGATCAATCAAGCTTTTTCAAACCACCAGCAATTTAACCTTATTCCTAAAAGACCATTTATATAGAAAGCTCATACTTAATTTAGCGGCTTTTTCCGCTTTGTTGGCTTTCTCGTCAGTCCTTCGAGCGGAGGAACCAGAATCCATTGTATCAGCTAAAGAACTGAAGGAACTTGCACCAAAAATTGAAGCTGTGGAAAATAGTATTTCCAATATAAAAATTGAAGCACAGTCATGGCTGGAGACCAAAACTGACTTCTACGACCCGTGCGAGTCCTGGCAAAAAACTCCGATTTGCCACCTATATACCGTTTGGGTAGGCGGCGGTACTGAAGGTAAAGCAAGAGTGGATTTACACAAGCAGGTTACTAAATGGAAAGATGGGCCGGCTCCATATGGAGAAGAGAGCTACTCTGTATCTTTTGATGGCCGGCACGGTAGATATGTCCGTCATGCCTTCGGTCCTATAGGAGAAACCCATCCAGTCAAAAGGGGTCAAGTCCTCCCAGAGGCTCCTAAAAGTTTAAACCCCCGCAAGCTTAGCGGGCTCTATTATTCACTGCCTTTTTTCGATAGCGAAATATTTAAATTTTCCAAAATTTTTCAGTTGGCCGGTGATCCTAATTCTGAAGTCGCATCTGAACTTGAATTCACTCTTGAAGAATTTGAGGGGGCACAGTGTATTAAAATCAGGTCAAGATTGTATGATGTTACCTATTGGCTTGAACCATCCCGTGGATTCGCATTGCGTGGGAAAAAGTCGATCGCCAGACATGAAGACGGTCATGAAGAGATTGTAAATCTTCTAAAAGTGACAAAGTTGAAAAAGGTAGCCTCTGGCTTATGGTGGCCGATGGAAGTATTTAGTGTATCCCGCCCGTATGCTCCTG
>SMTZ1_10003765_pt1 | contig 15254 bp, 10 predicted proteins | sample DeeMarSWOR136_30_FD_25667 | JGI IMG/M metagenome (IMG submission 25667)
AATGAATCTAGTTCATGTCGTCTCCTGGTTTTAAGAAGGGAGAAAAAGATTGTAGTCGATCTCCAAGAGACTCCTGTTGATGATGAGTGTTACCCTTACAAGTTGAAGGGAATGCCGCCTTTTGTGTCTGATTTCGGGATATTCTTCATTGATGATTTCCTGCTCAGCTCTATCCAGGATTTGATCGGAATTATTGAAAACTACAATGCACACACTGTTGTATTACTGTCGTCTGAAATCATGAAACCTATTGTTGAAAAAGCGATAGAAATGGTTGAGGATTTCAAAGAGTACTTTTCTAAGAAGAACCTTACCATTTGTGTGCCGCCTCATCACTTCTGGGGAGGGAATATTCTCTTAGGTGACCTTTATACTGCCAAAGATTATGCAGACTACATTACTGCCCTTCTGGATGCTCAGGATAAAAAACCAGATTTGGTGGTCATTCCCCTCTCTCATACTTCACGATGGGGCTATGATCTTACCAATAAATCCTTTGCTAATATTGAACCATGGGCTGAAGTTCCAGTTGAATTTTTATGGTGTGAGCCCATATTTCATTAATGCAGCACGTGGAAATAAAAAAGAGGCGGCATGATGAATTGGTACCCAAAAAAAAGGAGGTGATAACATGGATGAAAAAGAGCGTAAAGTTGTAGAGGTTTCCTTAAAGGACATATCTATAGATGGTGAAAAAGTGATAATAGATTCACCGAAGCTATTCAAAATCCTGCAAGCTGAGAAGGGAAGAAGGGATATCACACGAAAAGCTGTTACTCTCTCACCCATAGTGCCTGCAATCCCTTTGAAGGAGGTATCTACTGACAGAAAAAAAGTGACCATAGAATCACGAGAGCTCGCTGATATTGTACGAGCTGAAAAGGACGCACAGAAGAAAAAAATGTCAGTAGTAATGGCACCTACATTGCCGCTCCCCCCACCCTAGTACCCTCATATTTTCAGCTGTACTATGACTGTCTCAATACAGTACAGGTTATAGCTTTTTAGGCTTAGGATGGAGGTGTAGTATGAATCCTTCTGATGAAAAGGAAGAGGCAAACAATCAGTTAGATGAAAAAGGGGACTACATTTTCCGTTTTAGAATAGACTCTCAGCGAGAAGGGAACAACCCTGATGAACCTCTCGTTGATCTTGTGAGATGCCAGCTTGCAGACCTCTTAAAGGTTGCTGTACTAACCTACAACGGGAAAAGAGTGAAAGTCACTGGATTTCAGTTCCTAAACGATACAGAGAGAGAACACGAAATCTGGGTAAGCAAATGAAATAAGGCCCTGATTGTGACAGTACTTCACTTACGTGGTATTATCTGAGTGTATAATCTTTGTATTCAAAGAAGAGGTTATCAACTGATTGAGATGGTAGTGCTATGTGTCTGATAGCCTTTGTTATGTCCATTTCTGTAAAATCCTTTCTTTCCATCGGCTACGGTTTCAGAAAGGATTCAAAAAGGTTTTTACTCAGTACTTCATTGAAGGGTTCTGTAGATTCCTGTATTCGTAAGGCTGTATGCATTTTAATGTGCTCTCAATGTCCCATTCTCTATGCATCTCTCAGAGAATAACAGCAAAAAGGGGTTGCGATCAATCAACTCCTCATTTCATCCAGTTGACTTTGAAGGTTTCATCTTTTCATCTCTCATATCGTTTATAAAATCTCCTATCCATTATATGTCAATCTTTGTGAATGTTCATTGATTTCTTAGATTTTGCTTCAGGAGCAATCTTCTTCCATTTGTACACACCAATTGTGATATACACCATCCCCAAGATGGAAAACACATACCCTACAGGAGATGCCAGAGACAATATAATACCGATGATAACCCAGATCATGCCAAATATGAAAAAGAACTGTTTATTCCTCTCTCTGTTTACAGTTGCAGGTATTATTCCGAGTACTGCTATAAAGTACTGGCAAGAAAAGTTCACTCATGTTTCTTCTCAAAGATTCTTCTGGCAGCGAATGAAAGGTACAAAAATCCCAACTATTGATCAGTGTTCTCGATGCCTGATTTTATGATTTCTCTATTTCTCTGACGATAACCAATCTGTATTCCCTTGAGAACAATAACAAGAAATAATCCAATTAATGGAACAATCAAAAAATCTTGCAGCCTAATCTGTCCTGCAAGAAAGGCGAAAATCATTATTACCAGGTACAAACCATGAAACTCCAGTGATAGTTTCACGACTGATCTCATCAATTCTTTGTACTCCAGATGAGAGAATGCTCCCACAAAGAGTCCAAGAGCAAACAACCCTATCAAAACTGGAACAAAAAATTCAGCCAAAAAGAGATAATCCTGGTAAGTGTACAATTCGAGGAGAATACTAGGAATTGTAGTATAATCGGCAAATAATGTTACTCCACCAATCAAAAGAGTCCACTGCCAAGATTTCAAGTGGATTTCAATTTCTTGATGCAACACTATTCTTCGTAATATTGCACCTGCCATCCCGAACAGTCCAGATAGAGCACCTATAAAGACCTGACTCACAGCGACATTAGGAAACATGAAAAGAAGCAATGCTACTACACAAAACCCATAAAAACATGCTTGAAATGCTTTTTTTGGAGGTAATCCAGATAGTATTCCAACAGTAAGGCCGACAATTGCTGCAAAAGAGTATCCCCCTGCCATGACGATATGATCTAAAGCATAAAACCATAAGAACCACCCTACTGCAATCAGGAGTACACATATGAGGACTACCTTTGTTTTTGATTCTGCTTTTGATTTTGCTTTTGATTCGCTTCTCAGTTCCACAGTATTCATGAACACTCCTTCATCTTCATATCTTCTCGAACCAATACGCGAGATCTCCTTTGCTCGTGCTTATGACAACACGTACGAGCCCTTCCTGGTATTCAGTAGTTCCATTTATTATAGTTTTGGTTTGATCTTTGTTTCTATCGTAGATCAAATGTACTTTTATATTTCCAATGATGAAGAATTGGTTGAGCATTTTGACATTTCCCTGTTCAACAATGTATTCAACTTTGATAGAATTCTTCAGAACAGCTACTGGTGTATCATTGTACTCTAGACCAATGATTTCTGCTTTAAGCTCGTGCTTGGTGCGTTTGATTTCGAACTGCAATTTTAATGTATTTCCAGCATCGTCAGTTAGAATATACGTACGGATGTCCCTGTTTTTTGCAGGTTCTTCTGTCACCACAACATCCACAGAAGGATCAAGGTTATCTACTCCTCTCACTGCAAGGTCTTCACTTTCAGGGTCGAAGAAGATTTCAGCTTCTGGCGGTGTGCGATCTAAAAGGTACTGGATTGCTAATTCATTGTTGAATTCACAAGACTCAGAAATGAGGTTATCCGGATCTACAACCGCAGAGAAGGTGTAGAATCCATCTGGTAGGGAACAGGAGACAAAAGTGGTAGCAGTTTCCCCGGAACCAACTTGTATGATCTTTTCTCCCAACAGATCAGATCCAGGAGGACCATTGAAGAACTGGACTTTAACGTTTTCTGCATCAATCAACCCCATGTTTGAAACTAATGCTGTTAGTATAACTTCTTCTCCTTCGCTTACTGTCATGTTCTCAGCCACTAACTCTACCTTTGAAGAAGCAGTCAGATCAAGCAGAGCTCCCATGCTGCTATCTGATGAAAAGGCTTCAACCCGAATGGAGTAATCCTGCACAGGAATGTCTGAAGGGCTGGTAGCAGTTACCAAAACAGTGGTTGATTCCCCTGGATTTAACGTTACTGTGTCAGATGAGAGGGAGTATTCCCAACCAAGGGGTGTATCCACGTAGAGAGTAAAGGTAGATGCATCTCCCTGGTTTGTGAGGGTCACCTCGTACATCATTCCTGTCCCTCTCTGTAATGGTTTAATAGGTTGCGGACTGGACAGTTCTACTACTTCTGGAAGGACTGTAAAATCAGTGCTCCCATCCTGGTTCGTATCTACGTTCAAGGATAAATCAGAATCCATAAAAAGAACAGCCTTCGTCACTGCAGTTACCGGAACATCTCTGTACCGTAGTGTTTTTGCAGTGTTCCATGAATTAATAGTCAAGACAAGATTAAACACGCCTTCACCTGTTCCAAAAATTTCCACAGTGTAGTAATCTACCCCTGTTACAAAGTACAGTTCTTCTTCACCACAACTTTGAACGTACGAATGTGGTATTTCCTGCACAAATTCCCCATTAACCCATCCCAACCTCTGTCCAGCACTGTTTGTTATCAGCATGTCGGCAGGACAGGAAAGATAAAACGAAGTATAAGGACTGCGAATCTTCTCTGGTTCATCGCCGAACCAGCAGCCATCAACCCATGCCACCGGATACTCCCATTTCGAGCCCTGTTGCTTTGGACCACGGGGACCTGATCCCCACCTCCCGGGACAAGAACTCATTAAAGTTACATAGTACCCCCAGTTTCCACCATATTCTAGCCAGTCGAAGCCCACAATGGGAGTAAGTCCAGAGGGTAATCCTTGCTCGCCATGATCAGAAGTTATATCGCCGGTCGGCTGCGTTCCAAATATATTATTTTCGAAATATGCTGCATGAGAGCCTTTGGCTATGTAGACTGCAGGATGGGTTTCTTTCCCTGTTTTTGGGTCCTCCACTCTCTCAATTCTATCCCAGGAGCGGTATTCACACCACTCATGCCGGGAATATGCAGCACCTAAGGGGTCTTTACTATCATAGTCCAAAAGAACTGTTATCATTTCCCACTCTCCTTCATGGACATTGAAATGCTCGTTGAAGATATAGAAAAACCAGTATTGAACCACAATATACAGTTCTCCTTGATATGCGATGCAGCTGACCCTGTAGTATAAATGCATACGGGGATCCTGCTCATTGATAAGGTCCGGATCTATTGTGCACCCTGCATCATTGAGATCTAAATAGTATTCTGGATCCCTGAATTGTTCTTGACCAATGAACTCTCCCTTGTTGTCAGATTCCTGGTAATCTGGAACTTCTACTCTATTGTAATATCGAAAAGTGGAGTTGTCCAGCATTACCTCCACCACAGTGGGAGAATACAGTTCAAATCCCCAAATACCTTCGTAAAAATACATATAAGGAGCATACGTATGGGCTAGATTCTTACTTTCTGCTTCTGAAAATGGACAGTCAAATTCTCCTACTCCTATGACTTCAAATTCTAAAGAAGCCTCTCCTCTAGTACAGTTACCACTTGCGTCTTCTTCAAGCCATACTCTGAGAAAATGGGTTCCAGCTAATTCGGTAGTGTAGGAAGCTTTGTACACCCCGTCTGGACCTTCATCCCAATTCAGCTCTGCTGTGAAGCCCAGCGGAAGCAAAAATTCATACAAGAGATCGCCAGAAACAGGCTCTCCATTCTCATCTGTAATTATGGCAGTAAAATGGACAGTATCGCCTCTCACAATGGGGGGCTCTTCTTCAAGTGTTAAATCAATGTAGACATCATAGCATGCTACAACAGTGAAGGTGGTGGAAGCTTTAGCAATACCGTGTGAAGCTTTGTATACAGTAACAGAGACAGAATACTCTCCTTCTTGAAAAGTGTTATCCCAATCACATTCGTACTGTTCGTCATCTGGATTCCAGCTCCACATGCTGGTGGTTAATTCTTCTGTTGTTGTATCTGGTAATACAACCTTTCCTGTTATAGTATCCACCTGGATTCTCTCTCCTGTAAGCAGGTCAGTCACCTGTAGAAAGAGTTTTACTGTATCTCCTCTGCTGTACTCGGGTTCTTCTGGTTCTAAATGAGCACTCAACCATGGAATGCCATTATCAGGGAAGTACCAGATCTTGGTGTTTTGGTATATAGTAAATGATGGAGAGGTCACAACATAATATCCTGCAGGTATGTACGTCAGTTGAACATCCTCTGGTGAGATATCAGGAGGGTCCCAGGGGGGAACATAAATGACCTCAGCCGTATATAGAAGAGGAACCTCCTCATGACAGTGTTGCGTACAAGGATAATCAGGGAGTTTCCTGAAGTTGAGAGTACCGCCCACTCCGTACTCCCAGCTGGAAATACCAAAGACCCAGATAGGATCTCTATATATGTAAAGCTGAGGAACCCACATGCCGCGTCGGCACTGGTACCCATAGGGGCAGCCTGGACTCTCTTTAACAAACCAGTGACTTGGTTGGTAAAGACCTCTCTCGCGCGGAGTGCCAAAGGGTAATGTTTCCACATTAGAAGATAGGACAAAAAATGTAAAAACTATCAAAAATATGAGCAGTATCTGAATCTTTTTCATGTGAACACCTCCCAGAAGTCTGTAAAAAATTCTGAAATCTCCAAAATACCAAAAAATTTGAGTTTCCATACACAACTATCCCATACTTTCATGCTCATCTCATCACCTAGTACTACAATGAGCTTCTCCTATTTAACTTTTGGGACCAGATAATGTATCTATTATTCGCCCTCATTTTTGAGTATGTGTAACCTTCTTTGTGACGTTCTTATTGGTAAGATTACAAGTTCCCTCAGGTTATCATAGAGGTGAGCCGTTCCACACCTAGTGCAATCCCTTCTACTTCAATGCCTCCTTCCCCCTTGGCAGAATCACCCACCAGGTATAACCCTTTAATAGGCGTTTTCTGGTCTAAATCCTGTCCAGAAGCAGCATGGTTCACTGGATTGTCCTTTCTGTATATCTGGGTCGTTAACACCTCATATTTTTTCCCCTTGAAAAGTATTTCCAGTTCTTCTAATCCTTTTTCTTTCTCTTTTTTAAAATTCGGTGAAGTGAGCCTCTGGTGTGCCATAACCAGATGGTATCCTTTAGGGGCCAACCCAGGATCTGTATTAGTGGGTTGATTCACTCCACCAATGCACTGTAGCCCTGGTGTGAACATGACTCCATTGTGCCAGACCAATGATTCTTTTGAAGCCAGTGAGTATTTAATACCCTCAGAAGGGGTTAAAGCATCAATTCTCTTCTGATAGTCTCTGGGAAATTTTACCAGGTGAGAAGTAGCTTTGGCGCCAATGTCTGACACTACTGTTGGATCTTCATATTCTTTCCCATCTTCGTCAGTGACTCCATACACTTTTTCTGAAGCTCGAATTTCAGTCACTTTCTTGTGGATGATTTTGTTTCCTCTTTTAACAATTACTTTCTTCAATTCGTCACAAATTTTTGAACAGCCCCCAACAGGGGTGCCAGGGCCTTTGTATTTGAACATGGATTTGACAATGGAGAACATTTCATGACAAAAAACTTCAGAAGGTTCTAAACTTAAAGACCAGATACAGAAGGATCTGAACCCTTTGAAAACTATTTCATTCTTTGTTCTTCTTTCAAGGTATTCCTGGAAAGATTTTTGACCTCCTCTCCTGTATTTCATCTCCAAGAGCATGGTGTACAACCGCATTTTTTCAAAAAAACCTATTTTCTTTAATAACTGTCTGAATCTGTATTCTTTATCATAGTAAAAGGTAGCAATGGGATCGGAATCTACAATTGTACAGTCTGCCCCCACCTTTTGGAGCAATTGAGCCAGAGGACCTTCAGATCCGTGGGGCACCATGTGGAGAGCACCTGTAGTGAGCTGGTATCCTCTGTGTGGGAGATTCCGGAATCGTCCGCCAAGATTAGACGTTTTCTCAAATAAGGTCACATCAGGGTACAATGCAGCTACCAGCAGTCCTCCCAGACCTCCTCCAATGACAATCATGGAGAGTACATTATTATTGAAAATAAAAGGTTACCGGTAGAGACAAGTGGTTGTCCACTCTTCAGGTAGTTTTGACACAAGACACAAGCGATGTTGAATGAGGTAGAGTTCCAGGAGCACCCCCTGTCACAGATAAAGAATATCTTACGTACCCTAGCAGATGATTCTAAACCCTAAAAATGTAAGAGAAGCTGGAAAGAGATTAGTGAATATTAAAAAATAAGAGAGAATAATTTTTTTGAACTCAAATGGTCAACCTGATTGAAAATGCAAATCAACAGTATGTAATAAGCTTAATTCACTGTCCAACTTTTTATATATCTTTTCTCTGTATGTATGGTATGGATATTCCAACGTTTGTTTATCGAAGTCGTAGTACTTGGTCTCAATGGGCTGGGCAAATGTGTATTCTCCAGAAGTGGAACGCACCTGATAGACTTCTCTCTCTTCAATCTGATCTATTTGATCCAGCCAATGCATTAAATCTGTTAAGAACAGAGGATGAGATAAGCAGAAGATCATCCCCCAGTCATCAAAGAGCATGTACTCCTTGTATACCCGTTCTCCCCTGGCAAAGTTGCAGAGTATTCTCTGAGTCACAGAAATGTCTTCAGTCCTCAAGAACAAATCAAAGCGGGTACATTGTCCACATGGAAATGGAAAAAAGATATATTTTTTCTCTATCAATCTATTCTTAACCATTTTATCACAAGAATACCTTACTTGTTCGTATGTCCAGCTTCTGTATAATCTTTTTTCTTCTCTGAGTATTTCAATCAGTTTTGCACCTTTCTGCAAATAGGGGAGAATTCTCATATCGCATTCATTCCACTCAGTATCGTACTGTCCTAAAGACATGTCAGGGACGTCACAGAGGTCCAGGAGGTTATCCAGCAAGGGAGCAGGGTCTCCGGATAAATTGGGGTTCTCCACCATCCTTTTGTGACGACAGGCACGGACAATATAATCTGAGATGATGTTATTATCCTTGAGCAGTTGTAAGAGAGCTTTTAATTCTGTATCATTTGAAGAGAAGAACCCTGCATTTAACACCTTCTTATGAGGGGATAAGACAGGGAATATCCATGCGAGAGAGTCAATGAGCTTTAAATATGATATTACTGTTTCATAACTCTGGTTTAATTCCACAATGCACACCAGCTTATGCAGGGGGTTCTTACACAATTTGCCGTAATCGATATCATATAAGGGCCCGAACAAAATGTGCTGCTCTTTCAAGTGTCCAAGCTTTCTCACAACAGTGCTCACCCACTTGTATTCAGTGCGGTTGAGAAGTTCCTTCATAGAGATTTCAGGATTTCTACCTATGATAGTGAGCAGCTCTTTTTCATTTTCAGTCAGTTGGAACGTTTTTCCCATGATATTCTTGGTATTAAGAAACTTATAAATTTTTGCTTGGGGAAAATAACTGCGTGGCACGAATATGGTGAAAAAAATCTGAACTGTAAAAAGGGTTTTCTGTCATAAATGTTGCAGAAGGAATTACTAGAAGGATTTTTAATACTGAACCTATGGTCGTGGATCACCAATGGAGTATTTAGTTATTAGCCTGAAATAGTAGAGTATTTTGGTACTAATACCCAAGAACTAATAACATTCCCATAAATTGACTTTTTTGATCTGAAAAAATTACTTAAGATTCTCTGTAAAATGTATTAAAATCAGGAAAGAGGTGATAAAAATGGATAGAATGGAGAAGATGCTCGTGGCAGCGATTGGTATCGCTATTGTACCTCTTGTGGCAGCATGTGTTGCTGCCAGCCCACAGGTATCTACCACACCTTTGTACACTGTGAGAATGGAACAGGCTTCCAGTGAAATGAACTTTTTACCTACTGCAGTGAATAATTTTACTTACACTACAGAAAAAGGGTACACTCTGGGCTATGACATTGCTGGATGTTGTGGTGCAGTATCCTCTGACACGTATCAATTGACGTGTGACTATTATAGTACATGCCAGCATACGTGCCCCGATACATGCGTGAGTACATGCGCTTATTCATGCGGACAAACATCATGCCTTACATGCCCTGATACCTGTATTCTCACCTGTGATACGTGCGAAGGACGTACGTGCAGCGAGCCGACGTGCAGAAAGACGTGTAAGGTCTCCTGTGGTGGTTCATGTTGGTACACATGTGACTACACGTGCGAGAGCATAACATGTGATATATCATGTGAAGGGCATACCTGTGATTCATGAAGAGGACCTACATGCGATCCTTTTTGCTGATTAGCTGATCTATAGCACTATCTCTTTTTCCTTTTTTAAGATGAAAGAGGTTCTATCCTTTAGGGCATGATAGTGTAGGACATCAACCCTTTGTCTTTCAGACTGACATAATCTTGTAACCCAATAATAATATGATCTGTGACTTCAATGCTGACTATTTTACCACCCATGTACAGCTGCTCGGTCAATTTAATATCCTGCTCAGAAGGTGTGGGATCTCCTGAAGGATGGATGGATTTTGAAGCATTGAAGACCAAGTTCGAACAGAGTCGCAAACACATTGAAGCAGAAAAGCTGAAGGGAGCTATCGGCAGCAAACTTAAGAAGATGGTCCAGTTTAATCGCACCCGTGTAGATTATATGGAGAGATTCCAGGAAATGATCAACGAGTACAATGAAGGAAGCAAGAACATTGATGAGCTTTTCAAGTGGTTGGTTGCCTTTGCACAGAGTCTTAACGAAGAGGAACAGCGGGGTATCAAAGAGCAGTTATCTGAAGAGGAGTTGATCATATTTGATATTTTAACCAAACCAGATATGCAACTGAGCAAAGAAGAGAAACAACAAGTCAAGAAAGTGGCTCGTGAACTTGTTGAGATACTTAAAAAGGAGAAACTTGTTCTGGATTGGCGAAAGCGCCAGCAGACCCGGGCAGCGGTAAGACTGGCTATTGAAGAAATCCTAGATGGGCTGCCCCAACAATATACGTCAGAGTTGTTTCAGGAAAAGTGTGATATAGTTTACAACCATGTCTATGACTCATACTATGGTATGAGACAAAGTGTGTATTCAGCTGCTGTCTAAACCTGGATAAGCAAAAATAATCAATTTGATAAAGAGATGAGATTGGGAAACTCATCTACTCAAGGATTGCATTGCATCCTGAAGTACTGTAAGCGTCTATCATTACAATGCCAACCTGTAAAAGACTTACTGTTCTTTCAAAATTCGGTGGATAATTCAGAAGTAACCTTTGTGGTAACTAAGAAAATCATTCATTTCATCTGTTTTCTTTTTCTGAAGTATGCAGGTAGATACAGTAATGATATGATAATAAGCACTGTTCCAAGACAGGTTCCTCCATCTTCATCTTCTTCTCTTTTCTCTTCCTCCAGAGGTTTCTCTGATGTTTGCAGAATAGATGGGGGAAGAATATACCCATAGATATCTTCATTGCCATTCCTAGGATCACCCCAGACTACAATGTTCCCATAGACTGCTGGCAGCTCTGGATCACCTTCTATGATAAGCTGATATTTCTTTAATGTAGAAAGGTTGTACACACAAATTTCATCCTTGGGGTCATGGACATCATGTCTGCCGCTCCTGTCAATCCACACAACAATATTCTCGTAAATTGCTGACTGCAGTTGGTTTCTCAAATCTGTGGTAATCTGGAATTCTTCTTCTGTTACCAGGTTGTATCCGTAAATGTCAGAACCATCATTTCTATCATCTGTCCATACCACAACATTTCTGTAGATTGCTGGGTCAGATTGATCTTCTGGGTCTGTAGTAATCCGAAACTCTTCTTCTGTTACAAGATTGTACCCGTAAATATCCCAGCCACCATTGCACCTTCCATTTCTATAATCTTCCCATACTACATAATCTCCGTAGATTGCAGGGAACATCTGAAAACTCGGGTCTGTCGTAATCCGAAACTCTTCTCCTGTGGAAAGATTGAACCCATAGATATTCGAATTATCATCCCTAAAATCTACCCAGACTACAATATCTCCATAGATTGCCGGGCTTCGCTGATTGCTTGGATCTGCAGTTATTTGAAATTCTTCTCCTGTGGATAATCTGTACCCATAGATATCTGCATTATCATTTCTATAATCTTCCCAGACTACATAATCTCCGTAGATTGCCGGGAACATCTGAAAACTCGGGTCTGTCGTAATCTGAAATTCTTCTCCTATAGAAAGGTTGAACCCATAGATATTCGAATTATCATTTCTTTCATCTGCCCAGACTACATAATCCCCATAGATCGCTGGGCTCTGCTGATTGTTTGGATCTGTAGTAATTTGAAACTCATCAGGGTTCCCTATGAAAAATGCTGATATCACTAAAACTATGAAGCATGTTCTTTTGGTCAGTTTATTCAGCATCATGTTTTCCTCCTTTGCAAATAAATGAATGTGACATATAAAACTGTTTCCACTTCACTTCAACACCTGGGATGAGGAGAACCAAGTGCATTGATCCCTCCTATCACCTGCTTCACATCTCGGGTATGTGGCCTCTAATGAATAAAGAGTACCACAGGAGTGAAAACCTATTAAATTGGCCCTTTATGGTGTCACCCTGCATTTGTGAGACACCTGGTACTTGATTCAAAATACTGAATTGCCACTCATAACTGATATACTCCATGTACACATCTAGACCATGCTCAGTGAACCTCTGCTCTATTGATTTTAGGGTGTCCCCATGATATGCAATCATAAAAGCATGAGCCAACTCATGACCTAACACTAAGAATAGATCACCTCCACTGAAAATCCGATCCGAAATGTTAATAGTATGGCCAAGTTTACCTTCAGTGACTTCCCCCCATTTCCCAATATTAAAATGCTTTAAATTCGATTGTAAATTGTGATTCAGCCAACTTAATAGTAAGAGATTTACCTGCATTTGATTCTACAAAATGAATTTCTGCTTCTGTTAAAATTATCTTGATAGCCTCCATCTTCTTTGTCATATCATTGCTGGCAAGAAGATTCTCAATATCTTCCCAATCCTCTTCGGTTAAACTTTTTAGGGCTTGCTGCATACTATTGTAAAGGGCTGCAAGCTCGTGGGACACAGTACCATCAGGAAGAATGATATATTCACAGTCCAGTCCTTGGGGATCGATATATTTTAAGGGATTATTCAGACAGTAAGTGTATCGATTCTGTGTCTGGGGAGATCTCATCTTACCCTGGAGAGGATCTCTTGTTGTGAATCTCCCAATCTCTGGATCGTAGTAACGGGCACCGTAATAGTAAAGTCCGGTTGAATCTTTCTCTTTTCCAGTATAGAGATAAGAATCTTCTTCGCCAGTTATTGTATCTTCTCCAAAAGGTTCATAGCTCACTTCTGTAACTATATTCCCTGATTGATCTGTTATCAATCTGGTAGATCCCAGACCATCTTGATGGTAATAGTCTGCTAGTTCGCCAACTTTTTTGGCTATTCTCCCCATAGGACCATATATATAGATAGCGTTTTTATTTGTATTTAAATTCTTTTCGTAGAGTACATTTAGACCAGCATGTACATAAATTGTTGTTTTGTACTCCTGTAAATCTTCTATCCATTCTGTTTTCTGAACTCTCCGTCCATCTCCGTCATAACTGTATTGGGCTATTATGTGCTGATTCTTCTCTACCTGTATCAACCGATTTCTGGCATCATAAGTGTAAGACCAGGTACTTGTGCTATCGGTTTTTGTCAATGTGTTTCCCATTTCATCATACGTAAACGTGGTGCCATCACTGATAGAGAGTAATTCGTTCATAGCGTTGTAGGTGTATAAAAGATCACTTGCAGATAGGCGATTTCCTACAGGATCATAGGAGTAAGATAGTAACCCATAATCACCTTGAGCAGATACCAATCGGTCTAACCAATCATAGGTAAACATTTCTCCTGATTGTATCCAATCCTGTCCTTTTTTTCTACCATACTCCAATTGAGCGATATTGTTTGCCGAATCATACTGGTAATTCATAGTCAAAAGGTCTGTCCCATCTTTTTGAGCGTGAACAGTCACTGGCCTGTCATTGCTATCATATTGGTAAGTCGTTATCACACTATTAGAATAGGTCATCGTTGAAGGAAGAGAATCAGTGTTATAAGTGAATTCAGAATATCCTGGAATTGCAGTTAGCCGATTCGCTGAATCATACTCAAACGTGACAACACTCTGTTCTGGATACGTTACTGAAGTAAGGTTGGACACAGCATCATACGTGTAATTTACTGTGTATGGTTCTCCTTCAATTGTTCTGGTTTCAGATATTAATCGGTTTCTATTATCGTATGTATAAGAGGTTTGTCCTGCAGAATCTACCATCAGAATACGATTACCATTGAAATCGTGTTCAAACAAGACTGAAGATTGATCCGGATACTGTACGTCTACCAATTGGGAGATAGCATTATAGGTAAATGTGGTAGTACCATTACTATCAGTTCTTTGCAGTACATTGCCGGAAGCATCGTAAGTAAATGTCTCTGTGGTCAAATCAGGATAAGTGATTTGAGTCAACCCAAACAAAGAATCATACTCATAGAAGGTGGTATTTCCATGAGCATCAGCTACAGAAATCAAATTTCCTACTTGATCGTACGTGTATTGAGTCAAATAGCAATTTGCAGGGCCTGTGTATTCTTTCACCCACAGCAGATTCCCGGTCCAGCCAGAATAGTACTCCTTTTCATGTTGGTTTTCATCCAAAACAGTTACTATAGCTGCAGTATCATCGTAGTGAATCTGTTTGAAAGTGGAATCTGGATTGTATACTTTCGTTAGTCTTCCCAATGAATCGTATTCATAGGAGTATGTGTGCCCTCCAGTATCGGTTCTAGTTTTCACCTGATCCTGGTGGTTGTAAGCGTACGTTTCGGTGAGCTGTTCAGTAGGAGATATAAATCATTCTGTTTTCGTTAACCGCCCAAGTCCGTCATAGTATTTCACTATACAATGATCCAATTCATCACAGATAGTAACAGTGTTATTTGAATCATCATAAACAGCTTCTTTTTCTGTTAAGTCTGGATTTATCTTCTTGGTCACTCTCCCCAGGATGTCATACTCAAAAGAGGTAGTATTTCCCTTGGCATCAGTTACAGAAGTTATGAATCCTCTCTCAAAATCGTAGGTAGCAGTTACTGTGTGATTGAGGGCATTTGTGATAGAGGTGAGATAAGTGTGGTGTGAGTCATATCCTAAGAGTGTTGTATTGCCCATGGTATCAGTGGTAGAGGTTATATTCCCATAGGTATTACATACGAAACTTGTAATATACTCTTCTGGTGTAGCGCTTTGATCGATGTATAATACCCATTCAAATTTCGTGGAATAGGAATTGGATTCCTGGAAATACAACGTATTTACTCCCTGAGAAAATTCAGAGGATAAAATAGTAGTTGAAGTAGTTCCAGAACTCAAACTATTTGTGATTGTTGTCCATGTTCCATTGTTAAGCTTGTATTCTGTTTCTTCAGGATATTCATTGACTACAGCTGAGTAGCTGGTCTCAACATACTGTGTTCTATTATCTTCTATCCAGGTAGTGTACCCAGTGTA
>SMTZ1_10003767_pt1 | contig 15253 bp, 17 predicted proteins | sample DeeMarSWOR136_30_FD_25667 | JGI IMG/M metagenome (IMG submission 25667)
GAAGTGAACGCATTGGCAGGAAGGCGGCGCTCTTTCTGTGCGTCGTTTACGTAGCGTTTGTACTTCAGCAGATAGGAATATCGGTCTTTGTATTGTGACCTGTACTAGCAGTACACTGCCTCAGCTAATCCTGATCTTGGTCTAGAGATTCTAAGAATTCCCTGCATGCATGCAGAGCACATTGAAAAGGGTGGAGCTCTCTTTGAGATGTACGCTGAAAGATGCGCTACTTAGAACAAAAAATATTATTATGCCCCTAAAAGAGTATAACGATCCTTTGAGGAATCTACCGTGAGTGAAATGAAGGCTCCAAGCTGGTTGCGTGCATTAGACATTTTGTTGGGTCTGATCGCGGTCATACTGTCAATCATGGTTTTGGTATATCAGGAACTCACTATATTGACGCTAATTTTTGTTCTTTCGATTACTCTGCTAATCATAGGAATCGCAAGAATTTTCAGCGGAATATTCGCTGTATACCTTTCAAATGGGTTACGTGCAGTTCACGCCGGAACCGGCATACTGGCTGTTGCACTGGCAATCGTTGCTATGCTTTATACAGGGCTTGCCACACAAGTGCTGATCTATTTGCTCTCTTTCGCACTGTTGATCAATGGAATCGCAAGAATTGTGATCGGTGGATTCGCTAGGGTCTTTCCTAGCTGGCTTCGAGGTTCACTTGTGGTTGTTGGATTACTTACTATCGTATTGTCTGTGTTCGTCTTTGTGTCCCCCGGGCCGGGCTTTCTTGCTCTGGTTCTAATCCTTTCTTTTATGTTTCTATTCAATGGAATAGCGAGGATTGTTCAAGGAATAACAGGCACACAAGAAACAGACTTGTAGCGTTGACCAAACGAAAGAAATAGGCTGAGACTATTCATGCATGCAGGACCATTCTCGGAACTCTGAAGTTGTGCAAGCTACTAGTGCATCCATCTTCTTCCTGCGCAAGAAAAACCCGACCCCTGAATTTCACTTGAAGGGAGGCTTACTTATTCCATGCTTGGGCGTGATTTTCTCTTCATACATACTCTCGCAATGCACGGTGACTCAAATAGCAACAGGAGTAGCTCTGCTTCTAATCGGAGTGCCGGTCTACTTCAAGTACTCCCCAAAGAAAGATAGTCAGCCTTAAGACAGCACTTAGTTCCAGAGACTCTGTCCTGAAGAGGACATACAGACTAGAGCAGAGGTTACTGGCTCACCTGCTGCGTCATATCAAAAGAGGAATATAGAAGACTCGCGGGCAAGAAGCAGACATGGAAACAATGACCAAATGCATTTAAGATCAGCATGCACGTTCAGGCGTTAGTCGCTAGGAATCGTCCGTACCTTCATCTAATTGATACGCTAATACTGCAGTATCCTTTTGCAGTCTTTCCTACCTCTAGCTAGAATCTCGTGAGCATGTCAATTCTGCTTTGCTGACCCGACTTCACCTGCGAAAAGATAAACCCATCCTTTTCATGAATTCAAGGACTTGTTCATATTCTGCCAAGGATTGCCCGCCTTTTTCGGTGAGCTTTGGTGCATTCTCGTCCTCGATTAACCCCCGCTCCTTTAGTTCTGTGAGATATGTCTTTAGACGGTCAAAGGGGACGTTGGATTTCTGCTGTATGCGGGTGAGGGCAATTCTCTCCTTTTTGGACTCAGTTCTGATTATTATGAGCAAGTCCATGTATATTTTCAGTCGGTCTCTCCGAAGCTGCTTCATTGCTGTTCCACTTGACGCGTCTTTCTTGGAGAGATGAGGGGTGCACATGATAAATATAGGAAGATTAGTAGGCTGGAGATGCGGAGAATGTGTGCCCCCAAGAACGCTGAGAAGCTGGAGTCAACAGACCATATTAGAAGAGAGTATTGCGAGAAGGCGAGTAAAGCATATCCGAGTGGGGCGAATATTGTGCTAGGTTCTGGTTTTTCCATATGGCTTTTCAATGTGTGGAAGACAATGTAGAGTGCCATCAACATGTTGAAGAGCCTGAAGTATTCGTCGGCAGCCTTGTAATCGGGGATTTCGAGAATCGGGGGAAAGAACAAAACAACTACGAGAAAGATAAGCAGCAGAAAGGAGAGTGAGATGAGAGCCTGCACAACAGGGCGAGCCTCCTTTTCAGACTTCTTCGCTGAGAAATAGTAGGTTACAGCAAGAAACGTGAAGGCATATGCCCCGGTGAAGAGGTGCATCCATTTTGCCTTCTCTATACTTGAAGGAGCGTTGAGAAGAAGCGATATGCCCATGAAAATGTAGGAGAATCCTAGAAAGGCAAACCCAAGGGGAAGGCTGAGATATCTGCTGTCTTCAAACGTGCGATATGGTTTCAGCATAAACCTTACTAGCACGAATGCCAGTACCGCTGAAACACCTTCAATCACTACAAGGATGTCCATTGATTTGACTAGGTTGTCAATGAGGATATAGCTTTGTCGCTTACTCACTTATTGTGCACGTTTGTTAAATAGCCGGCGTTTCTAGCGTATAATTGATGAGTGGAGTGGAGGAAAGCAAAATGAATAGAATCCGTGCTAACATAAAACTGATTGCACTTCTGACTGCAGCCTCAGTCATCTGCCTATCAGCAGTGTACTTCCTATTCGTAGCCGAGGCTAAACCTCCCAGCAATAGCGTCTTCAACGCACCTAACCTTATGAGCCCAATCAAAAGCGTTGCTGTTCAGTCAATGCCGGAACTTGTCTGGTCTCAGGTGAAGTCCGCCTCGACCTATGAGCTTCAAATCGTGAGCGAAAATCCCATAAGAACAGTGTGTTCGAAGAGGGCGCTTCCTGCAAGCCAGGCAAGCTATAGACTTCAGGCAAATGAAGCATTGGCACCGGGGATTTACCATTGGCGTGTACGGGCTGTAGACAACCTAGGCAAAGCTGGCATGTGGTCTGAGGACGGCATCTTCATAGTACAATGAATGCTTGATGGCCTCAGAGACCATCGGGATTGGAAAATGTCCGAGGTTGATTTTCCTTGAGAACTTCGTTGAAAGCAAGGGACTCGATCAACTTCAAGAGCCCAAGGAGAAAGATTAGAGGAAAAGCCAGGCTCACGAAACGGAAGGATTCCCGATGCAAGACTGCAGCAAAGAGACTGAACGAGCCGTGGAACATTCCAGGTGACAGCTATCCTTCAATGGAGAGCTTTCTAAACACGATGGTTAAGTGCGGACATATAACTGGATTCCAAGCCAAGCAGATTAGAAGAGCTACTCATACATAAGACGGACTACATGCACGCATTCGTAGTACGGTGAGCGCGCGCACATACCATGAGCATTCTATGATAAGCTCGCGTCCTTGAAGGGCTTGCACGGGAATCGAAGTGCATGCATGATGACGAGCCGGCAGCCAGCTTCGGCAAGCTTCTACTTTATTCAGGACTCTCACACGGGTGGGCTCGCGATGAACCTCTCTCCAGATACGTGCGGGAGTTCCCAATGTTTCACAGTACGCACTCGCATTTTCAGCTTGGGCCCTTCACGATTCTTATTTTCCGCTTCTCGAGCTCAATCAAGACCTTCTTGAAAATTTCTTCTTTGGCCCCGAGTCTTTCTAGGGGTACTACTCCTTTGTCAGCTACTGCGCGTCCAGCTATCATCTGGGCTACTATCGAAACGGGGTATCCTGTCGTTCTTGCCATTGCTGTTACCTTTTTTTCCTCGTCGTATCTGTCTAGAAGGTGGTAGGTGTGATTTTTCGTGCTTCTTGATTTGTTCCAGTCACTTCTACTTTCAAAGCAAGAATGTCTTTGACGTCGTGCCTTTGAAGCTTGCTTTCGAGGGGTTTCGCCGTGATGGCATACATGCATGTCCAGTCTACTTGGGGAGGATTGGGCCATTCTGCCAAGTCGCTAGGAAATTGCTCTCTCTATTTCAGTAAGGGAATTATAAGTTGCATGCATGCACTAGGAACACTTGAGAACATCCTTACATTTATAGGCTCGCGCCCTGCAAACCTGATTGGTGCATGAGATTGAATTCTTATGAGAGGATAATGGCAGTCTTGGAAGGAAGCCGGGAAGAAATCGATAGGCTGCCAGCTTTCAATTCAGTCGGGACCTATACACGCGAGGGCATGAAGGCTTTTGACGCGTTCTGGCCCGATGCTCACCGTGATCCTGTGAAGATGGGGAAACTCGGATCTGCTCTGCACAGGCTGGCAGGACTGGAGTCACTAGTGGTTCCTTTCGAACTGACTCTGGAGGCTGAAGTCTTGGGTGCTCCTGTGGAGTTTTTCGAGGGCAACGTCAAATGGCCCTCAGTAAAAAAATTCATAGCAGAAGATGCCTCAGACCTCAGATTGCCATCAGAGGTTGACGACATTAGGCAAAGGGGAAGAGTCTCGGTAGTCTGTGATGCTATCGACCTCATGAAAGATGAGTTTGAAGGCAAAGTTCCCATCATTGCTTATGTATGCTCCCCCTTTGAAAGCATTAGCAGTTACCTCGTGGATTCTGCGGAATTCCTAAAAAAATGTAAATCGGAGCCGGAAACAATACAAGAACTAATGAGAACTGCTACCCCTTTCTATGTGGAAATCGCTAAATTATACAAGGATGCTGGCGCAGACATCATCACATTCAGAGAAGAATCGATCTCCTTGAACAACCTTCATCCAAGATATTTTGATGAGCTAGTGAAGCCTTATCTTAGGCATTTGATCAACAGTGTCAAACCGCCAAGAATCCTTCACGCATGCGGCCAACTCTGGAGCCCCAAGCTAGAAGTGATCAGTGGGCTCATGCGGTGTGGAGCTGAAGCTTTAACAGTTGATGAGAGCACGCCGCTAGAAAAAGCCAGAGAAATTATCGAGAGGGTTAGACCCCAGTGTCTCCTAGGCGGAAATATCAGTGCCTATCGAACAATCCATCAAGGCCCTGTTGAAAGAATAGAGCAAGGTGTTGAGAAGGCAATGAAGCAAGGGGCCGATCTCCCTATGCCTGGCTGTGATTTCTGGCTGGAAACTCCGACAGAGCATGTTAAAGCGTTTGTGAACGCGGTCCACAATCAACAATTTGCGTATGGGCAGAGAGGAGTGAAGTGAGAATGTTCAGATTTGCAGCTCCTCAAAGAACTTTCCAGATAGGGAGAGTCAAGATTGGTGGGCAGCCCGGAGAGTTGCCCACAGTCCTAGTTGGATCGATATTCTACAAGGGCCACAGAATTATCAAAGATCAACAAAAGGGAACATTTGACAAGAGCACTGCCGAAAAACTTGTGAAGGACCAAGAAGAGCTGGCAGACATCACAGGCAATCCATGCATACTTGACGTCGTCGTCTCATCCGTTGGCGCAATCGAGAAGCAACTAGATTTCATATCGACTGTTACAGATACACCCATCATTTTCGACGCTTGGCCCCTCCGAGTGAGGACCGAAGGCCTATGCTACCTGAGAGAAATAGGTCTGACGGAGAGGATAATCTATAACAGCATAAGCCCCGCTACAAGACAAGAGGAAGTTGAGGCAATCAAGGAGGCAAAAGTTAGAGCAGCCATTCTTCTTGCATACGACTTCTCAAACCCCTGGGCGGCCGGTCTGTTGGCAGCAATCCGAGGATCTTCTAAGAAGAAGGGCCTGCTAACTTTGGCTGAGGAAGCTGACATAACTAAACCCCTAGTAGACAATAGCGTCACCAGCTTGCCCAGTATCGGGATCTCAGCTAGAGCAATATGGATAGTGAAGAACGAATTCGGCTACCCGGCAGGTTGCGGAGCGGCTAATGCTACAACACGATGGAAGATGCCTAAGAAGAAATGGGGAGATGCCACCTTCAAAGCTTGCTCCGCTAGCGCCCAAACCGCAACACTGGTTATGGGCGCCGACTTCTTGATGTACGGCCCCATTGAATCAAGCAGCTGGATTTTCCCAGCCGCCGCCGCCATCGATTCAATCGTCGCAACAGCCGCCAAAGAACTCGGCACCGAGCCAGCTACAAGAGAACATCCGATATACAAACTCTTTCCCAAAATCAGCAAGGAAATGGAAAAACGCTGAAACCTCTCCAAAAGCTTCAGCTCCACGAAAAGCTTATACATGGCTTGACAACCTAGCTTCTCCTCACGATTTTGAGGCAAGATCATGGGCAAAGACAAGGCTGAGACAATTTTCAAGAAGCTCGCAAAAGCAGTGGTTCTCGGCGACACTGAAGTAGCTGAAGAGGGTGCTCAAGAAGCACTCACCGAAGGGATTTCCCCCTACGATGCCGTGATAAGGGGGCTAGCAGAAGGGATGAAAACTGTGGGTGAGAAATACGAGCAGAAAGAGTACTTCTTACCGGAAATGCTTCTATCAGCAGATGCCATGTATGCTGGTCTAAACATTCTCACTCCCCACATCAAATCCAAGGACAAGATGAAGGGAAAAATAGTTCTAGGTGTGGTCGAAGGGGACATTCACGACATTGGAAAAAACATAGTAAAAACCATGTTGACGGCGGCTGGATACGAAGTCATCGACTTGGGAAGAGACGTGCCCGCAGCGGAATTCGTAAAGAAAGCCAAAGCTGAAGGCGCTCAAGTAATTGCCATGTCAACCCTTATGACGCCAACGCTTATGTCAATGAAATCAGTCGAAGACAAGTTGGACCATGAAGGGCTCAAAGACAAAGTCAAGACAATCATCGGGGGAGGCTCTGTCTCCGAAGAATGGCGAGATAATATCGGCTCAGACGCCTTTGGAAAGGACGCACTGGAAGCAGTTGACAAGATCAAAGTTTTGATTAACAGCATAATGGCCGCGGCCGAGGCCATGAAAAAGGAAGAGAAGAGGGAAAACAGTGAAAGACACCAAGATTGAGGTAGTCTTTCAACCTCATGGCAATCGATCAGAGTTCCCCCCGGGCACAACAATCATGGAAGCCGCCAAGAAACTAGGGGTCGACATATCATCTCTCTGTGGAGGAAAAGGCACCTGCGGAAAGTGTAAAGTCAAAGTCCAAGAAGGAACCGAAGGACTTAACCCCCCTACAGAGAGGGAATTGAAGCATTTATCTCAAGAAGAGCTTCAATCCGCGCTTAGACTTGCCTGCGAAACCAAGCTCACACTTCCTTCGATAATCTTCGTTCCCGAAAGAAGCAGGATAGGAAGACAAAGACTTCAGACAGAAGGACTCAAGGTTCCCATCAAGCCAAATCCACTTGCACGGAAATACCACGTAGAACTACAGCCACCAACACTTCACGACGCGAAGTCAGATGAAGACAGACTCTTGCAAGCGCTGGATGAAAAACACGGCCTATCAGGATTGGTTGTTGACTATGAATTGGTCAAGAACCTTCCCATAATCCTTCGAGACGCAGGCTGGAACGTATCCGCAGCCATTTTTATGAACTCCATTATAGCGGTGGAGTCTGGAGACACGACTGACCGCTGCTTCGGATTCGCAGTTGATGTCGGCTCCACTAAACTAGCAGGCTTTCTGATGGACCTCAACACCGGAAAAGTGGTGGCTGTCGCGGCTCGAATGAATCCCCAGATTCCTCTCGGCGAAGACGTTCTATCGAGGATTACGTACGCCATGATCAACGGCCCAAGCGCACTAAATGAGCTTCACCAAGCCGTAGTTTCGGGCATCAACGAAATGATACACGAATGCTGCAACAAGGCTAACGTGAAGACCGAAGAGATATACGATTTGAGCTTCGTCGGAAACACAGCCATGCAGATGCTTTTCCTGAATCTGTGGCCTCAATACACAGCATTAAGCCCGTATCCTCCTGTGCTTCGACGAGGCATCGACGTCCCCGCTTCAAAACTGGGACTTCACTCCCACCAGCGAGCTAACGCCCACTATGTGCCAGTCATAGGCGGCTTCGTCGGATCTGACAGCGTCGCAGACTTAATGGCTGTGGACATGCTCCATTCAAAAAATTTCATCATGGACATAGACATCGGAACCAACACGGAAATCGCGATAGGAAATAAGGACCTGACCATGATCGCCTCATGTGCTTCGGGGCCCGCTTTTGAGGGGATGGAAGTCAAGTATGGAATGAGAGCCTCAACCGGAGCAATTGAGAAGATCAGCATAGAACCCGACACACTCGAAACCCACTTCCGAACGATAGAAGACGCGAAGCCAATCGGAATCTGTGGCTCAGGACTAATAGATGCCCCAGCCGAACTTCTGAAGGCGGGTGTCATTGACACCACTGGACGTTTCAGCAAGAAAATTGCGAAAGAAACCAGAAGAGTGAGAAAGACACAGCAAGGATGGTATGAGTACATCATAGCGTTCAAAAACGAATCCGGAATAGACACCGATATCACAATAACACAGGCAGACATAAGAGAGCTACAGAAAGCAAAGGCTGCCATGCGTGCAGGAGCAGAAATTCTGCTGAAGAGAATGAGCAGAACGAAAGATGACATAACAAAGTTGTTTGTCGCGGGAGCATTTGGAAACTACATCGACCCTGAAAGCGCCAGGACTATCGGCATGTACCCCGAAGTGCCCCTAGAAAAAACCCAATTCGTTGGCAACACGGCTGGTACGGGATCCAGAATGTGTCTAATCTCGAAGGAAATGCGAGAATACGCTGAAAAGATATCGAGCTCAGTGCGCTACTATGAACTTGCTGTTGACCCAGACTTCCAGAGCGAATATATCAAGGCAACATTTCTCCCACATAAAGACCTTAATAGACAACCAATCGTAGCCGAGATGCTTCGCAAGCTTGAACGCACAGAATAAGCCGTTTTCAATCGAAGCGAGCAAGAACACACACAAGAGAAAGGCAAGGGTCAGACTTAATCCGGAAATTCCGCTCTGTGCCGTCCTCCATATCGGACTGTGGCATCGACGAGCGCTTTTATGTGCTCTGTCGGAGTTTCCAGCCAGAAATCAGAACCTGGGGCTACCATATTGACTCCTTCCTCTATTGCCCTCCTGACAGCGTCTCTTATCCTGTCTGGGGGGCCAGTGTGTATGACTCTAAAGGGGGAAATATTCCCCAGAATGGGATAGCTTCGCTTCATTCCATCAATAATCTCCCTGGCCTTGATGACGGGAGTCCTTTCTTCTATGGATATGGCGCTGGCTCCACACTCCACCATCTGTTCAATTATCAGGAGTGTCGATCCACATATGTTGAGAACTGTAGGAGCTTTTAATCCCTGAATGATGCTTCTCAAATAGGGTTTAACAAAGGTTTCGAACTGCTTGGGCGAAATGTTGTCTGAAGACGCCCCCATTGCGTTGAGGGTTATAACGTCGGCCCCTGCATCTTGATATATATTCGCAATTCCACGATATGTATCGGCTGTGTGTCTCAGAAACTGCTCAGCTTTCTCTGGACTCTTCACCAGCCACTTAAGGAAGTCAACAGAGTCAACCAAGTAGCTGCTAACGCTGGTAAACGGAGGCACAACGTAGGCGTTGACTGGAACTTTCCCGCCGAACTCTCTCTTCAGGGTCTTTATTGCTTCAGTGATAATTGGGATTCTACCGGAATTCTCTAGATCCCGAGGAAGTTCCAGGTCTGATATATCTTCTGCTATGAATTTTTTTACTGAGGGCCATTTGACGTTGCCCTCGAAAAACTCCACAGGAGCACCCAAGACTTCAGCCTCAACGGTCATGCAAAACGGAACCGAAACGTTGTCTAGGCCACACAGCCTGTGAGCAGCTGAAGCAAGCTTCGCCATCTTCGCAGCGTTCCTGTGTGCCTCTGGCCAATAAGCATCACAGGCCTTCATGAATTCAATCGTGGCCACGCTTGCTGAGTTGACACAAGGAACTCGATCTGCCTCTTCTTTCGAACCTTCAAGGATGGCCATGACTCTATCATACGAATCCATGGAAGCCATACATTCACCTCCATGACTGCATGCAGGCAATGATTAATATTTGAGCTGAATACAGCCTATTTATAGTATTCATTTCGTGCTTCAACCAGGGCTCTTATGTTCTTTGTTGGGGTGATTGGAGAGAAGCCGCAATCCGGTTCAAGTAGGTCAACCCCCGCTTCAAGAGCTTTCTTAGCTTCTGCTTTGACATCATCTGTCGAGCCGATGACCAACGTTCTCTTTGAGGACACGTTGCCTAGCACCTTAGTATTGCCCGCAACTGATTTGAGATGGGGAATATCGATGTCGAGGCTAACACCATCAAAGCCTAGTTCGAGAACATCTGCCAGAATAGGTTCTGTGCGTCCACAAATGTGCAAGACTTTCATTCCCTTCAGCCTGCGGGCTATCTTCGCTAGGGCAGGTTTTGCGAATTCTCTGAATGCGTTGGGACTAATCATGTCGAGAGATGCCATAGCGTCAGCAACTTCGACAATGTTGGAGCCTGCGCTGTACTGCGCTCTGGCATATTCTATCACGAATTCGGTGGTGAAGTCGACGAATTTCTCAACGTATTCGGGCTTCCTCAGAGTCCATTTCAAGAAGTCGGCCACTCCTGCCAGCTCCCCCGCGAGTGAGAACGGACCCAGCGCAAGGCTTGAAATAGGCAGGAAATCCCCTGCTTCCTCTCTGGCCATTCCAATGGCCTCTAGCACAACTGGGATTCGGCCTGATTCGACCAGCTTCTTGGGCACAGTCAAATCGGCAGGGCTCTTGAAAGGATGACTCTTGACTGACGGAAGAATTTCAGGCCTCTCCCACCACTTGACTTCACACCCCAAGGCCTCAGGCTCCACCACAAAGTCAAACGGAACTCTAGCGTTTTCGATTCCAGTCAGCTGGTGGCAAGCCAAAGAAAGCTTAGCCATTGATTCGGGGTTTCTATAAGCTTCCAGCAGAGATATTCGGGTTACGCTTTGCATATCAACGGTGACCATTCCGCCACACCCTGCAATGGAGGTTACTGGAACCATGTCAATCTCTTTTCCTTGCAATGCTGAAACAACCCTGCGTAGAGGAGTGAGTCCCAACTTTATTTCTCCAACGATGTTTCTGCAAACTACCCAGCGGGTTCTCTTTACCTTTTCCTATTCACCAATTGTTGAGAACTCTGGGTTTCGCTCCTACGAGACTCTACCACTTACATACGCCTGTGAACCGAGCTATCCTCCGATTCTAAGTCCGTCTTCATGACATCGCGATAGGTTTATAGAAGGAGAAGTGAAACAAGGTTACAAATCGAGTTGGTCCTATGAAGGAAGCCCTTACTGAGAGGCTGATGGATGCTGTTGTCAGCTATGAAGTTGAAGACGCGGTTCGAGCGGCCAAAGAAGCTCTCGAAGCTGGTGTGGACCCGGTTGGGGCCATTGAGAATGGACTTGCCAGAGGATTGAGAATTGTAGGGGATAAGTTTGGTGCGGGCGAGGTTTTCCTACCCGAGCTCATGATCGCCGTGGAGGCCATGAAACAAGCAATGGCCGTCTTGGAGCCTGCGATTGCAGGTCGGGCAATCAAGCAGAAACCCAAGGGAAAGGTGTTGATTGGCACCATGGAAGGAGACATCCATGATATTGGAAAGAGCATTGTTAGTGCAATGCTTACTGTAGCAGGCTTCGAGGTGATAGACCTTGGAGTTGACGTCCCAGTCGAAAAGTTCATCGCAAAAGCTAGGGAAGTTCAGCCAGATTTTATCGGACTGTCGTCTCTAATGACTACCACAATGCTAGGCATGGAAAACGTCGTAAAGGCTCTTGCGAAAGAGGATTTGAGGAAAAAAGTGAAAGTCATAATCGGAGGAGCCCCAACGTCGAGCGAATGGGCAGAGCAAATAGGCGCAGATGGCCACGCTGGGGACGCAATGGAAGCAGTGGAAGTCACAGAAAGGCTTCTCAGGACTCGAGAGGATAGCCCGTAGAAGATGTGTAGAAAGCGTCAGAGGGTGTGCAATGTTTAAATCCTCTCTCTCCGGGAAACCACTACTTCAACTCATATCAGAAGATGAAGTTAAGCGAATTCACGTTGCTTCTATGAAGCTCTTGGAAGAAATTGGTGTAATCATCCACAACGAAAGGGCGTTGAAGCTGCTTGATGCCTCGGGCATCGACGTAGACTTCAAGCAGAAGCTTGCTAGAATCCCGCAACACATTGTAAAGGAAGCCCTTGTAAAGGCGCCCTCAACAATTAGGCTTTACAGCCGCGACGGAAAGCATGATCGACTCTTAGACGGAAACAAGGTCACATACAATCCAGGGTCGGCTGCAATGTTCTTCCTTGACCACAAAACCGGCGAGCGTAGACGCCCCGTCACCAAGGATTTAATCGATTTGGTCAGACTGACTGACTCGCTTGAAAACGTGCAGGCCCAAAGCACTGCTCTCGTAATCTCAGATGTGCCACAAGAGATTGCTGATAGGTGTCGACTACCAATCGTGCTGAAGAATTCCTCGAAACCGATAGTTACAGGGGCCTTCAGCATAGACGGACTGTATGATATGAGACGCATGCTTCAGATTGTGGCTGGAGGAGAAAAGGAGCTGGCCCGAAAACCTATGGCGATCTTCGACACTTGCCCCTCGGCACCGCTAAAGTGGAGCGAAATAACCTGCCAAAACCTAATTGACTGCGCAAAATCCCATATACCTGCAGAGATAATCCCTATGCCTCAACTAGGGGCCACGGGGCCAGTAACTCTGGCAGGATCGCTGGTTCAACACAACGCAGAATTCCTAAGCGGACTTGTCATGGCTGAATTGACGAATCCAGGAGCCCCAGTGATCTATGGCGGTTCCCCGACAACATTAGACATGAGATACGGAACGGCGCGCCTGGGGGCTATAGAAACTATGATGCTCGATTGCTCCTACGCTCAGATTGGAAAATTCTATGGCCTGCCAACTCACGCATACCTTGGCTTGAGCGACACAAAGGTTGTGGACGCTCAGGCTGGGTTTGAATCTGGAATCGCTGTGGTGCTCGGGGCCCTTGCTGGCATCAACGTGATTTCAGGTCCAGGCATGCTGAACTTCGAAAACTGCCAGAGTCTCGAGAAACTCGTGATTGACGACGCTATCTGTGGTATGGCCTTGCGATTGGCTGAGGGGGTTAAGGTGGATGATGCAACATTAGCCATCGATCTCATACGTAAAGTCGGGCCAGGAGGAGCTTATCTAGCAGAGAAACACACTCTGGACTGGTTTAGAAAAGAGCAGCTTTTGCCCTCCGAGCTCGTTGACCGCGTTGAATGGAAAGCATGGAAAGCGGCTGGATCAAAGAACATCACCCAAAGGGCAAGAGAGTCTGTGGAGAAGTCCCTCAGAGAACATCACCCGGAGCCGCTGCCAAGCGATGTTGAAAAGGACCTAGACGGCTTGGTAAAGAGCATTCTAGAAAAGCATAAGTAGCGAGAAGTACCCTCGCGCTCCCCTAGACTCGATAGGAGATCGAAAACTGGTGCATGCATGCATCTAGATTTGATGAGCCGTGCTTTGCCTGCCACAATGGCCACGCCAACAGGCCTCTCCCCCATCAGATCACCAAACTGAATTCGAGAACACAGACCTTAAAACTTTTCCTCCATGCTCACTATTTGAAATGCACGGTCTCGGCCAATTTGTAGGGTGCTAGCCAGAAAAAAATAGGGGGGGATCGGATCACTGAAAAACCCAGTACCAACCAAGAAATTGGCGTGCTTGCCTACTCGCATGGCATTTTAGGCACCAAGCTGCTTAACTGTCAGGATTTCATAGCAAAGGTACAAGGTGGATGACATGAAGGCGTACGAGGATCTCACTCGTCGCGGAAGGCTGCGGAGGATCAAGCGGATTGCCCAGATGGGCCTCGATGCTTTCGGACTTCGTAAGGCCCATCTCCGGCTAATCGTTGAGTCAGGCAACGTTATGTATCGAGTGAAAACCATGGATCCAATGCCCAAGAGAGAAAGCCTCTATGTTGACAACTGCCTCTTGCTGCGGCTCCACTGGCCCGGCTACCAGAATGAGGACGCAATTGAATCCGAGTTGGAGTGGCTCTCTGCTCTTTGCGACGCCGGGTTTCCAGTGCCACAACCTGTCGCCACGACAGAGGGAGAGCTATCTGTGATGATCTCAGTCCCTGGAGTGCCAGAAGCGAGGCGGTGTTCTCTACTCCGATGGGTGAAAGGAAGAAGGGCTATGAAGCGCGTCCGAAGGTGGCACATGAAGGCTATAGGCAACCTAATGGCTCGACTCCACAACCACGCATCGAGTTGGAAACCACCTCCAGGCTTCGTGCGCAGACACTATGACCATAACGGTCTCTGGGGAGACGACACCGGCACCGGCCATACTGCAGACGAGGTGTGGCCGAGGATACCCCGGCGATATTTCGAGGCCTTTCAGGAAGTGACCATGCGAGTGGAGCGAGTCATGGAGGACTGGGGTAAGGGCCTGGAAGTCTACGGGTTGATCCACGCCGATTTGGGCACAAATGCCAATGTGCTTTTCTGCAGCGGAGAGGCTAGGGCCATCGACTTTGATGATGGAGGATTTGGTTATTGGATGTATGATTTAGCTGTGTCTCTATGTGACTGGGAAGGAGAGGATGTGTGGCCTGCATATCGGGACGCCCTGTTAGAGGGATACCTCGAGATGCGATCCATCCCAGAGGAGCAGCTGAAGCAGTTGGAGCTCTTCCAAGCAGCCTATCGAGCCGTGGAAATCTTCTGGGGGACATCTGGTGCAATACGCTTCAAGGATCCCACCTACTGGAGGGAGAGACAGGATGCGGCGTGGAGGCACATCAAACGCTATCTAAGAAGAAACCCATAGCTGTAACTTTTCGCACGCGCACTTCGAAGCAGCCCTGGAATGTCACATGCATGCAAAATCTGACGATGGAAACGTAGAACTCGATACGAGTCAATGATCGATGCGCGCTAGCACGCGAAGGCGAACACATCGAGTGGCCACGTAGGCGTCTGTCAGTATCTTCCTAGCTTATCAATCAGAGTCTTAAGCCTTTCAAGGTTATCAGACGACATTTTTCCTGCCGCCTCCTCACTTATTGAAAGCTTGTCTTCTCTAGTTTTTATGAATAGCAGCGAACAGAGTCCCGCAATTGGCAGGAAGAAGTAAAGGATATCTACTGGACGCTGAAACATGCATGCAGGTAGCCGGCACGCTAGGAGGATCACTTCTAGGCAAGCATTCCGGATAGACGCAGTTCAGTAAGGGTTGGCAGCCCGTTCCTTGCGCCCATCTTCATTATACACTTGGATGCCACAAGGTTGCCGAGCTTGCCACATTCACGCAGACTCCTCTTCTTGAATAAGCCGTACAGAAAGCCCGCATTCCAGGCGTCGCCAGCGCCCGTCGTGTCCACAGCCTTCACCTTAAAGGGCTCTACGACATAGCTATGCTCGC
>SMTZ1_10003771_pt1 | contig 15247 bp, 12 predicted proteins | sample DeeMarSWOR136_30_FD_25667 | JGI IMG/M metagenome (IMG submission 25667)
CTGCTTCCCAATACATTTGCGCCTGTCATAGTGCAAACGACCCTGCGATCGGCAACAATCCTTTTAACGGTGGCAGGGCTGAGCTATCTCGGGCTGGGAGTTCAGCCCCCCACCCCGGAATGGGGCGCAATGTTATCCATGGGACGAAGCTACATTTTGATGGCACCGCATGTAGCCACCTTCCCGGGTCTAGCAATCATGTTTGCGGTTCTCGGCTTCAATCTCCTTGGCGACGGATTGAGGGATACATTGGACCCTCGACTGAAGGAATGAGAGAAACGGACACACTTTTGACGGTTCAGGGCTTAAAGACCCACTTTTTCGCGGCCGGGCAGGTTGTACGTGCCGTAGACGGCATAGATTTCACCATAGGGAAGGGCGAAACAGTAGGACTTGTGGGTGAAACCGGTTGCGGAAAGACCGTTTCTGCCCTTTCGGTTATGCGTTTGATCTATTATCCACCCGGCAAGATCGTGGATGGGAAGATCATCTTCGATGGCCAGGATCTTCTGAGGTTCTCGGAGCGCAGAGTTCGGCAAGAGATACGGGGTGCGAAGATATCCATGATCTTTCAGGAACCCCGGACATCCATGAACCCTGTTTTTCGGATTGGACAACAGATGGTTGAGGTCATAAGGCTTCATCAGAGGTTGTCGGCAAAGGAGGCGGAGAAGAAGGCCATAGAGATGCTGGAACACGTGAAAATACCAGAGGCATCCCGGGTGATTAATTACTATCCCCATGAGCTGAGCGGAGGCATGCTTCAGCGAGCCATGATCGCAATGGAGCTGTCATGTAATCCCTTGTTGTTTATCGCCGATGAGCCTACAACAGCGCTGGATGTTACCATCCAGGCCCAGATTCTCCAATTGATGCGGCGGATGCAGGAGAAGATGAAGATGGCCATCTTATTGATAACACATGATTTGGGGGTCGTTGCCCAGCTGTGCAGGAAGGTGGCCGTGATGTATGCTGGCAACATCGTTGAATATGGATCCGTGGAGAGGATTTTCGAACATCCGATTCACCCTTACACCGGCGCCCTCTTTCGATCGGTACTCGGCCTCGGCAATGAACAGGAACGGCTGGACACGATCCCAGGTGAAGTGCCGGATCTCAGTGAACCTCCACCGGGATGTAAGTTCCATCCTCGATGTAACGAGGCCCGTGAGGTATGCAGACAACGGATTCCTGAAAGGGTTGAAATGGAGCAAGGTCATTACGTGTATTGCCACTTATGACATGGAGAGTTTTGGATTGAATAACGCGTTAGTGGAAATAAAGGGTTTAAAGAAATTCTTTGAGGTTCAGAAGGGCTTCTTCGGCGAGAAGGCGCTTGTCAAGGCTGTTGACGATGTTGACCTCACCATCTCAAAACAGGAGACAGTGGGGCTTGTAGGTGAGTCGGGCTGTGGTAAGACGACCCTTGGCAGGTTGATCCTTCGTCTCATTGAACCTACGGAAGGAACCGTTCTATTCGAGGGGAGGAATTTGTGTAGTTGCCAGAAACAGGAATTGAGGTCGGTAAGGAGATTTATCCAGGCCATATTTCAAGATCCCTTTTCCTCCTTAAACCCCCGCATGAGCGTGGGAACCATTATCGGGCGAAATATGAAGGCCCAGGGATTCAAACTTGATTTCGGATACGATCGCTATATTAAAGAACTTTTGGAATCAGTGGGTCTAAGAGCGGAGTTCACCGATAGATATCCACATGAGTTCTCCGGGGGTCAACGGCAGCGAATCGCTGTTGCACGGGCGATCGCGACAAGGCCAAAGCTCATTATCGCCGATGAGCCCACCTCTGCGCTCGATGTCTCTGTCCAGGCCCAAATCCTTAATCTATTGATGGAGCTTCAAAGGAGCCATGAAATTACCTTCCTGTTTATTTCTCATAACATCCACGTGGTGAAGCACATGAGCCAACGCGTGGGGGTGATGTATCTGGGGAAGATCGTTGAGATCGCACCGAAGGAGCGGCTGTTCAATAATCCAATGCATCCTTATACCCGGGCGCTTCTGGGATCAATGTTGGAGCCAAAACCTACCCAGCGAAAGGAAGAGGTCCCCTTGAAAGGGGAGGTTCCGAGCCCTATCAATCCGCCTGCCGGCTGCCGCTTCCATCCCCGCTGCAATTTCAAAAAAGAGGACTGTAGCATTGAGCCGCCAGGACTAGTAGAGGTAGAAACGGATCACTATGTTGCCTGTCATTTCGTTTAATTGGGCAGAGTCAGTGTGGGGATTCCAGTTCACGCAATTAGCTCGCAAAGCAATAACGTAAGGAGAATGCTGAATGACACGAGAGATATCTGGATTACTTCGAAAGGGCATTACGAATCTTGAAAGGGGTACCGCGGGGCTCTCTTTGGAGGAGGTAAAGAGGAAATACGGACTAACGGAGATAGTAAAGCTGGCTTCCAACGAAAATCCCCTGGGTCCATCTCCCAGGGCAATAAACATCATAAAGGAGGCCGCGGAGAATGCAAATATTTATCCCGATCCCACAGGTCATGAACTGCGCTCGATCATTGCAAATGAACATGGAGTGGAAGTTAACCAGGTTTTGCAGGGCAATGGGTCAGGGGAGCTGATCACCTTTATAGGAGAGGTCTTCGTGAACGAGGGGGATGAATGCATAATTCCAGTTCCGACGTATCACCGCTATCAAGAGGTGTTTCATATCATGGGAGCAAAAAATGTCTTCAGCCCCTTAAAGGAATACCGGATAGACCTTGAGGACATGAGGAATCGTGCTACGCCGAAGACGAAGATCATCGTTCTCGTAAACCCCAACAACCCAACCGGGGACATTGTGGGCGGCCCGGAGGTAAAGGAATTTCTGGAAACAATAGGCAAGGATACCATCCTCGTCTTTGATGAGGCATATGGTGAGTTCGTAGAGGATAAAAGGTATCCAAGGACTGTCGAGTTGATCAAAGAAGGCCACAACGTCATTGTCTTACGGACTTTCTCAAAAGCCTATGGGCTTGCCGGTGTGAGACTGGGCTATGCCATATCCAGCCCTGAGATAATCGGACATCTTAATGCGGTTCGTCACGTGTTTAACGTGAATAGGTTCGCTCAGCTGGCTGGCATTGAGGCGATAAAGGATAAGGAGCACTTACAGCGATGCATTAACTTGGTATGGGATGAAAAGCGCTATTATTACGAAGAACTGGATAAGCTTGGCCTCTCTTATGTTCCCACATCCGCAAATTTCATATTCGTTGATACCGGTGTTGATGACCTAAAACTCAGCGAGGCAATGGTGAAGAGAGGGGTTGTTATCCGTCCGATGACGGCGTGGGGATATAAGAACTGTATCCGCATAACGATTGGGACACGGTATCAAAACGAGAGAGCCATGCTTTGTTTAAAGGAGGCGTTAGAGGAATTGAAAAGCGGGGCTTGAGAGATTAGGGTGCGTTCGACTGAGGCAAAGGAACTTGTGGAGGACAATTCACAGAAGGGGACGTAACCCATACCCTAAATTGTAAGAGGGCATTATGAAAAAAACGTATAACATAGCTATTAGTCCGGGGGATGGAGCTGGCCATGAGATCATCGGGTGGGCCCAGAAGGTCCTGGAGACGCTCGCCGAGATGGATGGGGGATTCAGTTTTGACTTCCGCCACTTCGAGATAGGTGCGGAGGTCTTCAGGAAAACGGGCGAGGCGATACCAAAGGCGTCTCTTGACGCAATGCGGGAGGCAGACGCAACAATTTTTGTCGCGATAGCCGCTGCCGAGATACCAAGGGATCACCCGAACCCGATCATAGTGCTGCGTAAAGAGCTCGATCTTTACGCCAATATACGGCCGGTAAAGGATTACCCTCGCCTGGCTCCGGAAGGCAGGAAGACCGATCTCGTGGTGGTGAGAGAAAATTTGGAGGGCTTTTACTCCGGGATTGAGTATCGGGTGGGCGATGATGCCGCCTGCGCCGTGAGGGTCATCACCAGAAGGAACTGTGAAAGGATTGCGCGCTCCGCATTCAACGAGGCTCGAAAAAGGCGGAAAAAAGTGACGGCCATCCATAAACTTGCCGCCCACCGGATTACTGACGGCCTCTTCATAGATGTGGTGGAACAGATTGGAAAACAGGAATTTCCCGATGTGCAGATTGAAAGAATGATGATCGATGCTGCTGGTACCCGCCTAATAAGAGATCCTGAGCACTTCGATGTTATTCTGGCTACTAATGCGTACGGCGATATCCTCTCGGATGCTGCTGCTGAGGTTGCCGGTGGGATCGGTCTGGCGCCAGCTGCCAATATCGGCGAGGTTTCGAGCGTCTTTGAGCCCTGCCATGGCACCGCACCCGGCAGAGCCGGAAAGGGAATCGCCAACCCTATTGCAACCCTGCTCTCCGCCAAGCTGATGCTGGAGTACCTCGGCGAGCAAAAGGCGGGGGGCCAAATACAAACGGCGATAGAGCGGGTTATCGATAAAGGTGAAGCCCTCACTCCGGATATGGGTGGCACAAGCAGAACGGATGAGATCGGCGAGGCTATTATTAAAGAGCTAAAGACTTTTGCACGTATAAAGGAGTCATGATGAAACAAAGCGTTATGAAAGCAGCTCGCGTACATGAACCAGGGAAGATCCTGATCGAAGAGGTTCCCATCCCTGAACCGGGTCCGGGAGAGGTGCTTATCAAGGTACACCGGGTTGGGCTTTGTGGAACTGACGTGGGCATCAAAAACGGTTACGTTTCAGCCAAATTTCCGGTGACACTTGGCCACGAATTTTCCGGCACGATTGCTGCCTTGGGAACTCGCTGCCGGGGTGGATTGAAGGAGGGCGAACCCGTAACCGCTGCAGGCGGATGGGGGTGCGGTAAATGTGAATTGTGCAAGACGGGAAGGGCAGTCTATTGCCGGAACAGGGCCTCTTTGGGAAGAACCGTTGATGGATGCATGGCGGAGTTTGTTAAAGTTGACCAAGGCGTGGTCTATCCTTTGCCGCCCAGCGTATCGTTTGATGAAGGGCAGAACATGCTTAACATAGCTTGCGTTCTCCGAGCGTTCAAGAAGGTTCCCCTCCAGTTGGGAAAAACAGTTGCCGTGTTTGGGCCCGGCAACGCCGGATTGATCATGCTCCAGGTACTGAAAATGGCTGGCGCCTATGAAGCGGTGATGGTGGGAACAAGGAATTTCCGTCTTGAGATGGCAAAAAGCTTCGGAGCTACCCATGCAGTGAATGTAAGACGAGAGAGCGCCGTGGAAACGATAACGGGGTGGTATCCGGATGGTGTGGATATTGTTGCTGAAGCTGCGGGAAGCACCTCGGCTCTTCAGGACTGCTTCGGCGTGCTTAAATCGGGTGGCTCAATGGTTGTCTTTGGGATGTTTGGTGAAAGGATGAAGGAGTTTGACCCATCGTTCCTCTATCATAAAGAACCCATTATCTATGGCTCAAAAGGGGGAGCAGGATCGTATCAGGAGGCCATTCAGGTGTTGGAGGAGAAGCGGTTAGAGATCGTCTCCATGATTACCCATAGGTTTCCCTTGGATGAAACCGCCGAGGCGTTTAGGACCTTTGAGGAAAAGGTTCCGGATGCCTTGCGGATTGTAATAGAACCATATTCATGAGAATGACAACTGCAAATCTAGGTAGGACTGGTTAGCTTTAATTAGGAAGATAGGGCAAACGTAAGAAAGACAAGGAGGAATCTGTGTATAGGGTACTATCAACATCTAACGACTTTGGAGTGGTTGATGAGGAACCGGTCAATCTCTTGCGTCAACACGATTGTGAATTTCAATCGATGCCCGTGGGTAAGGCATCGGAGGAGAGAATGATCGAACTAGTTAAGGACCTGGATGTGATTGTGGTGGGCTTGCAACCGATCACGGAGAGGGTTGTGGATGCTGCAGTCAGTCTTAAGGTCATTGGCCGGCATGGTGCGGGAGTTGACAACATCGACCTGAAGGCAACAGGCGAGAGGGGCATTCCCGTGGTGAATGCTCCAGGCGCGAATGCCCACTCGGTGGCTGACCTTACAATAGGGCTTATGATCGCGCTTGCCAGAAAAATATCTGTTGCGGATAGGAATACTAAGGAATCCAATTGGAAGAATACTATCGGCACTGAGATCTACGGAAAGACCCTCGGCATTTTCGGGCTGGGGGAGATTGGATTCAAAGTGGCGGCACGAGCGCAGGGGTTCAATATGAACCTGATCGCATTTGATGTGGTCAAGAATGAGGCCCTGGCACGGGAAATGGGCATTACCTATAAGGACAGGAGGAATGTCCTTGAGGAGGCAGACGTGATCACTCTGCACTTGCCTCTGGTTGAAGAGACCAAGGGGTTCGTTTCGGAGGAAGAGCTGAAGGCCATGAAGAAAACCTCTATCCTGATCAATACCGCCCGGGGCGGTATCGTTGATGAAAAAGCCCTTTTTCGAGCATTACAGGAGGGATGGATTGCCGGGGCTGCACTGGATGTGTTTGAAAAGGAGCCATCCATTGAAAATCCCTTGTTTCAGCTTGATACCTTTATCGCGACTCCCCATATGGGAGGAGTAACCTATGAGGCGCTCACAAGAACGGGCATGGCTGTAGCCAAAGACATCGTAGCAGTATTACAAGGTCAAGCGCCTGTAAATCTTGCAAATAAGGAATATATTAGGAAGTAGCGGGTGATTCATAGAAAGGAGACAGAAAATGGTAGATGAGAAGTTGTGGAACAACGAGAACTGGCTTGTCAGCGAACACAATTTCGCTGACGATGTGACAAAGAATTTCAATCTCGCGGAGAAGATCCAGTTTCATGATTCGGTTCTTAGGGACGGAGAACAGGCAGCTGGTATCGTATTTAGAAAGGATGAAAAGGTTGCCATCGCGAAGATGCTCGATGAAATCGGGATGGATCGAATTGAGGCGGGCATGCCCGCAGTATCGCCGGAGGATGCCGAGGCAATCAGAGAGATATCGGCTCTAGGGCTGAAGGCGAAGATAATGGTCTTTTCGCGAGCCATGGAGGCGGACATTGACAAGGCGGTGGAATGTGGAGCGGACGGAGTTGTTCTCGAGGTGCCGAGTGCCGAAATCCGTTTTGTCAATCAATTTAAATGGACGGGGGAGCAGGTTATCGATCGGGCAGTACGAGGCATTTCGTATGCCAAGGAAAAGGGGCTCTTTGTGAACTTCTTTCCCTATGATACAACTCGGGCCAAATTGCCATTCCTGGAGAGATTGATTACCGAGGCGGAGAAGGCAGGTCCTCCTGATTCGGTTACCTTAGTCGATACAACAAGCTGCTCGCTCCCGACGACCATAAAGATGATATTCGATTTCATGCGGGGCGTGACGGGACTTCCCTTAGAGATCCACACACATAATGATTTTGGCTTGGCCGTGGCGAATTCCCTGGCGGCTTTGGAAGCGGGGGCAACCGTTGTCCATGGTTGCCTGCTCGGTTTGGGTGAGCGCTGTGGTAATGCGGCCTTAGAGGAGATTGCGGTGTGTTTGAGGATCATGTATGGGGCGGACATTCAGTGGCGATTCGAAAAGCTATACGGAATATGCACAGAGATCGCCAGAATTGCCAATGTAAAGATCGGATACCAAAAGCCTCTGATCGGCGATATTCCGTTTACAAAGGAAAGCGGCCTGGGGATGAGCGTGCTCTTCAGGAAGCCGACCACAACATTTGCCCTCAATCCTAAATTTATCGGCAGGAATTTCACCGTGGCCCTTGGAAAGAAGAGCGGGAAGGAATCAATCGAGGTAAAGCTGGATGAAATAGGGGTCAAGGCAAATGATGAGCAGATAAAGGAGATACTGGCAAAGGTGAAGCAGAAGAGCATAGATAAGAAGTGGCTCCTTTCCATGGACGAGTTTCGGGAGACCGTAAGAGAGGTTACCGGGAAATGAATATGGCTGGGCAAAGGCGAGGATATCGAAGGGCATCCAGCCGAATCCGTGGAAAAGTGATTTGTTTTGTCAAATAATGCAAATGAAGCTGCGAAGAAAGATGGGGAATAAACCGAAATGAAGGCAATGGTGTTGAGGGAATTCGATCGGCCCTTGAGCCTGGAGCAAGTGCCAGACCCTAAGCCATCACCTGAAGAGGTGGTAGTGAGGGTTAAGGCGTGCGGCGTATGTTATACGGACGTCAAGGTTAGCAAGGGACAGGTGGCGGCAACAAGGCTTCCACATATCCTGGGCCATGAGATCGCAGGAGATGTGGTTGAGGTTGGGGGCTCGGTAAAGGATGTCAAGATTGGTGATCGGTGTCTGGTGTATGAGTACCTCAGCTGCGGAGAATGCATTTATTGTCAGAGCGGAAGGGAGAATCAATGTATTCATTTGCTCCAAAGAGAAGGGCTGGGGCGCTTAGGCCTTGATAAGCCCGGCGGGTACGCTGAGTACGTGAAGGCCCCTGCCCGATGCGTTGCCCTTATTCCAGATGGAGTTTCTTATGAGGCGGCAGGTATTGCAGCCGATGCAATCGCCACACCCTACCATGCGATAAGGGACAATGGCCACCTGGTTCCCGGCTCAAAAGTGATGACCATAGGAGCGGGGGGGCTTGGTATTCATGGAGCGCAGATCGCACGGCATTTCGGAGGGGAAGTGCTGGCCCTGGATATCGATGATGCCAAGCTGAACCTCGCTCGAGGATTGGGCGTCGACCGTACCGCAAATCCCGCCGATGAGGATATCCCCGCGATCGTTCGCGAATGGACCAATGGGTTGGGATGTGACAACGTGTTCGATTTCACCGGCACCCCGGACACCCTGGGTCTGGCATTGAAGTGTCTCAAGAATGTGGGGGAATTGGTGATCGTGGGATATACCTACGGGGAGGATTTTCGCCATCCGATACAACAACTTATCTCCAGGGAGATTACGATCATCGGGTGCAGGGCGAGCACCTTTCGTGACCAGAGGGAAGCGATGGAACTGCTGGCTGACGAAGCGGTTAAGCCTGTTATCGATAAGGTGTTCCCATTGGAGCAGGCAAATGAGGTCCTTGAGGAACTGAAGACAAAGGGTTTTATGGGCAGGGCAGTGCTTGTACCTTAGTGGTCCGGTGGCGAAAAAAATGTGATGGTGCAATGGCTGATGAAATAAGCGGTACAGGACCGATCGGATGCTATTGATGCCCACGGAAAATCGAGGCAGAAACGGCTTCAGGATATGCATCAGGGGTTTGCATGGAATATCCGAGATGGATAAAGGTTAGTCAAGAACTCGATCGCAAGCGAGATGAAGATCCCGTTCAAACGGTTCGGGAGCAGGTGAGAGCAGTGGGAGAGGCGCTCGAGATCAATGATGGCGATCGCATTGCCATAACCGTAGGGAGCCGCTATATTTCAAACCTGGTGGGAATTACCATGGCTCTTATTGACTATATCAAGTCAAGGGGCGGAGTTCCATTTCTTGTACCATCCATGGGAAGCCATGGGGGGGCAACGGCTGATGGGCAAAAAAAGCTGCTCGAAGAATATGGATTCACCGAGGAAACCATGGGAGTCCCTATCCTATCATCCATGGAGGTCGTACTGCTCGGAGAAGTGGAAGGTGTTCCGATATATCTGGACAAAAACGCCTATAGGGCGGATGGGATTATTGTCATTAATAGAATCAAACCCCATCAAGTATTCAAAGGAGAAATACAGAGCGGGCTCGACAAGATGATGGCGCTCGGCCTCGGCAAAAAGAAGGGTGCAGATGCAATCCATAACTCGGGAAGGACGGACAATCTGGATCGAATAGGAGATTTTATCATATCGAAAGCACCCATACTTTTCGGCGTTGGAATTTTGGAGAATGCATTCGATGAGACGCGTGAAATAGCCGTACTTACACCAAAGGACTTTAAGGAGTACGACAAAAAGTGGGCGAAGGTTTCGAGAAGCCTGTTGCCGAGAATACCGATTCGGGACCTGGATTTAGTCTTGGTGGATGAGATGGGGAAGGATATCAGCGGTTCGGGGATGGATACCAATGTAATAGGCTTCACACGGCGAACGGACCCTTCGGGCAACGTAGCGGTGCCTTTGGCTGTTTTTGATCTCACGGAGAAATCCGACGGAAACGCCATCGGAATAGGATTGGCCGATTTTACCACGCGAGGGCTTGTGGAAAAGATCGATTTTAAAAAGACGAACATCAATGTCATTGCGACGGGTATCTATTCGGCGGGCAGGGTTCCCATCACCCTTGAGAGCGAGCGGGATATTATTGATGTCATCCTTCGGAAGCTCCAAACTCCGCAAAAGAGCCGAATAATCCGTCTAAAGAACACCCTTCATCTAGAGGAGTTCTTCGCCACAGAGGCTCTTATACCCGATATCCAAGATAATGAGAGCTTGTCCTGTCTGGGGAATATGGTTGAGACTGCTTTTGACGACAAAGGGAATTTGATTCTCTTGGAACAATGAAGGGATAACGAGAGGGCATATGTGCTTTTGGTCAATGGAGATTGATTGAATGGATGAGAAACCGATCGGGTTGGCGGTTATAGGAACCGGAAGGTGGGGCACTGGTATGGGTTACGCCTTGCAAAGATGCAAGGAGTTTCAGATCGTCACCTGCTGTACCAGAACGAAGGCAAAGGGAGATCGATTTGCCCAGGAGTTTCGCTGTGATCACGACGCTACCATTCATGATGTGCTTAAAAATGATGCCGTGGAGGCTGTCCTGCTTACCACTCCAAATACCGTTCATGCTGAGCATGCGGTACTGGCGGCAGAACACGGCAAGCACGTGTTGGTGGAGAAACCTATTTCTGCAAGCATATCTGATGCACGCAGGATGATTGAGGCATGTAAAGATGGTGGTGTTGTGCTCGCTGTAGCCCATAACCAGAGAAGGCTTGCGGGATATCGAAGAATCAAGGCTTTATTGAACGCGGGCAGCATGGGAAAGGTGGTATCTGTTGAGAGCAATTTTTCCCACAATGCTGGATTCAAGTTAACGCCAGAATTCTGGCGTTGGCACGAGAATGAGTGTCCGGGCGGTCCCATGATGACAATGGGGGTGCACGCCGCTGACACAATCCAGTATCTCTTGGGTCCTGTGGAATCGGTGTCTGCCTTTTTCGAAAGGCTCTGCCTCAAGACAGAGATCATCGATACCGGCGTGGCGATCTTACAATTCAAATCCGGCACATTGGGATATCTTGCATCGAATTACGTTACGCCGTGGAACTATTTCTTCAATCTCTATGGAACAGAGGGAAACCTGTATTTTCATCTGGACCTTCCCTTTGTGAATGCCCCGGCCACGGCGAAATACGGCGATAACTGGAACTATGCTGATCGTTACTCCAGGCTTTATATCAGAAAAAAGGGACAGGACGATAAGATCGAGATACCACTCGAGCCCGGGGAGATCCTGAAGGAAGAACTGGAGGAGTTTGCCGATTGCATTCGAACAGGAAGTATGTCCGAAACTGGCGGTGAGGAGGGTTTAAGGGCGCTTGCTGTAATTCTCGGGGCGATACGATCTGCTGAGTCCGGAAGCATTGTGAAGATAGACGAGATTCTGGCAGAGGAGCAATGAATCCGTCGGCTAATTGATTTTATCGCGGTCTTTCAGAGAGAGCTGAGGTGATATGAAAAAATACATCATAAGGCGAATGCTTTGGGGTATCGTGGTGGTTTGGTTGGTTTCCGTACTGGTTTTCTTAGCCACACGTGCATCAGGGGATCCCACGATCATGATGGCAGCCCCGGGAGCCAGTGAAGAGGAGCTTGATTTCATAAGGCAAAGATATGGCTTGGATAAGCCATTACCCGTTCAGTACGTCGTCTTTCTGTCGCGAGCTTTAAAAGGAGATTTTGGTAAGTCTTTGTTCTATGGGGTGTCTGCTTCTGAAGTTATTCTTGATCGGCTTGATGCCACGGCGGCGTTGGTAGGAACAGCTATGGCCATTTCGCTGGCAATAGGCGTATCAGGAGGTCTACTGGCTGTAACAAGTTCCAAAAAATGGGTTCGAAGTGCAGTCAAGGGATTTTCGATACTGGGTTTGTCTATGCCCAATTTCTGGATTGGCTTGCTGGCTCTGCTGGTGTTTTCCGTCTATTTAGAGATTCTTCCCACTTCAGGGAGCGGGAGTATCCAGCATTTGATAATGCCAGCTTTTTCGTTGGGCTGGTATTTCAGCGCGGGTTTTCTAAGGATTACCCATTCATCCTTGTTGGAAGTAATGAACCAAGAATACATCAAACTGAGTCGGATGAAAGGGCTTCCAGAGCATGTAGTTATTGGAAAACACGCCCTCAAAAACGCTCTTATACCTGTGGTTACCCTGGCTGGCATGAACGTGGTTGTAATGATCGGGGCTGCTGTACCCATTGAGACCGTTTTTGCTTGGCCGGGGTTGGGCTACCTGTTGTATGAGTCGGCTATCAATAGAGACTTTAATACCGTACAAGGGATCGTTCTTCTCATATCGGTCCTAATGGTCACTATCAACTTGCTGGTGGACATACTTTATGCTTATTTGGATCCGCGAATTCGTTATACGTAAGCCCTTTGAGGGATGAAGAGAGGGACAAAGATGTGGGGTTTCATCCATCTAAAACTTCGGCGAGCCTTACGGGGCATCCCAAAAATACCGACAATTATCCTGTTGATGCTTTTTGCGTCGGCTGTCTTTGCCCCGCTTTTGGCCCCCCATAATCCTGAATGGGGTGATTCGAGTGAGCGTCTAATGCCCACTTTTGTACAGAAAGGGGGTAGCCTGGAATACCCTCTTGGCACGGATACTATGGGAAGGGACGTACTGAGTCGGCTCATTTATGGCTCTCGGGTTTCTTTGATAGTGGCCTTTTCTGCAGTGTTTGTTGCCGCCTTCATTGGAACAGTGCTCGGGGTACTCGCCGGGTTTTTGGGTGGATGGGTTGACCAAACAGTTATGCGTCTTACCGACGCGTGGCTCAGCATTCCAACCATTATGTTTGCCACATTGTTGGCAGTTGTGTTGGGTCCGAGCGTAGGAAACATCATCCTTATTATGGGCTTGATCTACTGGACCCGATATGCCAGAATCACAAGAGGTGAGACCTTGAGATTGAGGAACCTGGATTTCGTGCACCTGGCAAGGATAGCGGGATGTGGAAAACTTCGGATCATGAGGAAACACATTTTCCCAAACGTCATGAACTCGGTGATTACCATAGCCTCGCTTCAGATCGGGATTGTTATTGTCGTAGAGGCAAGCTTGACCTTCTTAGGGGTCGGCGTGCCTCCTCCGAAACCGGCATGGGGTCTCATGCTGTCAGATGGGAAGGGAGGGCTTTTCACAGGGCAGTGGTGGCTAATCGTTTTCCCGGGTCTAGCCATTGCCCTGTTGGTGATATCCTTTAATCTTTTAGGAGATTGGCTTCGACTGCGGCTGGATCCTCATCAACAGAGCTTGACGGCCGTAAAGGATTGAAATGGAACAAAGACCTATTTTGCAGGTTGAAGACCTTATCACCAATTTCGTCACTTTTGATGGGGTTGATACGAGGGTCGTGCGGGCAGTCGATAAAGTATCGTTTGAGGTACCCCATGGCGACAGAGTTGCTTTGATTGGGGAGTCGGGATGCGGAAAGAGCACACTTGCTCAGTCAATTCTTCGGGTTCTTCCCCCATCCGGTCATGTGCGGGGGGGCAGGATATGGTTTGAGGGGGAAGATTTGTTGGCAAAGACTCCTAAGGAAATGACAAGTATCCGAGGGAGGGAGATCAGCATGATTCTTCAAGACCCAATGATGAGTCTGAATCCCGTTTTTACAATAGGAAATCAAATAGCTGAGGGAATCATACGTCACCTTGACTTGCAAGACAAAAAACTGGTTGAACGAATCGAAGAGCTTCTTGTTGCTGTGAACATATCGCAGCCAAAGCAACGTATGAAGCAATACCCACATGAGATGAGTGGGGGTATGCGGCAGCGTGTTGTTGGAGCGATCGCACTGAGCTGTAATCCAAAGATAATCATAGCGGATGAAGCGACGACGAATCTTGATGTAACGATACAACTTCAATTTCTCAATTTGCTAAAACACATCCATGATGAAACAGGCGTCACGCTTATATTCATTACGCACGACTTGGGTATTGTTGCGGAAATGTGTAGGCGAGTCCTGGTGATGTACGCCGGCAAAATTGTGGAAGAGGCGCTGGTGACCGAGGTTTTTGATAATCCAGCTCACCCGTATGCGAAGGGCCTTCTGGGGGCTGCATTCGGTCTTCAGGATCTCAGTAGGCGGACTCCAATATCTGGTGAACCGCCAGACCTTGCCAACTTGCCTCCCGGATGCAGCTTCCATCCCCGCTGCCCAGAGACTTTGGACATATGTCGGAGCCAGGAACCGCCGGAAACAATTCTAAGTGGTAGCAGAAGGGTGAGATGCTGGCTCTATGCAGGTAACGGTGAAAGGAAAGATTTTCGAGAGACAGGGAATGCTTAGTCGCCCAATAGATTGTTGAGGAGGCTTTGGAAGTGAGCGGTGGGAGTACTGGGATGATTGAAACACAAAATTTGAAAAAGTACTTTCCTGTAACAGCCGGCGTGATTCGGGATAAAATTGTAGGGAATGTGAAGGCCTTGGATGGCATTGACCTAAAGATTGGTGAAAAAGAGATCATTGGGCTTGTGGGTGAATCAGGAAGTGGCAAAAGCACCTTAGCTAAGGTCTTGTTGATGCTGGAAAGGCCTACTTCGGGGAAAGTCTTTTTTCGGGGAAAGGACGTGTTTCTTTTGGGACCCCATGAGGTCAAGGCTTACCAGAGATCTCTACAGGTGGTTTTCCAGGATCCCTTTAGTTCGCTAAGCCCCCGTCTTAAGGTAAAGGAAATCATTAAGGAACCCTTGGAGGTGCTGAGAGGAATTAGAGGCAAGGAAGGTGACGAGAGAGCGGTCGAGGCTCTCCGTATGGTTAAGTTAGATTCGAGCATAGGCAAAGTGTTTCCCCATGAATTGAGCGGAGGGCAGAGACAGCGCGTAGCAATAGCCAGAGCTATTGCGAGTGAAGCAAAGGTTATCATTCTTGATGAACCAACATCAGCATTAGACGTGTCAGTTCGGCTGCAAATCGTGGGGTTGCTTTTGGAATTGCAAGAACGGCTTGGACTCAGCTTTTTGCTTATTGGCCACGATCTTGCTCTTGTGGCATATATGTCAACATATATTGCTGTTATGTACCTGGGAAAGATAGTTGAATTTGCTGAAACCAAGGAGCTTGTTGGAAATTCCCTTCACCCATATACGAAGGCTCTTATGTCGGCTGCCCTTCC
>SMTZ1_10016128_pt1 | contig 15247 bp, 11 predicted proteins | sample DeeMarSWOR136_30_FD_25667 | JGI IMG/M metagenome (IMG submission 25667)
AGAGTTAATGGGTCATTACTCAATCACAACTACTCAAAGGTATCTGCACTCTCAAGCTGAAGAGAAGATGCGGGCGGTTGAATCTTTGGTTGGACAAAAAAAGAAAAATGTCCTACAATGGCAAAAGAGCGTCAAACCTGTAGCAGATGATGATGAATCTGACCTGGTAACTTCCTCATTCTCAGGCAGTTATGATGATGTTAAAGGAGTTCACTGAGAAGCTTGCCAAGCAGAAGGTCGTGGGTTCAAATCCCATCGTCCGCTCCATTTTTTTCTCTAGATAGTGTGTCATGATGAAAAAGGCGCGGTACCCACATAGATTAAAACCTGTTTTCTCGCATCATCTCTATCGGAGGAATTGTATAGAATGATCCGTCGCGTTTATTTTATGCTGTTCAAGCCCGGATGGGAATGGGCGGACATTAAAGAAGAATCTCCTCTCAATTCCCGGCACTTTTTTTCTTATGCGTTGGTGTTTGCCGCTGTCTCTCCGGGAATTCGTTTCTTGGCCGGTTTTTTATACGGTCATTACAAGAGGCCTTTTTCCGGTTGGAGCTGGGCAGTTGTCCGGAGGGAGCTTCTTTTCTGTGCGGCCATCTATTTTTTCTCTCTGGCAGTGGTTATGTTGTGGAGACGAGTCATCTCTCTGCTGGCTCCCGTGTTTTCTTCTCAGCGAAAGACGGCGGAGTCTCTGGTTCTGGTGGTCTTTAGTTTGATCCCCTACTGGCTGGGAGGAATGTTTTATCTCATCCCTCAAACGGGGTGGATAATAAAAGTTATCGTGGGATTTTACGGAGTGTACATACTTTATCGAGGATTGATTGCAAACCTCATGGAGACTCCCAGGAAGAAAGTTTTAGGTTATCTCGTATTGAGCGGTGTGTTGGGGCTAGGTTTGGTGGCCCTTGCTGAGGTGTCACTCAGATTTCTCTTTACGGTCGGGGGAGTTATAAACCTCGGCTGATTCTTTCAAGATTTTGAGAAATGCCTCTTGAGGAGACGGAGCTTCTGTGATCGGCCGGCCGATAACGAGATAGTCAGCCCCTTTTTGAAAAGCGAGCGCAGGAGTCATGATCCTCTTTTGGTCATGAGCAGAGGCCCAGGAAGGTCGAATGCCCGGGGCGACGACGAGGATATCCTTGCCGAATTCTTTTTTCACGATCTCGATTTCTTGAGGTGAACAGACAATTCCCTTCACTCCCGCTTCTGTGGCCAGGTGGGCCAGCCTGAAGACCTGGGAAACCGTGTCAGACACCATCCCGATTTCTTCGAGCTGTTCGTTCCTGAGGCTTGTGAGGATGGTCACAGCCAGAAGAAGCGGTTCCTTCGTCTTTTGCTTCTTTGCCTCTTCAACTGCCGATTGCACTGCCCTTTCCATCATCTCTCTTCCTCCAGAGGAATGGAGGGTCATCATGTGAGCGCCATGCTTGACTGCGGATTTGACTGCCTCGCCGACAGTATTAGGAATGTCGTGGAGCTTCAAATCCAGGAATACTTTTTTTCCCATGGCTTTGATCTCGTCGAGCAGGGGAGGGCCTTCGGCAGTGAAAAGCTTGAGACCGACCTTGAAGATTTCAACTCCTTCAAGCTTTTTAATCAGGGAAAGAGCTTCCTTCTTAGTTCCGACGTCCAGGGCAACAATGATTCTTCTTGCCAGTTCCTCTTTTTTTGTCATGGTTTTTTCCTTGTCATTATTCCCGTTCAGCTTAAAAAATTTTTACCGTCTCTTGACCCTGTGTTTTTATCCTTCAATCAAGGGATATCATGGATAGCTGTTTGCCTATGTTTTCAGAGTCCCGATGAGCGTTTCGATCCGTTCCACTCCCTTATTCTGACAGTACTCTTTCAGTTCCTCGATGATCTTGACCGTGGATTCTGGGTCGATGAAATTCGCTGTCCCCACCTCCACTGCTTTGGCTCCTGCGATCAAGAATTCGAGCGCATCCCTTCCTGTCTGGATACCTCCAATACCGATGACAGGCACTTCCACCTGTCTGGCCACTTGGTGAACCATCCGGAGAACAATGGGTTTGATGGCGGGTCCGCTCAGCCCCCCGTAGATGTTCGCCAGCTTTGGTTTTCGTGTCTCTGTGTCCACGGCCATGGCCAGGAAGGTGTTGACCAGCGAGAGAGCATCAGTTCCGGCTTCCTGGGCACTGAGTGCGATCTCCACCACGTCTGTCACGTTGGGAGAGAGTTTTGTGATGACTGGGCGCGAGGTCGTCTTTTTAACAAGGCTGACAACTGAGAAAGTCGCCTCAGGGCTTAAAGCGGGACAGAGGCCATCTTGTTCCACATTCGGACAGGATATGTTCAACTCATACGCGGAAATTCCTTCTCTCTTATCCAGAAACTCGACAACCGAGGCATACTCTTCCTCTCTTTCCCCGCAGACATTGACGATGATGGCGGTGCTGTATTTCTGGAGCCGGGGAAGTATTTCCTCAGAAAATCTTTCCACACCGATTCCAGGAAGCCCGATGGCATTGATGAGTCCGCTTGAAGTCTCAACTAGGCGAGGCGGAGCATTCCCCTCCCGGGGGGAGTAATAGAGTCCCTTGACCACGAAACCTCCGAGGCGATTGAGGTCAATAAAGGGTTCGAACTCAAGGCCATACCCGAACGTTCCGCTGGCTGCCAGCACAGGATTCTTGAGCTTGACAAAATCCAGGTCAACAGAGAGGTCCGTCATGCGTCCTCTTCCTCCCAGATTATGTCTTTTCCGGAGAATACCGGCCCTTCTTCGCAGATTTTGACCCATTCGTCCTTATCATCCCTTTTTATCCTTCTCACACATCCCCAGCAGGCACCAAACCCGCACCCCATGATGGATTCGAGCGAGAATTCTGCAGGGATGTTCTTTTCCTGAGCAATACCGGAGATTTTTTTCATCATCGCTTCAGGGCCGCAGGCAAATATGTAGTGAGGTGTGAATTTTTCCAGCTCCGTTTTGAATAAGTCGCTGACAAATCCCTTGAACCCGAAAGAGCCGTCATCGGTCGAGCAGGTCAGGTCGATATCCATCTCTTCGAATTTCTCTTTTAAGGGAAGATCCGTCTGGCTTTTTCCGCCGTAGAATACACGGACCGAGGCGCCAAAGGAATGGAGTTCCTGTGTTAAAAAGTACAGGGGTGCGATTCCTCTTCCTCCACCCACCACAGCCATGTTCTTATCTTTGAGATCTTCTCCCGCGTCAAACCCTTTTCCCAATGGACCGAGGATGTCGAGAGAATCCTCAGGATTGTGTTGGCTCAAAAGCTCTGTCCCCAGTCCGGTTATTTGGAAGAATATCTCGATTGTCCTCTCGTTTTTAGAATGAATACTGAAGGGGCGCCGCAGAAGAGGAGAGGGATGGGCATTGACGCGGACCATGATGAACTGCCCGGGTTGAGCTTGTGCGGAAATGCGCGGTGATTCCAGGGTCAGAAGGAAATAATCCCCCCAGCTTTTTTTGCCGACTATTCGCGCGAGAGGATCCTTGAGCATCTGATTCAAAATACCGAGACCAAAATATCCTGTTTGAATAATAATCAAAAACAGGTAGGATCAAAGCCCCTCCGAATTGCCAGAGAGAATGCCTTAACTTCCCCGTTTTCAGTAACTTTGATTCAATCTTCTTTTTAAGCCGTTTTATCGTAATTTCAGCATTTTTAAGTTAAAACTGACCCACAACTGACCCACGGGGAGAAGTCTATATTTGATTTGACACATCTCTCATTAATTATTATGCTATTGCCAAGTAAAAAGAGGGGCCAATAGGAATAAAGTGCCATAAATGAAATACGGATAACCATCATATTGACAAATACTATTTACTTTACTAAGATTTATACACTTAAAATTTAGGAAAGGTCAGATACAAAAGGGAAAATGAAAAATACTATTCCGATTTTAAAATATCTTTTGTTTTTATATTGTTAGTATTACTTTCTTTTCTAAACTCAATTAGTGCTGAAACGAAAAATCAAGAATGGCTTAATAATCAATAAGGAGGGGAAAAATGAGAAAAAAGATCTTATCTCCAGAACTTCTTATCATCACATTTTTACTGAGCTTAATTGTAATATACTCTTCAGGTTTTAAGGTAAGTAATATTCAGAAGGAATCAAAGATAATCTCAAACCAACCCGAATATCCCAGCAGAATAGAAATGGTTGAAAAAGAGAGAGAAGATTATTTTAAGAAGAGAGAAAGAGGAGAATATTTAAAGAGGATAGAAAGCAAGCTATGGTTTAAAGCTGAAGCATTGAATGTAGACCTAGTGGGAAAGTGGCCTTACGGTCCATGCCGGGCTTCAGCTCTGGATACACTTAGGGATATTGCCTTAGTTTCAAACGGCGAGGCTTTACAGATCCTTGATATATCCACACCTTATATGCCTTCAAAAGTAGGGGAAGTCATCCTTCAAGAAAATGTTCAGGGTATTGCCATCTCAGGAAACTATGCATATGTCTTGACTCGAAGCTCCCTGAAAATCATAGATATTTCCACTCTTTCCAGCCCTGATGAAGTGGGATCCGTGGATATTTCAGGCTACGGCTATTCTTTAGAAATTTCCTCCAATTATGCTTATGTGGCTGCAGAAGAGGGAGGGTTGAGGATTTATGACATTTTAGCTCCCGATAATCCTTTCCTGGTTGGATTTTATACGGATAGTGATTTCGGTGAGGATATTTGGGTCTATGATGTGGCTCTGTGGGATACTTATGTGTTCATTATTAATGATTATTACACAGGTTCAGACTGGATATATCAGTTAAGAATAATCGATGTGAACACGCCTTCAAATCCCAGCTTGACAGGGACTTATGATGGAGAGACAGACTGGATTTTTTCTGGAGTTGATGCTTCAGACACAGGGTATGCATATCTTTCTCAATATATAGAGGGTGCTAGTTATTATACAGGCTATCTATCAATCATTGATGTTGCTACAGATCCCGCAAACCCAACAGAAGTAGGTCAATATGGCGGCTCTTATAAGGGTTTTGTGGATGTAGAAGCTTCTGGAAATTATGCCTATCTTTTTGAAATGGAGGATTGGGTTTTAGAAATAATAGACATTTCCACGCCTTCGGCTCCTTTTTGTGTGGGAGAGTGCGAGGGAGAAGGGAATACCATTTATTTGTTTGACGGACTATATCTATCTGGAGATTACCTTGGAATATCCCACAATAATCTATTCGGACTTTATGACGTTTCTGACGCGAACAATCCTTCCCATGAAGGCTCCTATGATACTCCGGATGAGATCAGGGATTATCCAAATACCATTGCTGTTTCCGGTGACTATGCTTATATGGCCAGTCGAAGCGATGGCTTACGGATATTAGATATCTCCACACCATCCAATCCCAGTGAGACCGGTATCTGTGACACTGTATACGCGAGGTATGCTGTATACATTTCAGGAAATTTTGCCTACGGGGTGGATGCGAGCGGTTTTTGGGTAGTGGATATCTCATCGCCATCCAGCCCATATCAAGTAGGATATCTTGATATGACCTGGACCACCAGGGATGTTGCTATCTCGGGTAACTATGCTTATGTCTGTGGTTATCAAGATGTCTCGGGGGAATACCGGGTGAGTTTAGATGTCATTGATGTTTCTGATCCTTCAAATCCGAGCATAACTGGCTCTTATGTCGGCTCCAGCGAATCCTATAATTATGGAGGCATGGATCTTTCTGGAGATTATGTATATATAGCATTAATTGATTATTCAACAGGCAATTGGAAAGCAGGCTTAAAGATTATCGACATCTCTGACACCACAGCTCCATCAGAAGCGGGCACTTACATTTCCTCTGATTACGGCTATTCTTATGACGTTGAAGTTAGAGGAAATTATGCCTATTTAACGGGATACGAGTTCAAAATTATCGATATTTCCAATCCTCAAAGCCCGAGCGAGGTTTCTTCCTATCCCAGTTTCAGCCGGGCACTGGAAATCTCTGGAAATTATGCCTATCTTGGATACGACGGCCTAGAAATACTCGATATTTCAGACCCTTATAACCCTGTTGATGCTGGTTATTATTATGACGATTTGGAAGAGGCAGTTTTTGTTTCTGGAAATTATGCCTATGTTCCCGGAAGCCTTTATATTCTCCAAAACACCTTAGCTCCTGTAGTCTCCATCACTTCCCCTTCACCCTGGACAATTGTCTCTGGGTCTGTTTCCATTGAAGCGCAGGCTTCCCACAGTTCGGGCATTAATAAAGTAGAATTTTATATAGATGATGTCCTGAAATCCACAGATTTCAGCTCTCCTTACGAATATATTTGGGATACAGCTTCTGTATCTGAAAGTCCCCATACAATAGAAGCTCGAGCTTACAACAATAACAGCAATTCATCCAGTGCAGAAATAGAAGTCAAAGTGGGAGGGGAATTTACCCTGACCATCTATTCCACTTCAGGAGGCACGACCGACCCAGAGCCAGGGACATATTCTTATAACGCCGGGGAAGAAGCTTCTATTGAGGCAACTCCAGATAGTGGTTATAGAATCAGCGGTTGGACAGGAGATGTTCCTTCAGGACATGAAAACGATAATCCTATAACAATCACGATGGATTCGGATAAATCGATTACAGCCAATTTTGTTCGTCAATATTCTCTCACTATAGCAGCTGGAAGTGGTGGCACAACAAATCCTTCGCCAGGCTCCTATATCCATGATAATGGAACCCAGGTTTCAATAACAGCCGTTCCTAGTAGTGGGTATCAATTCAGCGGATGGAGTGGGGATGCCTCAGGTACGAATAATCCTGTAACGATAACGGTGGATGCGGATAAATCCATTTCGGCCAATTTTACACAAACACCTACAGGTGATGGCGATGGCGACGGTGAGTCTAGCGGTGGAGGCGGTTGCTTTATCGCCACAGCAGCCTATGGCTCACCATTACACCCTTCAGTGAAGGTCCTTCGTGATTTCAGAGATAGATACCTTATGCCTAATAAGATTGGTCGTTTCCTGGTTAATTTATATTACAAATATTCACCTTCGATAGCGAATATAATTGCAAGAAGTAAGCCACTTAAAGTTGTAGTTCGAATCCACCTTTTTCCAATTATTGTATTGATTTATTCGTTGGTCCATTTAGGTCCGATTATTACAGCAGGGATACTTCTTTTTATATTAGTTCTACCAATATTCTTTATGTCAGCTCTACTAAGAAAATGAGACACCTCACCCAAATCCCCTAAAGCCCTGGCTTCTTCCTGATCGCATCCAAGCGGGTGGACGTGCCCGGGAATCCTCGGATGTCCGGGATAATCAAAATCTCTCTCAGAGTCTTATACAACTACAATCTCTTTGGATCTATAACCAGTGACATTAATTGTCCGGGAAATCTTCTCCCTCAAAGAAAAAGAAATCCTTAACTCCTCTCTGCTTGCATAATAGCCCTGTGGTTCAAGACATAGTATATACATAGTGTATAGGCCAGGGAGATAACTCCTCCCTCCTTGTCCAGTACTATGTAAACATATTGACTGTTCTAATTCATTCTCTTATTCCCTGGCTGTGTCGCACTAGAGTTATTATGTCAACTAATTTACAGGGGTAGGGGCGCAAAAATAGAAAATGGGACATTATGCGTTGAATTCATCCCGATTACACCCGTTTTCACGATAATATTAGTCTTCGATATCCCAAAATAGGTTATATATACAGGCAATCTCCCATTTTAAAAACAGTCTTTCCGCATAATAAGGCATAATTTACCTTGATTTCCCCCTTAATAAAACGAATGGGACAGTCAAAATAGCTACTATCTAAGCGTATGGAGATGAATTACCAGATGTACAAGAGAGAAGTTTGAGGGTTTCCCCATTGTCTGGACAGAAAAGAGGCTTCTTTAAGGTGCATTTTGTACCTGCATTGAATGATTTCATAGCTCCCGCCTTTTTGTCAAAATCTCGAAGCTCTGAGAGCCTCGTCATTCAACGATCTCTTTCTTATCCATACTTTTACCTATACGCAAAAACGGCTTTTTGTGCCGACGGCAATCCATAATAGACTTCTTGTAGTGTCCGATATTCTAATGATGCATGAGGCCTTTCGTTGTTATAAAAATCAAAATAGAAAGCTAGCCTCTCTCTAGCCTCGGATACACCCCGATAATCATGAAGATAAACTTCTTCGTATTTGATCGTTCGCCACAGCCTCTCGACAAAAATGTTGTCATAGAGCCTGCCGCGGCCGTCCATGCTGATGCGAATATCGTCTCCTTTCAAAACAGCAATAAAATCTTCACTCGTATACTGTGGTCCCTGATCTGAGTTGAAAACCTCAGGCCTTGAAATCTTCAAAGCCTTATTAAGAGCATCAATGCAAAATTCTTTTTCTAGTGTTATCGAGAGCTCCCAGGAGAGAATATAACGGCTGAACCAATCCATGATCACTACCAGGTATACAAACCCATGAAGAAGCCGGATGTAGGTGATATCAGAGCACCAAACCTGATCCGTGTGATCGATCGTAACTCCCTTTAACAGATAAGGATACTTCTTATGTTCAGGATAAGATTGACTCAGACGAGGCTTCGGATAGACAGCATAAAGCCCCATCAGCCGCATAAGCTGTCTTATCCTTTTTTCATTAAGCCAATGTCCCTGACGACAAAGCCAGGCCGTCATCTTCGGCACTCCAAAAAAGGGAGTCCTGGTGTACTGCTCATCGATAAGCCGCATCAGATATTCGTTATAGGAATCATCCCTCTCAGATCTGTAGTAATAGGATGATCGACACAATCCTAGAAGCTCACACTGTCTGGAAATCGAAATCATGTTGTTCTCCAACTCCACTTCCTTCCTCTTTTCTTTTACAGGAGCCTTTGCGATTTTTTTTTAAGCCAGTCCAACTCCACTTTCAACTGGCCGATCTGACGATAAAGCTCAGAGATCAGCTCCTCCTGATCTATATCCTTTTTCTTTCGACGGTCAGTGAAGAGCTCAGGAAGCATTTCCAGAAGCTGTCTCCTCCACTTGCTAATCTGGTTGGGATGAACCCCAAATGCACTGGACAGTTCAGCCAGGGTTTTCTCTCCCTTGACAGCTTCAAGAGCGACTTTGGCTCGAAATGTGGCATCATATCTCTTTCGCATAGTGACCATTTTACCATACCTCCTCCAAGGTTATGGCAGGTCAAAATCCACCTTATTGCACTGTCCAGTTTTTAGGGAGTAGTTCACTTAGCATTAAGTATTGAAGTTATTGAGGGGTTTATAGATTCAATTAATGAAGTTGATAACTTCAATAAGTGAAGTTGAATTTGAATAATGGATAGGCTTTTAACCGTTAAAGAAGTAGCTGAAACATTTAATTTTCACCCTCAGACTATCTATAAAAATCTGGATAAGATACCTTACACAAGGACCCAAAATAAAAGTATCCGCTTCAGAAGCTCTGATATAAAAAAGTATTTAGAAGACAGGACCGTAAAACCGCTCGCTTCACCGATTAAGCCTCCTTTTAGATTGATTGATTCCTTCCCCTGTGATAAAAAGAAGAAGAAAGGAGGTAAGGGCGCTGTGAGTAAAAAGCGACAGCGCTGGAATTACGGACACGGCTTTGGTGGAATTTTTATAAGGCGAATATCAAGGGGAGAAGACAGGTATTACATCTGGTTTTATGATGAAAACGGGGAGAGACAAAGAAAGGTGATTAAGGAGGCAACAAGTAAAGAGCAAGCTGAGTTGGCTTTGTATACCGAAGTTCACAAGGTATTTGACAGAAAGTTTGGAAACAACAAGGCAGAAAAAAGAGTTTTGTTCTGTGATTTTGCCAAACAGTACTTAGAAGGCTATACCAAATCAAGAAAGAAAAGCTGGAAATCAGACAGAAGTTATTTGAATAAGCATTTGATTCCCTTTTCTGGGAAGATGAACTTGTCAGAAATTAGCCCTTTACACGTGCAGAATTTTGTTACGAAAGAATTAGAGGCTGGTTCAGGAGAAATCTCAATTAACCGCTACCTTCAAATAATGCGTAGAATGATAAATCTTGCCGAAGAGTATGGCTACAAGATTGACAAGAATCCAATACTACAAAAAATAATGTTTAATGAGGCCAAATATAGAAGAACAAGAGTTCTGTCTTTTGAAGAAGAAAAAAGACTATTGGAAGAAGCCTCGTTGCATCTCAAGCCAATTATTCAATATGCCCTGCTGACTGGCTGTAGGTTGCAGGAAATCCTGGGATTGCAGAAAGATGATATTGATTTCGAGAAAGGTATTATTACTGTACGACCAGAAATTAATAAGACAGGGAAGCGTGACATGGTTCTGATACATTCTGAGTTAGAATCTTTCCTTAAGAATTACTTATCCAAGCACAATGAAAAGAGCAATTATGTTTTTACTTATGCTGATTGTTCAACGGGAGAAGCAAGGCCTCTCAAATCCATCTGCAAGGGTTTTCAGAAGGCTTGCAGTCGAGCTAATATTAAAGACCTTCAATTCCGAGACTTACGAACGACCTGTGCTACAAGATGGCATGAGAGAGGAGTAGACCCACTCATAATTTCAAGAGCAGTGCTAAGACACTCTAGTTTTAAAATGTCCGAACAGTTTTACATTCAGTCTAGTATTGAGCACATGAGAGAAGCTCTGAATAATCCCCAAACAGGCCAGAAACCAGGGGAAACTGACCCACAGCTGACCCACGAAAAAAGAAAAGTCCATAGCTTTTTTGTTTTCAATTAGTTATGATTGTAGAGAGTTTGAATAATAATCAAACCTCTTCCCATTTCATTACGCGGATCAAGCCCAGGAGCGGGGTATCCATGTTTACTTCCTGAACATCGGACAGCCGGATATTCCGACACCGCAGCCGATTATGGATGCCTTTCACAGCTATGATGAGAAGGTTTTGAGCTATGGCCCGGCGCAGGGATTCCTGGAGTTAAGGCAGGCAATTGCTGACTATTTTAATTCCTACAGCATCCCCATCGATTCAGAGAATGTGGTCATCACCATCGGCGGTTCGGAGGCCATTCATTTTTCTTTCAGTGCAGTGGCTGATCCGGGAGATGAGATCATTATCCCTGAACCCTTCTACACCAACTACAACGGATATGCGGCCTTCGCTAATGTCAAGATCGTTCCGCTGACTCTTCGAGTGGAGGATGGTTTTCGTCTTCCACCGTCCGATGAGATTGAAGCCCGGGTTACACCGAAAACCCGGGCAATCCTGCTCTGCTCTCCGAGCAACCCCACGGGGACAGTTTTTACTCCTGAAGAGCTGGAGCGGGTCATTTCGATCGTCGAAAAACATGACCTGTTTCTCATCGGAGACGAGGTCTACAAAGAGTTCGTCTATGATGGGGGGACACACAAAAGCCTCCTGGAATACGAAGAAGTCAAGCACAGAGTTATCGTTGTGGATAGTATATCCAAGCGCTTCAGCAGTTGCGGGGCCCGTGTGGGGGCGGTTGTCACCCGGAATGAGGATGTGTATCAGGCCGTTCTCAAATTTGCTCAGGCCCGTCTCTGTCCCCCTTCTGTGGAGCAGAAGGCTGCGCTCGCGGCTTACCGCATGGGGTTGGATTACTTCAAGCCCGTCAAGCAGGAATACGAGAGACGGAGAGATGTTTTATTCGATGGGCTGAAGGATATCGAAGGAATCGTCATCCATAAACCTCAGGGCGCTTTCTACATCATCGTGCGACTCCCGATTAAAGATTGTGAACATTTTGTCCAGTGGATGCTTACCGATTTTCATCACGATAAGGAAACAGTGATGGTGGCACCCGCTCAGGGTTTCTACTGCACTCCGGGAAAGGGCAAGGATGAGGTGCGGATGGCCTACGTCCTCAAAGAACAGGATTTGAAACGGGCTTTAGTCGTCTTTAAAGAAGGGCTGAAAAAATACCAGATCTTATTTTCGTAAGTCTTGAGTTTGTTTTTGGATGGTAACAAGACTGACAGATTCATGTTCAGGATCTGTCCGAAAACCAGAGATGATTTTCTTATGGAGCGAATGCCTCATCCTTTGGATTAAGCGGAGATGTCTATTCAAACAGTGCTTATAAAATTGGAGTGGTCAAGCGCTGGGCCCTTGTCTTTAAAAAAGATGATCCAGCGCATGGCATTCATCCTGCTCTTCAGTTCAATCATAGGATTGGGAGCGAATGTTTCACTGATAAAAAAATTTTTTAGTGGGGAGTACCAGTACGGATTTTTTTCTTTAGAGGAATACTCTTCGATCGTCTTCATTACGCTCGGAGAGGCTGAGGAGCTTTTTGCGACAGGCAGCGCTTTGTTTATTGACAGCCGGGCAGTAGAGGATTTCAAAGAAGGCCACATTTTTGGAGCAGTGAACATCCCATTCGTGGAGAAAAAGAAGAAAGATGAACTGGATATGGAGTCGTACCCTCTTGAAGGGATTTATGTGGTGTACTGTGATGCGAATGAATGCCAATCAAGCGTGGAACTGGCCAAGCTCCTTCATGAAAAAGGTTTTCAGGATATCCGGGTTTTTTTTGGCGGCTGGGAAGAATGGGTGAGAGAGGGGCTGCCTGTATCCAAGGAAGATGATTCGAAATAAACATATTCTTCTCTTTTTCCGGTTTGTGGTTGGAGGAGTGTTTATCTGGGCGGGACTTTCAAAAATATTCGACCCTCTCGGTTTTGCCCAGAACATTGCCAATTACAGGATTTTCTCCCAGGCTGTGTCGCTTTTTCTGGCACTCATCCTACCTTGGATAGAGGTGATTTGCGGATTATTATTGGTCCTGGGAATATTCCGTGAAACGGCTTCTTTCATCCTATCTGGTTCTTTGGTGGTCTTTCTTGGGTTGATCATCGTGACCCTTATGAGGGGGCTGGATATTGACTGCGGCTGCTTTGGGAGCCTCAGCCGGAGCGTGGATTATAAATTATTGTTGATGGATTGCGTTTTGCTCTTTTTCTCGCTCAACATATTTTTGTCTCAGTATTCCGCAAAGAAGAGAAAACAGAACACCGCCTAATTAAAAAAGGGGTCGCATCTCAACATTCGACATTTTTTCATTACTCTACTCTTTTCAGCCTCGTTGAGTATAATAAAGCGTGCCTATCGATTATTAGTTCTACAGGAAATATCGAATATTGAAACGCGACCCCAAACTACAGGAAATGTCGAATGTTGAAACGCGACCCCAGGCCACTTGAATTTTAGCAGGGATGTGTGTATATTTTTGATTTAATTTATTGAGGAGTTCAAAAATGCCAAAAAAACATGTGTACTTTTTCGGAGGAGACAGGACTGAAGGCGATAAAAATATGAAAGATATTCTCGGAGGAAAGGGAGCCAATCTGGCCGAGATGGCTGGAATCGGGCTGCCTGTCCCTCCAGGTTTTACGGTTTCGACAGAAACCTGCAATTCTTACGCAAAGCTGGGGAATAGAATCCCCCCTGATGCCAAACAGGAGATTCTTCGCAACTTGAAAAAGCTGGAAGTTATGACCAAACAGACATTCGGAGGGGAGAAGAATCCACTTCTCGTGTCTGTGCGTTCAGGAGCGAAGATTTCCATGCCAGGTATGATGGATACGGTCCTCAACCTTGGCCTGAATGATAAGACCCTCGAAGTCTTGGCCGGAAAGAGTCAGAACAGACGATTTGCCTTAGACTGCTACCGCCGTTTGATACACATGTTCGGAGACGTCGTTCTGGAAATCCCCAAGAAAAGGTTTGAAGACATTCTGAAAAAAAAGAAGGAAGAGAAAAAGATTGCCCTGGATAACGAACTCTCAGAAAAAGACCTGGAAGGATTGATCTCTGATTACAGGAAACTCATCAAAAAAGAGACAGGGAAGGATTTTCCTCAAGATGTGAAATAATCCTCGTGCCGTGACTTATCGCCGTTTGAATTACATTCCGGATGATCTGGGGACGGCTGTTAACGTCCAGCAGATGGTTTTCGGGAATATTGGAGAGAGATCCGCGACAGGTGTCGGGTTCACCAGGAATCCGGCGTCTGGAAAGAGAGAGCTGTACGGTGAATACCTGTTCAATGCTCAAGGAGAAGATGTCGTGGCAGGGATTCGAACGCCTGCTCCCCTGAGATCGTTGGAAAAGGAAATGCCATCAGCTCACAAAGAATTAAAACAGATCACCAGTAGACTAGAGAAGCACTACTGTGATGTCCAGGATTTTGAGTTCACCGTCCAGGAAGGCAAGCTTTATATGCTGCAGACAAGAAGCGGCAAGCGGACTGGCTTGGCCGCAGTCAGGATTGCCGTTGAGATGGTTGAAGAAGGCCTGATCAGTAAGGAGCAAGCATTGATGTTGGTAGAGCCTGACGCGTTAAACCAGCTTCTCCATCCTGTTTTTGATGCAACGGAGAAAGAGAGGTTTCAAGTCCTCGCTAAGGGACTCTCGGCTTCACCCGGTGCGGCTGCCGGGCAGGTGGTGTTCACTGCCGATGAGGCTGTTGCCTGGGAAAAAAAAGGGAAAAGAGTCCTGCTGGTCAGGGATGAGACTTCTCCGGATGACATTCATGGGATGAGCGCATCTCAAGGGATTTTGACTGCGACGGGTGGCATGACCTCCCATGCGGCTGTTGTGGGAAGGCAGATGGGGAAACCGGCTGTTGTCGGATGTGGAGAAATCAGGCCTGATGAGGAACATAAATTCTTTCTCGTCGGAGAAACAAAAGTTAAAGAGGGAGAGTGGATCTCTATCGATGGAACATTAGGAGAGGTTCTTCTGGGTGAGATACCCACTCAGCCCTCTGAAATTATCCAGGTCATTAGCGGAGAGAAGAAACTGGGAGAATCAGAAATCTACCAGGATTTTACTAAGCTGCTTTACTGGGCAGACCAGGTGAAAAAATTATGGATTCGAGCCAACACGGACACGCCGGAAGATGCCAGGGTAGCACTCGCTTTAGGGGCAGAAGGAATCGGGCTGGCGCGGACAGAACACATGTTTTTCGAAAAGGAAAGGCTCCCTTTCATCAAAGAAATGATTCTCTCCGAGACCGAAGAGGACAGACGAAAAGCCTTGAGTAAACTCCTGCCTTTCCAGAAGAAAGATTTTTATGGATTGTTTAAAGCGATGAAAGGTCATCCGGTCAACATCCGTATGCTCGATCCCCCTCTCCATGAATTTCTCCCTCGTAAGGAAGACCTAATGGTGGAGCTTGCGGTTTTAAAAGCTTCGAAGGGTAAGCAGGAAAAAATCCGGGAAGTAGAAAAGCTCCTCGAACGAGTCAAAGCTCTTTCCGAGTTCAATCCCATGCTCGGGCACA
>SMTZ1_10003772_pt1 | contig 15246 bp, 16 predicted proteins | sample DeeMarSWOR136_30_FD_25667 | JGI IMG/M metagenome (IMG submission 25667)
CTCTCCTATTTGGTTGCCGATATTGTAAGATGTGCAGAACTGGGATTCAGAGGGTTCTTGGTCATGGATGAAGGCGCATTATGGCTGCTCTCCAAAATGAGGGAAGAAGGCATATTACCTAAAGAAACGATCTTTAAAGTTTCCATATATGCAGGACATGGAAATGCTGCAGGCGGCAAAGTCTTAGAATCACTGGGTGCTAACACGTTCAATCCTCTAGGCGATTTGAGTCTGCCCATGTTTGCTTCCATAAGAAAGGCTATAAAAATACCTGTTGATATACACGTAATCCTTTCAGAGTCCTTTGGTGGATTTAACCGAATGTGGGAGGCACCAGAGCTGGCCAGAGTGACTGCTCCCTGCTACTTCAAAATAGAACCAGGAACTGCTTTAGCTATTGGGTCAGGTATTTACAGGCCCTGGACGTCAGAAGAATTCCTGGCAAAGCTCGTCAGAGAGAAGGTGAAGTACGCAGAAACTATCAGAGATATTATTGGAAAGGTTAATCCAGAATTAAAGCTGTCAGCCCAAGGACCCAGTGATCTGGCCATACCTGAATGAGACAGACTGCTGTGAGACCTCTAGAAGAAGACTCACCAGTAGAGAGTGAGATAGAAAGCGATAAGGTTTTAAGTACTTCAACATTTTTACACATAGTGTTTGCATATGTAAACCTAGAGGTGAGATAATGTCTGAAAAAGCAATCGAAGTATTGCTGGAAGAAGGAAAAACATTCCCCCCGCCAGAAAATTTCAGGAAAAAGGCGTGGGTAAACGACGAAAAGGTATACCAGGACGCTGAAAGAGATTTTGAGGGATTCTGGGCCAATTTTGCAGAAGAGCTGCACTGGTTCAAAAAATGGGACAAGGTTCTAGAGTGGAACCCACCCTGGACTCAATGGTTCATCAATGGAAAACTGAATGTCAGTTACAACTGCCTGGACAGGCACATTACTACTTCAAGAAAGGATAAAGCTGCTATTATCTGGGAAGGGGAGCCAGGAGATCAGAAAGTGCTCACCTACCAGGATTTGCACAGGGAAGTGTGTACGTTCGCCAACGTGTTGAAGAGGTTAGGTGTGGTAAAAGGAGACCGTGTGGCCATATACATGCCCATGATTCCGGAATTACCCATTGCCATGCTGGCATGTACCCGTATTGGTGCTCCTCACAGTATTGTGTTCGGAGGATTTTCCCCCACATCACTGCGAGACAGGATCAATGATGCTGAGGCCAAGATTTTAATTACTGCAGATGGAGGATGGAGAAGAGGGAAGGTAGTACCTCTAAAAGACAATGCAGATGAGGCACTGAAGGAAACACCTACTGTGGAGAAAGCGATTGTAGTAAAGAGAACAGGGAACGACATACACATGGAGAAAGGACGGGATGTATGGTGGCATGAATTGATGAAAGATGCTCCTTCAGAATGTGAAGCAGAGCACATAGATGCTGAGGACATTCTGTTCATTCTGTATACCTCAGGTACAACAGCAAAACCCAAAGGTGTGGTTCACACCACAGGCGGGTATTTAACTGGTGTGTATGCTACAACAAAGTGGGTATTTGATTTAAAAGATGACGATGTTTACTGGTGCACAGCAGATATTGGCTGGATTACAGGCCACAGCTACATTGTGTATGGGCCTTTGGCACTGGGTGCTACCACGTTGATGTACGAAGGTGCACCTGATTATCCTGATAAAGATAGATTCTGGGAGATTGTGGAGAAGTACAAGGTAACTGTGTTCTATACTGCTCCCACTGCTATTAGAGCATTCATGCAGTGGGGAGATCAATACATTAAAAAGCACGATGTAACAACGTTGCGGTTGCTGGGAAGTGTGGGCGAACCTATCAATCCAAAAGCGTGGTTGTGGTATCACACAGTGATTGGACAAGAAAAGTGTCCTATCGTGGACACGTGGTGGCAGACTGAGACAGGGATGATATTGATCACACCTCTGCCAGGTGTGACCACATTGAAGCCAGGAAGTGCTACCAAACCATTCCCAGGGTTAAAAGCAGATGTTCTAGATGAAAAGGGAGATTCTGTCCCACCGGGTGGTGGAGGATACTTGGTGATGAAACGACCTTGGCCCGCCATGTTGCGAACGTTGTACAATGACCCTGACCGGTATAAAACCACCTACTGGGAGCACTACAGAAATGATATTTACTTCGCAGGTGATGGTGCTAAAAAGGATGGAGATGGATACATTTGGATTCTGGGACGGGTGGATGATGTTATGAACGTTTCTGGCCACAGAATCAGTACTATGGAGGTGGAATCTGCTGTAGTGGACCACCTTGCAGTGGCAGAAGCTGCTGTAGTGGCGCGGCCGCACGATGTGAAAGGACAGGCTATCATGGCTTTTGTCATCTTAAAGAGCGGGTATGAACCCTCTGATGAGTTGATAGCTGATATTAGAAAGCACGTGGGTGAGGTCATTGGTCCTATAGCAAAGCCGGACTGGATCATCTTTACTGAAGACCTTCCCAAGACCAGATCAGGAAAGATCATGAGAAGGCTCTTGAAAGATATTGCAGAAGGCAGAGTACTGGGTGACACTACAACATTGAGAGATCCAACAATCGTGGAAAAGATCAAATCAAAAGTAGGTTAACTTTTTTTTCTTTTTTTTCTTTAACCTTTTAAGACAGTTCATTTTGGCAGTTTTGGCAGCATCAAAGCTTTTTCCTGCAAAAAGTATCTTCAAATCTAAAATCGATTGCTTAATGGCAGCAATTGCAACAGTGGAATCATAGCAGACTGCAACATCAAAGAGTAGTTTTTAATCCAATTAATGCTGTAATAAATTGAAAAGAATATGAGAAATGTGAAATCTGTGCAGCTGCTGCAGTGCAACCAAAACTATTTATAACAGCAAAAAGAGCATATACTATGAGTTTGGTGATTACATCCACCAAGAAAAATGCTGGTAAAACTATGGTAGGGTTAGGTATTGGTCTCAATTGCCCTGGAAAAGTAGGGTTTTTCAAACCATTGGGAACCAACCTGGTCCAGGGAGCAGATGAAGATGTCATACTGTTCAAAGAAGTATTCCAGTTGAAAGAAGATTCGCACCTCTTCAATATATCCCAAGATTATCACAGAATTCTCCATGATTTAAAAGAAGGAGAAGATTTCACAGAAGTCCTCAGAAAAAGATACACCCAGTTATCACAGGGGAAAGATTTCATGGTCATAGAGACAGCCCACACCATGTCATACGGTTCGTATACTGGGTTGAGTGCTCCCCAGGTTGCAGCAGTACTGGACTGTCCAGGACTCTTAATAGCAGAAGGAGAACCTGACACTGTAATTGACAAGAGTATAATTGCCGGCCACTGCTTCAATGTGAAAGATGCAACCTTGCTAGGAGTGGTGATCAATAAATCCACCTTTAGAAAAGAAGCTAGAACGCAACTGGAAGAGAAAGGTATCAACATTCTGGGGGTTATACCAGAAAATGAAGAGTTGAAAACTCCTACCTGTGAAGATGTCATTGACATTCTGGATGGAGAGTTAATTGCAGGAGAAGAAGGCCTGTGCAAAAAGGTGAAAACTATAGTGGTGGGCGCTATGACTTACGATACTGCTGAGAGAACTTTACAGCAGATGGAATTTCCGGAAAATACTGTCATGGTAACAGGAGGGGATAGGGCAGATATGCAGTTGTTAGCCTTTGAAATTAAGAGTAGTTTGCTGGTTTTAGCCGGAAATACCTATCCTTCCATGACAATTCTGGCAAAAGCAGATGAATTGGGAATCCCTGTTATAATGGTGCCCTATGATACTATGACTGCAGCTTCACGATGTGAGCAGGCCACAGCTAAGTTGAACCCCTCTCATGCTCCCCTCGTCAAGGAGTTAGTGGAGAAGTACGTTGACCTGGATCAGATATTTGAAGCATCTTTATGAATGGTGCAAAAATGGACCTTGTATTATGGATCCTTTATTTCAGTTGTTTTTCAATCAGGTTCATCTCACAAGAATCTGGCACATAAGGGAAATTGTATACTTTAAGAGGGGTCTCTGTGTAGTACGGTCTATTACACCCTGGACACCCCCTGGTCATGAACGCTTCTGGCGGGATTGTATCAACCTTTCTTAACGTTTCTTCGTCTCTTTTATTATATATGAGATAGTGGGCAGCTTGCATGCGTCTGTAATACGAGATAGGAGGTTTTTCCCTCTTTTCTAGAGGAGTACCCTTAACAGGGGTGAAGGCAAACAGTGAAGAGGAAATTCCATGTTCATACAGAAATTTCATCGTACTTATCATCTGTTCTTCACGTTCCCCCAGCCCCACTATTAAATGGGAAGACGCTTTGAACAGACCAAAGACTTTTCGAGCATAGAGTAATCTTGACACATGATCTTCCCACGTGTAGTAGGGTTTGATCTTTTTAAAGAGCTCAGGAGTAGCACAATCCAAATTGATGGAAATTCGCTCTACCTTGTTCTTCAACTGTGCAACCTGTTCTTCTGAAAACGGTTGAGCAGATACAGAGACAGGGTTACCCTTTGGTATCTGTTCTACAATGTCTAAAACATCTGAAAAGACGTTTTCGTAGTTTAAGCACTGGATGCATACTCTTTCTGTTCCAATACGGGAGATTACGTCTTTTAAGGGATATTCTAGCCACTGCACCCTGGATAAACGGTCTTTATATACCCACTGGGCACAGAACAAACATTTAGCTCTGCAAACACCAGGAGTCATCAAATAAATGGTGGTGGGCAAACAATCTACTCTCAAATTCTTCAGCCCCAGTTTAGCTGCAGATCCCAGAGAAACTCTCACCTTCATTCTATCACACAGCAGGTTTCTTGTATTTCAACAGGGACCCTGGATTGTTCCACTTTCTCCCGTGCCCACAAAGTGGGTACAACCACACCATCGAATAGTGGTGCTTTCTCTTCTAGTATTTTGATGCGTGGACGCATACATCCCAGAATCAGCCTTGGAAACAGGTCCCTGGCCGTTTCAAACGTCTCTATGACTGCTTCAAGGTCTAAATTCCTACTTTGTAATAATGTCCCCCTGGTAGGGGTGAAGACAATCAATACGAGCGAAGAAACCCCCATCTCTTCCAGCTTTTCAAGAGTTTCTATCTCTTCTACTTTCTGCAGTCCTACCATGACATGAGGTGTAACCTTTAACTCTTTCAAAAGGAGCAAAGATTGAAAATAGTCTGACTGAGACAAGTTCAATCTGTATAAATTCTTCAAAACAAAAGGGGTGGGAACTTCAAAAGAGATGTACGGGTCAATACGTTCCAGCTCTTCTGCCGTATTCTTGTCCACTAACCCTGTGTGCAGGTTCAAAACGAGGTTCGTTTCTTCCCTTACCTTTGATACAGCCTCTAAAGGAATGGGAACCCTGCCTGACAGATCACATCCGCCCGAAATCAAACACCCTGTAACCCCTTCATCTTCCAATGTTCTACAGGTTTCCACCAGGATTTCTCCTGTTTCTGCAGGAATCATACATTTCAAATAGTGGCCCTGGCAGTGGCCACAATCAAGTGCACAGTACTCCCCGGTCACTGATATAGCAGGGAACTGATCTCCCGGGTAGTAGTACTTCATATCACACACCCCAGTAGTCCCCATGCCCACTGTCTGACAGGAGTGCTACACACCGTTGGCAAAATGCCTTGGTTTTTTGATCAATCTCCAGCACAGAAGGGGACGTACTCATGGGGCAGCTGCTCTTGGCACAGTGTTCCAGCCCGTACGTGTGTCCTAATTCGTGCAGACACTCTTTTACCAGCCGATCCCGTAATACTGCCTTGTTAGCTCCTCTCTGCAGCCGGTATATAGACACAATAGCAGAAATGTGGGTTACATTATCTGAATACCCGAACCCATCCATTGAAGGAGGGTCACACAAATCCACATCAGTTAATACTAATACTTTGTCAATAGAAACCTTGTGCACTCTCTCCACTTCAGTCTTTATGTCCAGAGCTTTCAAAAAGAACCCTTCCACTCGGTACTTCCCCAAGTTGACATCAAAGGCCAATCGCGGAATAGGATACGGACGTTCAGTTAATATGTCCAAAGACAAGACTTTTTCTGCCTTCTGAAAAGCCTCTTTAATATCTGCGATTAAATCTCTCAGAATGTAACCCCAGACCTCACCTGTGGGAATGATACCGATATAATCCATTACTTCACATTAACCAGGAGACTTAAAAAGGTTGTCCTTTTTCACAGGATGCATTTCCCTTTCCAGCAAACTCAGTTCTCTGGGATCCAGTGTCCTGGGATCCACTACTCCTAAAAATCGTGCTTTGTGGGTCATTACTTGATCGTTGATCATGTGCAGATGTTTCAGGACTCTATCAAACCCATTGTGGACAATTAAGTATTCTAGCCCCACCAGCAGCACAAAGGAGATGGGAGCTTTCTGTACGAATTCAGAGATCGTGTGAGTGAGCCGCGGAAGGTTATCCGGGTCGATACTGATTTTTTCTCTTTCAATTTGGCTCAACCACAAAATACTCACGTCTGGCAACTGGTACTCTTCTATCAGTTTTTTTGGATAATCCCTGGAGATTAACAATCCAAAAGATCCCCGAATGACATAATCTCTGAACATTTCAAAAGCAACCTGAGGGTTTTCATCTTCCAATAAATAGCTGTTCTTAATTTTCAATCTATACTGATCTGTTGTGAAAGGACACTGATCACAGTACTCCCTGTATATGTCACACTCGAAGAGGAGGTTGCAATCAGTACATAAAACACCCCGATCTAGAGAACATGTGTATATGGGACAGCTCTCTCGCAGTGCTGTCTCCTCCAGTTCGCAGCTGGGACAGAGCCCTTCCACATACGCACTGCACAGAGAGCACAGAGAACCACATCGCGCATCCATGGCAGCTCTGGCTTTTTCCCGGGTGGGAACAATCAAAAGCTGGTACTTGATCATGCCGTAAGCGAAAGAAACAGTTGCCACCAGCGTGAACATAGACCCCATCTTTGGAAGGGAAAGATCTCTCACACGGGCGAGCAAGTTTGTGACACCAATCAAACACACTGATATTAAAAACCCTGTCAGCATGAACTGCAGCCTGCGCCGTTCGGAAGGAGAACTCTGCCTGTAGTGCTGCAGTAAAATGAACGCACCTGCACCAATAATGGCCAGGTATGCCACTACATAGGAGGTGAACAGAGAGCCCACCTGGATATCATAACCCCAGTACTCAATTTCTTCCATAGTTTTTATGAAATGCTCAGAGAATAAGAGGGGAACAAACCCAAAGCCCAAAGCATATGATGCAACTATCCACGTACGCTTTTTCCCCCCAGTGTAAACATAAGAAAGGGCTAAAAAAGCAGATGGAAGGAAAAAAGTGTTTACATACAAAATTCTACCCCATAACAAAGCAGTTTCTACATCAGATTGACTTCTCATCATGGTTTCAGAGAAAGCCCAGCCCACTAACAGTAATACTAGAACAGAAAATGTGTATGTTACTTTTGAATTTGGGTTCTTCACAAAGAGGTAGACCCCAAGGAAAGCATTCCCTGCGAATGCAAGAATGGGCGGAATGAGGTATGGGTTCATTGCTTTCACTGTGGAACCTGTCTTTATATGTGTTTGCTCAGCCAAGAGAGAAGAATCTCCATAATACAGATACAAGAGGAATTAAGAAACAAATATACCTGTATATCTCCTATGAGTGGAAAGTCCTCTTTCATTACAAATTTCAACTTCAGCTGGAAGATAGAACCTCAATTGTGTGCATCACAAATCTTTTTCAGGTTCTGTCTCTTCTGGGTGCAGCTCTTCATATATCAGGTACAGACTTCCAATGCAGGCTATAATGCCTAAGAGAAGCCACACAGCTACCCACCAGTACATTCAGCCACCTCCGAATGCTAAAACCAACACGTTTATCAACACCATCAGTAAGGGTGCTAATGCTATTCCACCCAGTAAAAGACCTGCTGAAAATGGTTTGCCCTTTTCATCCATCCAGGTAGCTCCTTTTGCCTTCTCGATAATGATTCTGATGATCCCTCCAAGGAAAAAGGTGGTCACGTAGTATGGTCCCACAAAAGCGCCAATTCCAAAAGCAGCAACCACGAAGGGAAAGTTCCTCTTCTGCAAAAAGAACACGATGATGCCAATGATGAAGCCTGCAAATACGAACCACATGTCGAATACAGCTTCCATTTTCCCGGTGGAGAATGCTACCACCATGGTAGCAACAGTTTGCACATTGGGCATGGGCAGTGCAGCTCTTCCAACTCCGTAGAAATGCCAGAGCAAGAACACAAACGGGGTAGATATCAACCACCCGAAGCACCATCCAAATACAGCAGCGAGGTATTGATGTTTCGGGTTCGCATCAAACGCTTCTCCTACTTTGAGCGCTTCTACCTGCCCTGCTGCAAACCGGGTCCCCCGCAGGCTTTCAGAAAGAGCGAACCCTTCAAATCCCACTGCTCCCAACCCTGTGAGCATCCAGCGTTTCACATAATCTGTTATATCAGAGAACTGGGACAGCCATAGAATTCCTGCTTCACCTGCAATGTGTGCGTTGATGAGGATTCCCAGTAAAAAGGTGACCAGGACAACAACCCCTACCAGGAAAGCTTCTCTCATGCTCAGTGGAAATATGGTGACGAACCGATCCATGGATAGGACCATCATCAGCACGAAAACACCTGCACAGAAGACTGCAAAGACAAAGAGTGTTGCTTTCTCCGGTTTCCACTTCCATTTGGACCCTGAGATCAAGGGTGAAGCAACTTTTAAGAGCAAAGGAGCTGCAACAGCCGTTATCAAAAGCCCTAAAGAGAGAGATAACGCGTACGGATATCTGAAAACAGGCCACTGGCTGTAAAAGGAATCAAAAACTTGTATTGTTTCCCTACGGGCCAGAAAAGCAGCCAAGAACACGTAAAAGAGCACAGCACTTCCCGTCATGCTGATGGTGGATTTGGGAGACATTAATATCCCCAGGCCTATGAGACCTAAACTGAGCACAAGACAAAGGGAAGCACCGGGGAGAACATTGGTGATATAGGGAGTGAAATCCAAGAGCCGAATGTGGAAAGAAATCCTTTTCAGAATCTCGGGTGCTACACCAAAGGAAGCTGGGTAGTAGATGAAAAGAAAGTCGAAGAAAAACCCAATGACAAATCCATAGAAGAGGTAGTCCAGCCTGAATTTCTCAGTACTCACGCTCTTGATCAACTGGATGTCTGCCTGGGCTTCAGGGAAGGTCAAATCCTTCTGCTTTAAAAAGTAGTCTTTCAGCCAGATCACCACTATTAAAGCACCAATCCCTGAAACAATGGCCACAGGTAACATCCATGCTAAAGGAGTAACCCAGCTGCGGGAGAATATGACCCCGTCTCTGAGAACATCTTCGTATAATGTGGAATCTGGAAGAATCCAGTCTGGAATTCTCAATCCAGTTGCCTTGGGTACATTGTAGGCTATGAGGAAAACCCATACCACAGGAAAAATGGAGAAGGCAAAAGCAGCAGCTTGATGAACAGTATAGGTTGTGACTGCTTCTCTGGAGGAAGGAGTAGGTTGTCTAAAGAAGGTACAGTATCCAAATAAAGCTACCACAGAAATCATGGCAGCAGTGATGATTAAAACAGGTACTGTCAGCATCAAAAATGCATTGGCCATGGCAACAAGGCTGCCAAAGATTAACCCAATGATCAATGATCTTATGGTGAAAGCTTTTTCTGTCATTATTGAGAGGAGAAGACATCATTATATAAATATTTCGGTCTGGCTGAAGTGCGCTACAGGTGGAAAGGATTTGGTTGGCTCTATAATGAGTACTATGAGGCCACTGGCTACACATGAGTATCAGCACGTTTTTGAGGAATACACAATAATGGATTATTACCATTTCTATTGTTTGGCTAATTGTATACTCCCTTGAATCGGAAGAAATCTATTGATTAATGAAAAAGTTTAAAAAGAACGTTAGTTATATACTGTGAGGAGGTTTTAAGAATGTTGTCAGAAATACCCATAAATCTTGACAAGATAAAGAAAGAAGATCTGGACAAAGAAATTCTGAGAGCTGCAGTAATAGCAGAACTGGATGCAATAAATCTTTATGAACAAATGGCTGCCTTAGTAAAAGATGATGACATTAAAACAGTTCTCTTAGATGTAGCTGGGGAAGAAAAAGAGCACGTAGGAGAGTTCCAGGCTTTGCTTTTGAGAATGGATGAAGAACAGGTAAAAGCGCTCGAAGAGGGTAAGAAAGAGGTGGAGGAACTCACAGAGAAATAGGTTATCTGTAACCAGGAGAGTGATAACATGAGGGAGGTTATACCTCGGTTGAAGCTAAGACATGGCAGCTCAGGAAGCTGTCTGGCATGGAGTGCTGCTGTTCTTTTAGGCATTCTCCTTCTTGGAGTTACAGCGCCTGTATTGGTCAGCGCCCATGCGCCCTCTGCCATACAGTTAGAATACGATAGTTCATCTCAGACTTTACAGGTGACAGTAACCCACGATGTATCAGATGTTACCACCCATTATGTATACAGAATACAGATTGAAATAAGTGGAGCAGACACCATTACCAAAGAATATGGAGGGCAGCCTACTGATTCCCAGTTCACCTACACATTCCAGATACCTGCATCCCCCGGAGATGTCATTGAAGTTACTGCAGAATGTAACCTGGGTGGATCTATAACAGAAAGGCTGGAAGTGGGCAGAACAAGAACAACTGCAGCAGAAACTGAAGTTCCCGAATTGTGGCCACTTCATGCAGGATTCATGGTAACAGGATTGTTCCTAATGATTGTGGCAGTATCAAATGTCGTGAACAAAACTCCCAAGAAATGGTGGTTAAAAGCCCACAAAGCAGTAGGTGCACTCAGTATTGCACTGGTTGTCATAGGGTTGGTATCAGCATTTTACATGGTGTCACAATTAGGAGGAGGCCATCTAAGGGTACCTCACGCATATGTAGGGATTTTGACGCTGCTTTTCTCCATACTATCACCGTTTTTGGGGTTTACAGCTTTAACCTGGAAAGCACACAGGCGACCATTACGGACAACACACGTGTGGGTCAGCCGCATTACTATTGGACTACTTGTGATTACCTTGGTATCGGGACTACTGCAGGCTGGAGTACTGTAGTTGATATACTCTGGAAATCCTCATGCAGGAATACCTCCAGTGTACAAACGTAAATTGCTTGCAGCTTTAGGTTGCGAAATCCTCTATAAGTTCCTGGTTAAAAGTTAAAAGGTGTATTCCATGAAAAAGGATGTATTTACCTATCTGGTAGCTGGAAAAGCAGGTGAAGGTGTCAAAAAAGCAGGATCAGTGGCAGCACACCTTTTTGCAGACATGAAAAGAGCAGTTTTTGAAATGGATGACTACCAGAGTCTCATCAAGGGAGGTCACAACTTTTCTGTGGTCAGTACTGCCCCTGCAGAGATTTCAAACCACTACATGGAAGCAGATTTAGTTGTGGCACACGATGCCCGAAGTTACACCATACACAGAGAACATATTAAAGAGCACGGGTTATTAATAGTTAACTCTGACGAAGTAGAGAACACAGAAGTTATAGGAATACCCATGACAACGGAAGCCAAGAAATATCCTCCCGCAGACCTCCGTTTAGGAGTGGGTTCTGTTGCTGTTCTGGCTGCTGCTATAGGTTTTGATGAGAGAACCCTGGAGCAATTAATACGAAAAGAATACCCGAAAGATGTAGAAAAAAATGTAGAATATGCCAAAACCATCCATGCATTAATCCCTTCTGAAGTCAAAGGCACGTTCACTATTAACCTCGGTGACAGAAAAAGACCACTCCTCACGGGGAACGAGGCTGCAGCATTAGGAGCAGTTGCAGCAGGGTTAGATATCTACATTGCGTATCCTATGACTCCCTCTTCATCAATCCTCCATTTCCTGGCCGCTTTAGACAGAGACCTGGGAATTGTGACCATACATCCAGAAAATGAAATTGCAGTAGCAAACATGGCCATAGGAGCGGCCTTTGCAGGTGCTAAAACCATGGTAGGGTCCAGCGGTGGAGGGATGGCCTTGATGGAAGAGGCTTTCTCATTGGCAGGAATGACAGAAACACCTGTTTTATTCGTGTTATCATCCAGATCAGGACCATCCACAGGTGTACCTACCTACACGGAACAGGCAGATTTACGATTTGCTCTCAACCAGGGACATGGAGACTTTTTGAGAATTGTGGCAGCTCCCGGAAGTATTGAAGAAACATTCTACTGTACAGCAGAACTTCTGAAGCTGGTGTGGCGCTTCCAGACACCAGGAGTACTCCTTCTAGATAAACACATTTCAGAAAGCAGTATGACTGTGGATGTCCAGCCAGAAAAGTGTGCATGGGTTTCACCTGTATTACACACATCTGGTGAATACAAAAGGTATTCAAACACTGATGAGGGTGTATCGCCTTTGTTGTTCCCTCCTTCAAAAGAGTTGATCAAGTGGAACAGTTACGAGCACGATGAACTGGGGATCACCACAGATAAGGCAGATAATATAGCACAGATGCACGATAAGAGAAGGAGAAAAAGTGATGCAGCACGAGAATACCTGAAAAAGCTGCAGACAGTCAACACGTACGGGGATGGTGACCCAGTGATATTCACGTATGGGTCTTCTACTATGGGCGTTTTAGAAGCATTGAGAGCAAGCAGTATAAAAGCGCGTGTAGTACAGCCTATCTATTTGGAACCATTTCCTGTATGGGAACTCACACAGTACCAAGGGACCACAGTTATAGCGGTGGAACAGAATTCTACAGGGCAGTTTGCTGCATTACTGAAGGAGAAAGCAGGAATTGAATCACGCTGCATAAGAAAGTACGATGGGAGGCCCTTCGATCCGGAAGATCTGGCTGCCGTCCTTGAGGAGGTGCTCTCATGGAGCTAGGCACTTACGCTGAGAATACCTGGTGCAAAGGATGCGGCAATTTCGGTATATTAACAGCAGTGAAAAGAGCAGTGAAAATTCTGGCGGAAAGAGGTATTCCAAAGGAATATCTGGTCATATCTGCAGGCATTGGATGTCACGCAAAGATATTTGATTATTTGAATATGAGTGGGCTCTACTCTATTCACGGGAGATCTATGGCCACTATCCAGGGCATGAAGGTTGCCAACCCAGATTTAAAAGTGATCACCTTTGCAGGAGATGGAGACGCATACGGGGAAGGGATTGCACATGTAATCTTTGCTGCCAAGAGAAATGCAGATATTACCGTTGTTGTGCACAACAATGGCGTCTACGGGCTGACCACAGGTCAGTATACACCTACTAGTGAAAAAGGGTTCAAAGGCCGTTCCACACCTCGCGGGAGCATAGAAGAACCGCTGAATCCTCTCACATTACTGCTTGAAGCAGGAGCAACTTTTTTGGGGAGGGCCTATTCTGGAAAAATTGACAACATGGCACATACGATGGTGAGAGCAGTGGAACACGAGGGATTCTCTTTTATCGATGTGTTACAACCGTGTGTGAGTTATAACAATACCTACAACCTGTACAATGAATTAACAGAAGAACTGGATGAAACGCCCAGAACGTTAAAAGAAGCTCTGGAGATCGCCCGTACGAAAGATAGGTTATACATTGGTACTATTTACGAGACTGAAAAACCAGTATTCCACAAGGAGTTGTATGGGGACTGGAACCCAGTTGTAGATTCTCTGTCGAGAGAGGAAAGAATAAAAAGAATAAATAATTTGTTAAAAAAGTAAGGAGGGCATAAATGATAAAAATCGGAGATGAAGCACCAGATTTCATATTGAAGGATCATAATGGTCAGAAAATTCAGTTATCTTCCTTGAAGGGAGAGAATGTACTCTTATCTTTCCATCCTTTAGCATGGACAAAAGTGTGTGCAGAGCAGATGAAATCTCTTGAAGAAACAGTAGACATATTTGAGGACCTGAACACTATTGCATTGGGCATGAGCGTGGATACTGTGCCATCAAAGAAGGCATGGGCAGACTATCTAGGTATAAAAAAGACGAAGCTCCTTTCAGATTTCTGGCCGCATGGTGAGGTTGCAAAACAGTACAGTGTATTCAGAAATGAGGATGGATTTTCTGAACGCGCAGCCATACTCATTGACCAACAAGGGAAAGTGATACTTGCAAAAGTGTATCCCATCTCTCAACTCCCGGACATAGAAGAGATAGTAAGGGCTCTGAAGGAACAGTGAGCATTACTGTAGATTGTGCTCTGTATTGAAAAGTAGCTATGATGCGAGAAAGCGGAATTTAGGTATTTACAAAAGATAGTTGAATACAACCCTTCAAAGTGATGGGTGAAGGTGAGGCAGTTTTTGTGAAGAACCTTTTTATTGGTGGACGTTAAACCAGTTCATGGACATTTCACAGTTATTGTTGAGCGGAGCCAGAATGACTGCGCAGCACTGCGACAAATGCGGGTACCCTTTATTTGAAAAGAATGGCAGAATAATTTGCGCAAACTGCACAGAAGAAGAAGAGGAAAAAACAAAAAAATCAAAAAATATAATTCTTGAAGAAAAGAGAAGTGAGCTCCTCACCAGGCTGAAAGAAACCAAAGACTTAAATGAGATTGAACACATCCTCAAGTGCCTCAACCTCTTGAAGGAGTTGATCTAGATGTATCAGAAAATCGAAGAAATCCTTGAGCAGTCGGAAGACCCTCTTTCCACAGCAGAAGTGGCAGAAAAAGCAGAAATTAGTATTGTTGAAGCTAGAAAAAATCTTCTAAGACTCAGTGAGGAAGGAAAAGTTGAAAGTATACAAAAAGAAGGAAAAATTTGCTGGAAAAAGAAGGAAGAAGAGGAGGAAACAGAAAAACTGGAAAAAAGAGTACACAGGACATAGGTTTTCATTTCAGATTGAACCAGTCATTTTCTTGTGTTGCTGCAAATAGTACTTCACCAGCCTTTGGAGGTTGTCAAATCTTTGTGGGGGTATAGCTGATCTCTTTTGAATGGAACTATAGCTGGTCTTTGGTTACTCAATTGACTGCTGTAGAAAGGTGGATTGATGATAAAGAATGTTCTGGTAATGAGATGATAAGTATTTCAAAAAAAAGAAAAAAAGAAAAGGGAGATATTAGTTTTTAATGCTAATCTCATTTGTCCCTAGCTGATTATTTTGATCTGATCAGGGGTTTTCACAATGATCTCTGGAGATCCTTTGTACTCTTTGATAATACCTAGGATTTGCACCTTTTTACCCAGG
>SMTZ1_10006164_pt1 | contig 15240 bp, 10 predicted proteins | sample DeeMarSWOR136_30_FD_25667 | JGI IMG/M metagenome (IMG submission 25667)
TGACGAACAACATAGTTGTAATAATGGGTGACCCGGCAAAGCCTGATCCGCTCAAACCCCTGTGCGTTTTTGATGACGATGACTTCTACACAATTGATCAAATGAAAAACGCGCTCAGAGACCTGAACAAATATCAAATCACGTACCTTAACAATCACGACAGCCTGATGACCGATCTGCAAAAGCTCAAACCAAAAACGGACCTCTTCCTGAATCTTTGTGACGAGGGTTTCTACAATGACGCCAGAAAAGAGCTACATATACCCTCCCTGCTCGAAATGTTTGACTGTCCCTATACCGGCGGCGGACCACAGTGCCTCGCCTTTTGTTACGACAAGTCTCTTGTGCGCGGTATCGCAGGCGAAATGCAGATACCTGTACCCGAAGGATTCTTCGTAAAAGCCGAGGATGATACATTCGAGCTGCCGTTCGAATTTCCCGTCATTGTAAAGCCCAATTTCGGGGATTCCAGCTTCGGAATAACCCAGAGAAGCGTGGCCGACACAATCGAAAAACTCGTCAACGCAATCTCCGAAATAAGAGAAAAATTCGGTTATGATAAACCCATCCTTGTCGAGGAATTTCTTACCGGAAAAGACTTCACCGTCGGAATAATTGGCAACCTGCCCGAATCCTACATTGTCCTTCCCATCATTGAAGAAGACTACTCCGTCTTGCCACCCGAGCTGCCTCGTATATGCGGCTATGAAGCCAAGTGGCTGCCCGATTCACCCTACTGGAACCTGAAATCCGTCCCGGCCAACTTGCCTGAGGACATGGAGAAATTTGTCGTTGAATGCTGCCTGAAGCTTTTTGACAGGCTGGAATGCAGGGATTACTGCCGGTTCGACTGGAGAATTGATTCGAAGGGCAACCCGAAAATTCTCGAAGTAAATCCCAATCCGGGCTGGTGCTGGGATGGCCACATGGCAAAAATGGCTAAAATAGCAGGAATCTCCTATTCCGAAATGTTGGGAAAAATTCTCCTCGCCGCTGAAGAACGTCTTGCCCTTCAGCCCGCGAATGGCAAAAAAGCCGATGACCGCCCCACCTCGACTAATGATAAAGTCAATAAAAACGAAAAGAGCGAAGGTTGAAGATGGATAATATAAATCGACGCCGCTTTTTGAAAAAGTTCCTGGCCGCCTCAGCAGGAGCATTCTGGTTTTCCGGTCACACTACAGCGGCCCGTAAATATGCCCCACCAAATATTGTGCTTATCGTTTCCGATGACCAGGGATACGCCGATGCAAGCTGTTACGACCATCCGAAAGAGGTCAGCACTCCAAATATTGACCGGCTCGCACGCCGTGGCGTTCGATTTACAAACGCCTACGCCAGCGCTTATATCTGTGCGCCGACCCGGGCCGGGCTCTTGACCGGCAGATATCAGCAGCGCTTCGGTTTCTATACAGGCGGCGATTCCAGGACAGGATTACCCCTGACCGAAATCACAGTCGCCGACCTGCTAAAAAAACATGGCTACGCCACGGCCGTCATCGGAAAATGGCACGTAGGCATCCGGCCGCAATATCACCCTCTCAAACGCGGTTTTGACGAATTCTACGGCTTCCTCGGGCACGGCGCCCATGACTACTTCGATCTCCGCATAACCGACGAGTATACCTCCATATATCGCAATGAAAAACCGATTAACGATACCGGTTACCTAACACATAACCTCGCCCGCCATGCAGTCTCCTTCATCGAACGAAACCGCAGCCGGCCTTTTTTCCTCTATCTGCCCTTTAGCGCCGTACACTGGCCCCTGCAGGCCCCGCCCGAGTATGTAAAACGCTTCAATACCGCCAGTAAGGACCGTAACATCTACCTCGCAATGCTTGCATGTATGGATGAAGCTATCGGTGACGTCCTCAACGCCCTCAAACGAACCGGCGCCGACGAAAATACCCTCATCATCTTTTTCTCCGACAACGGAGGCGCAAAAAAGAATTCTGCCGATAACGGAGTTTTACGCGATTACAAGCAGACTGTTTACGAAGGTGGAATCCGTGTCCCCTTTATTGTTCGCTGGCCGGCAAAACTACCCGAAGCAGCCGTCTGTGATGAACCCGTCATAAGCCTGGACGTAATGCCCACCATCCTCTCGGCCGCCGGTGCATCCCTTCCCGCCGACCATGTCTATGACGGCAGGGACATGCTGCCGGTACTTCGAGGCCAAACGGAAAAGCCCCTTCACGAGGCACTCTTCTTCTGCGACGGCTCCGACCAGTGGGCCGTTCGCGCCGGCAAATGGAAACTGCTTTCTCGAAAAGGCTCTTTAGAACTGTATAATCTTGATATCGATATCGGTGAATCCAACAACCTGGCCTCTAAAGAGCCGGCAAAGTTAAGGCAGCTTAAAGAGCTTTATGATAAGTGGCGCGCACAAATGGGCGAGCAAATCTCAAGGCCGAAAAAACAAACCAAGAAAACCAAAAAGAACCGGAGCAAACAAAAATGAGACGACGTCAATTTCTCAATCTCACGTCCGGCGACGCTATCCCTGCAAAACCTGCTAAAAAACAATTGAAACACTCGCAATGTCAAAACAGACTTTCTACTTCCGTTGCATTAAGAGGTGCTGAAGTGTGACTAAACTCTCTAAATGCCGGATAGTAAAGGAAATTGAGAAAAGGGCTTTTACATTAGCTGACCTGTTAGTCGTGATTGCGACCATGGTGCTGCTGATGAGCGTTTTGATACCTGCTCTGGACAGACTGAGGCAGCGGGCCTTCCGAATAAACTGCGGTACGAACCTCTCGCAGATCGGCAGGGTAATGTATGACTATCTCGACGACTACGGCAACAATTTCCCCCGTGCAGGCGGCCCGAATTCCAGGTGGGGCCGTACTCCCAACTGGCTGGCCAATGACGTCTCTGACGCCTTTGGCTTAAAACAAGGTGACGGCCGGGCGACCATTTCCGCTAATCTATATCTGCTGGTCAGGTTTGAGGATGTTGCACCAAAGTCCTTTATATGCAAAGCTGAACCCGGAATAAGGGAATTCAAACCCTCTAAATATGGCATACGGGACAAAGAACTCTCGGACTTGTGGGATTTTGGCCCCGATCCTTCTATGCATTGTAGCTACTCTTACCATCTGCCGTATGGTGAACATTCATTGGCCATATCCAACCTTCCCGGTATGGCTGTCGTTGCTGACAGAAATCCCTGGATTAAATCTCCCTTTGCCAAAGCTAAAGATTTTTCCAAATTCGACCCGAATGGAACAAGCGAGCAGATTAGCAATGGCAACACCACCGCCCACAGGGATGATGGCCAAAACGTTTTATATTTGGATGGCAATGTGGCCTTCGAAAAGAAATCTTTCTGTGGCGTCAACGATGACAATATCTACACCTTCCATTCCGGCTCCGACATCCGCCGCGGCGCCCCACCGACCTTCACCAGCCAGCCTGCAGATTTAATTGATTCACTACTGGTAAACGACCCGCCAATAGATGGTCGGAAATGATATCGAGGTTGATAACTTTTCAAATAACTCGAAAAGGAGAAAGAAATGAAAAACTTGAATCGACGTCAATTTCTCACTCTCACCACCGGCACTGCCGCGGCGGCAGCAATATCTTCTACCGGATGCAGCGCGCAGCTTAAAACAAATGCAGCAAAACGCCCCAATATTATCTTTATTATGGCCGACGACCTCGGCTATGCCGACCTCGGCTGTTACGGGCAAAAGAAAATCAAAACCCCCAATATCGACCGCCTCGCCAAAGAAGGTACCCGCTTCACGCAGTGCTATGCCGGTTCTACCGTCTGCGCGCCATCCCGCAGCGTCCTGATGACCGGCCAGCACACAGGCCACACCCGCGTCCGGGGTAATTTCGGCAAGGTCGGCGGCGTCATCGTCACCGGCGATGGCAGCCCGCAAAGACGCATTCCACTCGAGCCCGAAGATGTCACCATCGCCGAAGTCTTAAAACAGGCCGGCTATGCCACCGGTATCACCGGTAAATGGGGACTCGGTGAACCCGATTCTGCGGGTCTGCCCAACCGTCAGGGCTTCGATGAATGGTTCGGCTACCTCAACCAGCGAGCCGCCCACAGCTACTATCCGCCATACCTCTGGAACAACGAAGAAAAAGTAATCCTCGAAGGCAATAAGGACGGCCAAAAGAAGCAATACTCCCACGATCTCGTCTCTGATTTCGCTCTTGATTTCACTCGCAGTCTAAGCAATAAGCCTTTTTTCCTTTATCTGGCCTTTACTATCCCGCACGCAAAGTACGAAATCCCCTCCACCGATCCCTACACCGACGAACCCTGGTCCAAAGATGCAAAAGTCCACGCCGCTATGATTACACGAATGGACCGTGACATCGGACGAATTATGGAGCTACTCAAACAGCTAAATATCGACGACAGCACCATTGTATTCTTCTGCTCCGACAACGGCGCCGCCCGGCGCTGGGAAGGCACCTTCGACAGTTCCGGCCCCCTGCGCGGAAACAAGACCACCATATACGAAGGCGGCCTCCGCACTCCGATGATTGTCCGCTTCCCCGGCAAAATCCCCGCAAACAAGCTAAACACTACCGCCGTTTGGTATTTTGCCGACGTGCTTCCCACCCTCGCCGACCTCGCAGGAGTAAAACCGCCTCCCGGCATCGATGGAATCAGCATCCTGCCAACCCTGCTCGGCAAAAAACAAAACACCACCGACCGTTTTTTGTACTGGGAGTTCCCCACAGGCGGTTTCAAGCAGGCCGTCCGCTGGCGTAACTACAAGGCCATTCGCCCCGCCCCCGATAAACCATTGGAACTCTACGACCTCGAAAAAGACCTCGCCGAGCAGAACGACATCGCCGAAAAAAGTCCCTATGTGGTTGCGAAAATTGAGTCTTACTTAAGAACAGCCCGCACCGATTCTCCAAACTGGCCCATTTAGCAGAAAAAAAGTACCTGATTATTGGAATTTCCGTCTGCTTATCTATATAATAAGGATACGGTAGCATCGGACCGGGCGCTAACACCCGCGCACCTTTTGAGAAACGAATCGGGAATAAAAAAACATAATATGGGTGGCAGCCTCAAGCGAATCCCGAAAAATCGGGCCGAGCTTGGGGATGAATAGGAGAAATCAAAAATGAACTGTCCAAAATGTGGAACTCAAAACCCGGATGATGCTCAGGTTTGCACTTCCTGTAATAGCCAACTGACACAGCTCCCCACACCCGCCGAATCAGTAAAGGTAACAACCAGCCGTCTTGCCATCGCATCACTCATATGTGGCATTCTAACTTTCTTTGCATTTCCGGCTTTCCTTTTGCCGGGATTTAATAGTTTCTTATGGCCTATAATTGTTATAGCTGCGGTAATATTAGCTATAGTATTTGGCATCATCGCTCTTGTTCGGATTGGCCTAAGTGCCGGCAAACTAACCGGTAAAGCCTTTGCTGTAATAGGAATCACAATCCCGACAGTGTTGTTCTTGCTGATTTTCCTGCATGCGTTGTTGCCTAGGAAAAGGTCTATTGCATTTCGAATGGTATGTGGCTCAAACCTATCCGGTATCGGCAGGGCAATGCTCATCTATGCCAATGATTACGACAACCAATTTCCCCGTGCAGGCGGAACAGGGACTATCTGGCAGCCAAGTATAAACAACTGGCAGGCCGACAATCGTTTCGATGCCTTCGGTCTAAAGCCCGATGGCACCGGCGGCTACGCAACTATCTCATCAAGCTTATATCTTCTCGTCAGGTATGCCGAAGTAACACCAAAATCCTTTGTCTGTCAGTCTGGTGATTTAAGAGCCAAAATATTCGATCCTGTTAAATATGGAGCGCGTGATAAAGAACCTGAGGATCTCTGGGATTTCGGCCCCGAACCCGCAAAACATTGCAGTTACTCTTATCATATGTGTTATGGTCCCTATACTTTGAGCACAGAATCCTCCGAGCCCGGCATGGCAGTTATGGCCGATAGAAATCCCTGGCTCGATCCTTATACCGATACAACCGGTTTCAAATGGGATGATCAAACGAAGACCGGAGGACGTGAAGATATTAAAAAGTACCAGAAAGGAAACTGCGGCCATCACCAAAGAGAGGGCCAGAACGTATTGTTCATGGACAACCACGTCTATTTCGAGAAAGAACCTTTCTGCGGCGTCAAAGATGATAACATCTACACCTATTGGGACGGCTCAGATATTCAACAGGGTGCCCCGCCTGTTATCGGCAGCCGGCCCGCCGATAAACTCGATTCCCTCCTCGTAAATGAACTGCCAAATGAGGACCAAAAATGAACTGCCCGAAATGCGGAACCCAAAATCCCGACGATGCTCAAGTTTGCAGCTCTTGCGGTTCAGAATTAACGAAGCCTAACGAACTTGCTGGATCCGTAAAAGTAAGAACCAGCCGCCTTGCCATCGCTTCACTCATATTTGGCATTCTAACTCTCTTTGCATTTCCTGTTTTCCTCGTGCCGGGATTTAACAGCTTCGTATGGCCCATTATCGTTATGGTTGCAGCAATATTAGCCATAATCCTCGGCATCATCGCTCGTGCCAGGATTGGCCTAAGTGCCGGCAAACTGACCGGCAAAGCTTTAGCTTCAATGGGAACCGCAATACCTGTAGTCTTATTTTACATCATATTTCTGAACGTACTTTTACACAACCTGGGGTGCATCGCTTTTCGAAATATCTGCAGCTCAAACCTTGCCCAAATCGGCAGGGCGATGCTCGTTTACAATGACGATTACGACCACCCATTACCGCAGGCAGGTGGTCCAACCACAAAGTGGGGCACTACTCCCAACTGGCAGTCCGACAATCGATTCACCGCATACGATATGCAGCCCGATGGCTCTGGCGGCTCCGCAACAATCCCCTCAAGCCTCTATCTTCTCGTCAAGTATGGTGAGCAGGATCCAAGGTTGTTTGTTTGTCCTAAGGACACAGGAACCACCGAGTTCAAGCCCGCTGATTATGGCGCACTTGAAAAAGATATTGATCAATTTTGGGATTTCGGCCCAAATCCTTCAAAGCACTGCAGTGTCTCTTATCATTTGCCTTATGGTCCTTACACCCTAAACTTTGCAACAGGCTTGCCCCGCACAGCAGTAATCGCAGACCGAAATCCTTGGCTCGACTCACCCGCCGCAAAAGCCGGCGATTTCCGCGACTTCGATCCCAACGGCGACTCAGCCGCCCGAATGGCCGGAAACTCAATCTCCCATAAAAGCGAGGGACAAAACGTATTATTTATGGACTTCCACGTTGCCTTTGAAGAACGTCCCTACTGCGCCGTCAACAAAGACAACATCTACACTTATTGGAACGGCTCGGATATTCAACAGGGCGCACCGCCTGTTATTGGCAGCCAGCCCAAAGGCCCACTTGACTCCCTCCTCGTAAACGAACCACCCATAAAACGCAAGTGACACCATCCGTATAAAGCGAAACCGGTTGACTTTCGACTGATTTTATGCGATGATTTTCTTCTCACAGGCCCGCAAAATACAGCCCGGCCTGCTGTAAAATTATCTTAAAAAGGGGAAAAAATGAAAAACCTTAACCGACGCCAATTTCTCAATCTCTCGGCCACTTCTGCTCTCGCCGCGCTAATATCCCCCGCTGGTTGTGGACAGGGAGTGGCAGCCTCAAAGCCGAAGGCTTTGGGGATGGCTAAACCTAACATCATACTGATTATGGCCGACGACCTTGGTTACGAATGTCTCGGCTGTTACGGCAGCGCATCATATAAAACCCCCTTTCTTGACCGCCTCGCTCGAACCGGCATGCGCTTCGACCATTGTTACTCCCAGCCGCTTTGTACCCCATCCCGCGTCAAAATTATGACAGGAAAGTCGAACGCTCGAAACTACACTAAATTCGGAAACCTCGATTTCACCCAGACCACCTTCGCCCATGTATTAAAGCGAGCCGGCTATGATACCGGTATCGTCGGCAAATGGCAATTGATGGGCCGCGGCATAAATGGCCCCTATGATGCCGGCTTCGATGAATACTGCCTCTGGCACATGGAGGATATCCACGCCCCCAAAGGCTCTCGCTACCGCGACCCCAAGATTATCAAAAACCGCAAACTCCTTGATGGCCTCGAAGGCAAATATGGCCCCGATATATTTACCGATTACATCTGCGACCTGTTACAGCGCCACAAATCCAAAGACTCCAAACCATTTTTCCTTTACTTCCCCATGGCCCTCACCCACGCACCCTTCGAACCGACACCGGACAGTCCCGAATGGAACAAAACCAAAGTCAAAAATTCCCCGAAATTCTTCACCGACATGGTTGCCTATATGGATAAAGTCATCGGGCGCATCGTCAAAAAGCTCGACGAGCTCGGCCTCCGCGAAAATACACTCCTGTTATTCACCGGTGACAACGGCACACCCAGACCAATCACCTCGAAGATGAAGGATGGTCGTTCTATCCACGGAGGCAAAGGTCTCACTACCGATGCAGGTACACATGTTGCCTTGGTTGCTAATTTCAAAGGCAAAATTCCTCCGGGCCAGGTATGCAATGACCTTGTGGATTTCAGCGATTTCCTCCCAACTCTTGCAGATGCTGCCGGTGCCTCGATACCCGACAATGCTGCCATCGATGGCCGAAGTTTCCTGCCTCAGCTCCTTGGCAAAAAAGGCCCTCCGAGGGACTCCATATTTTGTTGGTATCGAAGAAATCCCAACGATACCCTGTTCCGTTTTGCACGCGACAAGCGATTCAAACTTTACGACAAAGGCAAACATCCCCGGGCCGGCAAACTTTATGACGTGTCCGCCGACCCGCTTGAACAAAGCCCCATCGAACCGGGCCGCCACATCGATACAAGAAAACGCCTTCAAGCCGTCCTTAATTCAATGAAGTAAAACTTTGTATACTTTCTACGGGAGATACAGAATGTACCACCCAAATACAGAAAAACTTAGCCGACGCCAATTTCTTCGATTCGCAGCCGCAGGCGCTGCGGTGACACCTTTCCTCGGATGTCGTTTGGGTCGCTCAGCTTTGGGGGATGACCCGCTAAAGAACAGGCGTCCGAATATTATTCTAATCATAACTGATGACCAGGGCTATGGGGACCTGTCCTGTCACGGCAACCCTGTCCTCAAAACCCAGAACCTCGATGCCTTCCACGCTAAAAGCGTCCGCTTCACCAATTTCCACGTCAGCCCGACCTGTGCGCCGACACGGTCCGCGTTATTCAGCGGCCGGCATGAATTCAAAAATGGCGTAACCCACACACTTAACGAACGCGAACGAATGAGCCTTGAAACGGTGACACTTGCAGACACCCTAAAAAAGGCCGGATATACAACCGGTATCTTCGGCAAATGGCATCTCGGTGACCAGGACGCCTACCAGCCTGACAAACGGGGCTTTGATGAGGTGTTCATCCACGGCGCCGGCGGTATCGGCCAGAGATACCCGGGAAATACCTGTGCCGATGCCCCGCCCAATCAGCAAAACAGATATTTTGACCCGGTCATTAAGCATAATGGCACCTTTGTCAAGACCAGAGGTTTTTGCACCGATGTTTTTTTCCGCCAGGCTCTGGGCTGGATAAATAAAAAACGCCGCAGCAGCCGGCCCTTCTTTGCATATATTACCACCAACGCCCCGCACAGTCCCTATATTGCACCGGAAAAATATAAACAGCCCTTCCTCGCTCAGGGATTGGATAAGAATCTCGCCGGCTTCTATGGAATGATTGTAAATATTGATGACAACATCAAACTCTTGGTTGATAAGCTCGCCGAATGGAAACTGGAGCAAAAAACCTTATTGATTTTTATGACGGATAATGGCACTGCCGCCGGTGCCGGAGTATTTAACGCCGGCATGAAAGGAAAAAAGGGAAATCCGAATGAAGGCGGCACACGTGTCCCTGCCTTTTTCCGCTGGACCTCTGTATTAAAAGAAGGTGTTGATGTTGACCGTTTGACCGCGCATATCGACATGTATCATACGCTTGCCGAGTTGGCCGGCGTCGAGCTGCCCGCTAATAAGCAGGTTGAGGGCCGAAGCCTTGTCCCCTTGTTGAAAGACCCGTCTGCAAAATGGGAGGATCGTTTCCTTTTTACACATGTCGGACGCTGGCCGAAAGGAGCTGACCCTGATAAATATAAATTCAATCGTTTTTCCGTTCGCAGCCGGCGTTTTCGACTTGTCGGCACCAATGAGCTATATGATATGAAAACCGATCCGGGCCAGAAGGTAAATGTCATTGATAAATATCCCAAAGTCGCTCAGAAGATGCTCGAAGCTTACGAAAAGTGGTGGAAGCAAACGCTACCGCTGATGGTCAATGAAAAAGAGCCCGTCCATGAAGGAAAGCAGCCCTTCGTCATAAACTATGAAAAACAGTTAAACACCAAAGGCATCCCTGATTGGATTAAACCCCCGATATAATCATTGGTGTCCGCTCCTTTCCCGACAAAAAGGTAAGCCCATGTACAGCCTCGCGCCGACCCGTCCCCGCGTCCCCAAATCCACCCGTTCCAGAAAGAAAATTCTCAAAAACCGGAACAAATCATTGCAAAATGTCACCCACATCGAATAATATGTTCGCCGACAGAAGCAGGATGAAGAGGATGCGTATGGATGACATCGGTTTTATTCGGGTAATATTGGGCCTGTAAACTTATGAGGAAGATATATGATAGGCCAGACTGTATCCCACTATAAAATTCTCGAAAAAGTCGGCGAAGGGGGGATGAGTGTTGTCTATAAAGCACAGGATACTATGCTCGGAAGATTTGTCGCCCTGAAATTTCCATCGGAACAGGTTCTGGCTGATGAGGCCAAAAAGACACGGTTTTTCCGCGAGGCAAAAGCCGCCGCCGCCTTGGACCATCCGAATATCTGTATCCTCCATGAAATTGGCCAGGCTCAGGGAAAAACATTCATTTCTATGGCTTATATAGATGGCCAGAGCCTCTACGAAAAAATCAAGTCCGGCCCCTTAAACCTGGACGAAGCGGTTGATATTGCAATCCAGGCCGCACAGGGACTCTACGAAGCACACGAAAAAGGAATTGTCCATCGTGACATCAAAACCGGCAACATCATGGTAACCGCCAAAGGTGATGTCAAGATTATGGATTTTGGCATAGCGAAACTGGAGTCTTCAACTACCGAGACGCGCCTGACAAGTCACGGTGCAATCATGGGAACTGTCGACTATATGAGCCCGGAGCAGGCTCGCGGTGAACCTGTAAATTATAGAACGGATATATGGTCCCTCGGCGTCGTGATGTATGAAATGCTTACGGGTGTGCTCCCTTTTAAAGGCGGCACCGCGCAAGCCGTCATTCATGCGATTTTATATGAAGAACCTGAAAAGCTGAGAAATTTGAGAAGAGAAATTCCCCCGCCGCTGGAACAGACCGTCTTAATGTCCATGCAGAAGGAACCTGCAAACAGGCATGAAAATCTCGGTGTTTTAATCAGCCGCTTAAGGGCCATAAGACGTGATTACCTGATCTCTTCCACTCCATACAAAAAATCTCCTTCGATCGCCGTCCTGCCCTTCACGGATATGAGCCCCGAAAGAGACCAGGAATACTTCGGTGATGGAATGGCCGAGGAGCTTATCAATGCACTCACGCACGTGGGAGACCTGCACGTTATCGCTCGCACATCTGCATTTGCATATAAAGGTAAAAGCGTGACCGTCGCCGAAATAGGCAGGGATTTGAATGTGGAAACGATTCTTGAAGGAAGCGTTAGAAAGGCGGGAAACAGATTGAGAATAACCGCTCAGCTTGTTGATACAACAAGCGGCCATCATCTCTGGTCACAGCGTTATGACCGCCAGATGGATGATGTCTTTGCCATTCAGGATGAAATCACTTCGGCTATTGTAGATGAGCTAAAACCCAAGCTGCTGGGACAGGAGAAGGCAAAATTAGCAAAGCGGCAGACAGTAGAGCTCCCCGCTTATCAACTGTATCTCAAGGGCCGTTTCTTCTGGAACAAGCGAGGCGCACAGAATCTGGAAAAGGCTATTGAATATTTCAATAAGGCGGTTGAGGAAGACCTTAACTACGCAGCGGCTTACGCCGGTCTCGCTTCTTCCAATTTATAGTTCTGTGCCTCCGGCCGAATACGCTCGTAAAGCCAGAGAGAATGCATTGAAGGCCCTGGAAATCAACGATTCCCTTGCCGAAGTGCACGCCTCGATAGGTTTCATCAAGGTATGGTACGAGCTTGATTGGAATGGTGCCGATACCCATTTCAAACGTGCTTACGAGCTCAATCCCGGCTATGCAAACACTCCTCACTGGCGTTCCCAGAGTTTCTTATTCAGGGGCCGGTTTGCCGAAGCTGTAAAAGAGATGGAAAGGGCCTTTGAACGGGACCCTGTATCAGCCGTTATTAACAAGGACCTTGCAACTGCCTATTCCTTTGCAGGCCAGCCCGACCGTGCGGTGGAGTTTTGTACTAAAGCCCTTGAGATCGACCCGGCAATGTTTCTCGCTCACTATCATATCGGCCTGGTTTATTTGACAAGGTCAATGTACGAAGAAGCGCTTGAGGAATTTCAAAGGGAAAATCGGCTCCAGCCGGATACACCGGGAGTGTCAAACGCGTTGATTGTCTTCACCTATATGCAAATGGGCGAAAAAGAGCTGGCCCGGAAATTTCTCGATCAGACCGTTGAACTGTCAAAAAGGACATATGTAGTTCCGACCTTTTTGGCAAGCTTATACTTTGCCAGGATTGTTGGCTCGTCACACTTAAGTTAGGCCCTGTATTTCAGACTCTCCGTTCAGACCCGAGATACATCGAAATACTCAAAAAAATAAACCTGGAAGAACAGCAATGATAGGCCAAATGACACACCTCCGGAATATCCGTAACGAAGGATTTCAATGAGCGATATCGAAGAGGAAAAAAATAAGGATTCTATTGAAGATGAGCCTTTTCCAACAGCCGATTTTACCGGCCCGCTGAAAGGACCTGGCAGCCAAATCGGTCGGTTCAGTATTGAGCGGGTGCTAGGTCGCGGTGGTATGGGCGTGGTGTACCTGGCCCGTGACACGAGGCTTGACCGTTCTGTCGCAATCAAGAGTTTGCCGCCGGAAGTGGTGAACAATCCGCAGATAAAGTCACGTCTGAAGCGCGAAGCAAAACTCTTGGCTTCTTTGAATCATCCCAATATTGCCACTATTTATGAAGAACTCGAAGAGGAACAGGGTGTTGGATATCTAATCCTCGAATACATTCCCGGCCAGACGCTGGCTGATAGGCTGGCCGCCGGATCTATGCCCATACAGGAAGCTCTATCCGTCTTTGGACAAATCGCTGAGGCTCTCGAGGCCGCGCATCGGGAAGGGATTGTGCACCGCGATCTGAAACCGGCCAATATCAAAATTACTGAAGAGGGCAGGGTGAAGGTGCTGGATTTTGGAGTGGCAAAGGCGGTCGGTGGTGAGGCGTTGAAAAAACAAAGCACGGCTACAGAACCGGGCAAAGTGATAGGCACAGCCGCTTACATGAGCCCGGAACAGGCACGTGGAAAACAGATTGACAAACGCGCCGATTTATGGGCGTATGGTTGTTGCCTTTATGAGTCGCTCACGGGAATTATTCCTTTTGAAGGACCTACGGCTTCGGACACTCTGGCTAGAATTCTTGAGCATGAGCCTGATTGGGAAGTACTGCCTCAAGCAGTACCGGCAAGTATTCGGATTCTACTGCGTCGCTGTCTTGAGAAAGATCCTCACCAACGCCTTCAGCATATTGGCGACGCGAGATTGGAAATCACCGACGCGTTATCTAATCGAATCGAATCCTTGAGTATACCGCCACCGAAAAGATTGTCTAAGATGCAACAGGTCATGCTTTGGTGTTTTGTTATTCTTGTTGTTGCTGTTGGTAGTTTTATTGTTTCCACATGGATTGCCTCTCAGCGAGAAAGTAAGGCACTTCCACGAAACGTCGCAACTACCTTTATAGATCTTCCAGAAAATACTTCCTTGTTTTTATCCAAAGGTGGATCTATCTCATTTTCGCCGGATGGCAAATATCTTGTTTATGTCGCTGTGGCACAAGACGGCATACAGCGGCTCTACTTACGAGAGATGGCGACGGGAGCAATCACTCCGATCACCGGAACTGAAGGGGCCAGCGGCCCGTTCTTCGGCCCCAATGGTCAGAAGATTGCTTTTTTTGCTGAGGATAAGGACAAGGGACAGCACGAGCTAAAAGTCGTACGAATTGGCGAAAGCGAACCTTTGAAGCCGGACGCTCTGTGCAGGGTCCCCCCTATGCCTTGCGGAGGAGACTGGGAGTCATCTGATCGAATTATCTACTCCCCAATCCACCATCAGGAACTGGTTGCTATTTCGGCTCTCACCAAGCAACAGGAAATTGTCTCGAATATAGATGTTAGCTTGGGGGAATACGGGCATACATGGCCCTGCATTTTGCCGAAGGGGAAGGGGGTAATATTCACCCTATCTAAGGGTGGTCCTTTCAGCGGCCTGACCACGGTGGTCAAATGGAAGGGGCAGAATAGAGCACAAAAGCTTCTTGCTGACAGCAGCTTTGCTCGGTACGTATCAACTGGTTCAGCAGAATACCTCGTCTTTCTACGCAGTGGATCTCTGTGGGCTGTTCGATTTGATCCGAAAAACACAGCCAATCCCATCAAGGGTGAGCCATTCCCTGTGGAAGGCACGATAGGGTCAACGCAATATAATGGCGGCCAGTTCGCCATCTCAAATGATGGAACCTTTGTCTTTGCGGAACGTCTCCACTGGGATTGACCAAGGGCGAACTGGTTTGGGTAGATCCCCAGGGTATTGAAGAGGGGATTGGAGCAGAGCCGCAGTATTATGATACCTGGTCCGAACCTCGACTGTCTCCCGATGGTAGGCAAGTCGCTGTGAAAGTTTCCTGCAATAGCAATCTGTTGGTTTGTGATTTGGATAGAAAAGCGTTCGAAGTATTGACGGATATGAAAGGATACCAGTTTGGCCCCCTCTGGCACTTCAAAAAAGGATACATAATCTTTGGAAATCAGGACGCAAAGGTTCCGCCCAATTTGTACATTCAGCCGGTTAACAGGAGTGAGAAAGCTGAACTGCTATATGACAGTCAACATGCCGTGCATGCGACATCGATTTCCGAGAAACACAATGTGCTTCTTCTTCGAACACATTATGTCTCACCTACTCAACCAGCCGGTACGTCTGATATATGGTTGTATGGGCTTGAAGGCGATCCA
>SMTZ1_10011531_pt1 | contig 15240 bp, 16 predicted proteins | sample DeeMarSWOR136_30_FD_25667 | JGI IMG/M metagenome (IMG submission 25667)
GTTTGCCCGGAGGAAGCGATTCACTTTGTTCCCTATAAGCGGAGTCTTGGCGAGCGTATTGACATGGGTAAGATGTATTATTAACTGACTTTCGTGTTCATAAGCAGTGTGTTGACCTGCCCAACACTTCAATTGGTTGATAGGCAAACCTACTCTCCAAATGGGCAGAATAGAAGGTCGTCTTTCTTTTCAAAGGTTGATTATTGTCTAGGATTAACAATAGAGTAGTAGAATCGCCCCTTAGTTGATATGAAAAATGACTATGACTACGATATGGTAATAGTGGGTGGTGGCATGGCAGGCCTAACAGCAGCTCTTTATGCGTTACGAGCCAAGCTCCATGTCATGTTAGTAGAAGAGAAGACCATCGGTGGTAGCATAGCTGATACAAACTTAGTGGAGAACTTCCCTTGTTTTCCAGGAGGAATTTCCGGCATCGAGCTTATCAATAGGCTGGTATCTCAAGTAAGGCAGCTCGGCGCCGAGTTTGCAAAGACTACGGTTACGAGGATAGAGTTGCGCGACAATCTGAAATGGGTCTGCACTGAGGAAGCAGATTACTGCGCACCGACGATTATTATTGCTAGTGGTGCCAGACCCAGAAAATTAGCCATCCCAGGTGAAGATGAGTTTATTGGTCGTGGGATTCATTACTGTGCCATATGTGATGGTAACGCTTTTGTAGGCGGCGAAGTGGCAATTATCGGTGGTGGTGACAGCGGTGTTACTGGAGGACTCTATATGACACGAATTGCTTCCAAAGTCTTCCTAATCGAGATTCAACATCAGCTTGGCGCAACTGCCATCTTACAAGAGAGGCTATACGCCAACCCAAGAGTGAGAGTGCTCTGCTCAACAGAGCTTACAGCAATCGGCGAGCGTAGTTGCAAAAAAAGCTTAAATATAAAGAACCTCGAAACAGGAGACAGTTCAGAACTAGTTGTTGATGGTGTGTTTGTGTATGTTGGAATTGTTCCTAATACAGATATATGTCATTATATTGTTGATCTGGACAGCACTAACCATATAGTAGTAAATAGTGATATGAAGACATCAGTAGAAGGTATATTTGCTGCTGGCGATGTACGCAGCAACTCGCCAAGGCAGGCACTAACTGCTGCTGCAGATGGTGCCACTGCGGCTCTTTCAGCCGAGAGATATCTGAGCCGTTTGTCTGAGAAGACTTTGTAAGGAGAAAAATGGTTAAAAGGACTATTACGATACTGGACCCGACCTCAAAGAGGAGGAGACAGGATATCGAGATGGCACCTCGGCGGTCAACAATAGAGGGAGGCGTTGTTGGCTTTCTATGGAATGACAAGCCCAACGCAAACTTTCTGCTAGAGAGATTCGCCGAATTGCTGGTGGAGAAACTAGGCCCAGCTGAGATTATGCACCGTCACAAGTTGTCTGCCTCTGACCCAGCGCCAGAGGAAATTATTAATGAGCTCTCGCGTAAGTGCGATATGGTTATTATTGCCTCTGGTGATTGTGGGTCATGTACTTCATATGTCATACATGACGCAGTCGAGCTTGAGAAGAGAAGGACGCCGACCGTTAGCGTTTGCACCAATGAGTTCTTGCCACTGGGAAGAGTTGAAGCCGAGGCACTAAATATGCCTTATCTAGCCATACTTGAGATTCCTCACCCTCTAGGGGGGATCAAGATAGAGGCGGTACGAGCAAAGGCAGATGATGCTATAGGTGAGCTCATAGTATTAGTGAGGACGTCTAAAGAAGAACTCAAGGAAAGGTCTAAGAGAGGCTCGAATTGATAGGGAAAAGCCTAGAGAGGTAATCTGTTTTGAGTATTGTCGATAGTATACTGCAGGGCTGCATTGACATGCATGTTCACTGCGCACCTGACCCCTTTGTTGATAGGCGTGAAGATGCGCTGAGATTGGCATATGGGGCTAGGGATGCAGGAATGAGGGCCGTTGTGCTCAAATGCCATTATTGCCCAACATCATTGATGGCTTACCTGATAAATGAGATCGTAGGAGATGTCCAAGTATTTGGTAGCATTACCCTGAATAGGGAAATTGGCGGGCTGAATCCCTATGCGGTCGAGGCACACGCACGCCTAGGAGCTAAGGTGGTCTGGATGCCTACAATAAACTCAGTCCCGGATATGGCTAAGAAGGAAGAACAGGGTATTTCCTTGATTGATGAAGCCGGAGCCCTCGTTGCCGAAGTAAGGGACATATTGGATATTATCAGCTCCTATCGGATTGTCTTGGCCACTGGACATATTTCCACCGTAGAGATCGATGCCTTATGTAGTGAAGCATCTAAGATGGGGATAAAGCATGTTATTACCCACCCATTGATGAGAAGCGTGGGGAGCTACCTCTCTCTATCTAAACAGAAGGAACTGGTGGATAAAGGTGCCATTATTGAACACACCTATGTGGCGTGCATGCCATTTATGGAGAGAACTGACCCAATGGTCCTGGCCGATGCGATTAGAACTATTGGCGCGGAACACTGCATCTTGAGTTCTGATTTTGGACAGGCCTTTAATCCATCTGCTGCCGAGGGAGCGAGGATGATGATAGCCGCCATGCTCAGGTGTGGCCTTAGTAGATCCGAAGTCGAGGTATTGGTTAGACGCAACCCGGCCAAGCTTCTTGACCTCAAATAGGAAGGAGGTTTCATTGTGGCCAATTCACCGCAGTTCGTATCGAATAGAATTGATGTGCCGGATTCGATAGACGAAATAAATGAGCTTTTTTATCGTCGGGGCTGGACTGATGGTTTGCCCATAGTACCCCCTACCGAAGAGCGAGTGGCCCAGATGCTTTCAGGCACCTCCAGAAATCCGCAGGATATTCTCGGTGCCATGCCACCAAGGTGGGGCGAGGCTACCGTCGAGAAGGTTGCAATTAACGCCGTAATGGCAGGCTGTCTCGCGAGTTACATGCCGGTAGTAATAACTGCCATAGAGGCACTACTAGAACCTGAATTTAATCTCTACGCAATACAAGCGACAACTCACCCGGTAGCTCCGCTAGTATTAATCAACGGACCGATTAGAAAGCAACTGGGAGCTAATTCTGGATACAATGTATTTGGGCAGGGCACTAGGTGCAACGCAACGGTCGGGCGGGCTATACGACTAGTCCTAATCAACGTTGGTGGAGGTATTCATGGTAAGCTCGACCGGGCAACCCACGGACAACCCAGTAAATATACATTTTGCATTGCCGAAAACGAGGAACAAAGCCCTTGGTCACCATTTCACGTGGACCGAGGCTTTGCTCCCTCGGTCAGCACAGTTACTGTTGGTGGCTTTGAGAACCCGTATAATATAAACGACCATAGTAGCGATGACGCGACCGGACTACTCACGACCATTGCAGGCAGCATGACCCATCAAGGCAGTAATGACATCCTCTACCAGTATGTACACAGTGAAATAATGGTTGTCATCGGTCCAGAACACGCCTCAACTATAGCTAATAGTGGTTATTCCAAGGCTGACGTTAGAAGATACCTCTTCGAAAACGCTAGAGTTACCAAAGGCTCATTTTCAGAGCGACATCAGAAAGAAAGGTTCCCAAATTTCATGCCAGGTGACCTCATTCCAGTAGCCACTAACGAAGAGCGAATCCTGATTGTTGTCGCTGGGGGAGCCGGCAAGCACTCTATGTGTTGCCCCTCCTTTGGCATGACCCATTCCGTAACAAAGGAGATCAAACCTTGATTTCCATCTTGCTAGGAAGTTGAGTTGTTGGTGGTAACAGACTGGTTACTCGTGTACTCGGCTACTATTCAACATGTGAAAGTGCCCTTAAGGGCCTGGTGGAAATGGAAATCAGGGGAACGCTGTTAAAGGACTTTGAGAAGGTAGTTTCTAAAATTAATGAGCTAAGACAGACAATTAATGGCTTGAATCTCAGAAAAATGTAAAAAGCTCTTCGGGGGCTAAACCAGTTTTTCAAACTGAGTCTCAGTAGCCAAGGCACTTCGTATTTCGTCATATTGACAAATTCCAAAACCATAAAAATGCACTATACTTGTGCCTAGAATGCAGTGATTTTGTATTGTGGTGCTTGCTAGGGTCTTGACAATCATCATTTTCACTTTTAAGTGACCATTCCCCGCATATCACAAGTTTCAATATTGAGGCTTCGCATTTGAGAGGGTGTTGACATTCGATTAAGATAGGATTACGCTATCTTCCCTGCCATCTACACTCACGGAGGCTAGAAAATGCCTATTGAATTTAGGTCTGAAGCTATTAAGATAAAAGTCTTAGATTCTGGAAACAATAAGTTAGAACATAGAGTAGAGCGGAGGTTTGACCCTCTAACACATCGTAGTTCGTTAATTTGCCCAGATTTAAAAGACAAATGGTCAGGGTTCTATGCTAATCGTGACGAAGAATGGCTTAAACAAATAACTGAAAAGTCGAACTACAGTTGCCCATTTTGCAAACCGACTATAGACAATATTGCAGCTAAGTTTCCCGAAGGTCAAGTGTACGGAGGGATACTAAAACGTGAAGGTGTATATGTTTTTCCAAATCTATTCCCGAGAACAGAATTTGAAGCCGTGGTAACATGTCCAGAGATACACTACCTTAGCCTCAATCAGTTTACCAATGGACTAATCAATGATTTCCTTCTCGCAGCTTTAGAATGTGTTCGTATGGTATACAACTCAAATAGGACACTGTCTTATGCAGTAATAGGAACTAATTATCTTCCACCAGCAGGAGCAAGTTTAATACATTTCCACCAACAGATTGCCATGCAGCATACCCCATTCAATCGAGTGAGAGATTTGATAGAATCCAGTACCAAATACGCTGAAGAAAATAACAGTAGCTTTTGGCAAGATTTGATAGAACTAAATGATGTCAGACAGATTAGACAAGCAGGCAATGTATATTGGTATGTTCCATTTGCCCCTAATGGTTTCTGTGAAGTACGAGCATTAGTCAATGCGTGCCACTTTCTAGAGTTAGAAGGTAATGATGTAATGGAAATCGCTGCTGGGTTATCAAATATCCTAGAATACTATGGAAATCGTGGCTTTGATAGCTTTAATTGCGTCGTTTACTCTGGTGCAATAGGAACTATAGGCAACTTTCGCATCGGGTTGAGCGTTGTTGCCAGACCCAACGTTCGATCGAACTACTTAAGTATCGACTCATGGTTTATGCCATTTTTGCTAGGGGAGACAGTGATACCCGAAAACCCTGAGGACTTGGCCGGAGATATCAGGAACTACTTTCAGAAAAGGGATTCTGAGTAGTTAGCTCTTTTACGGGAGAAACTTAGGTAGTCTCGGTAAGAAATCCCTGGTTTGGTAGGTGCCAGCTCTAGCTAAAACTGAAGCCAGAATTTTGCTACTAATTTGCTACTAGACTGATTGAAACATAAAGTAACTGACTGGCATTTTACGCACAAAATCGGTTTTGGGGAATTGACACAGAAGTTCTAGTTTGAACGTGAAGATAAGTGTTGGAAAAGAACAAGATGGATGGGTTGTGAAGTTATTTCTCTTGGATGATGGGGATTTGGATCTCTCTCATTATCTCCCCGTCTACTATCAAACGAAATGTATAGAGACCAAAAATATCAGGTTGGAATTTAACGGTGAATATCTCCCCATGGGAGACCTTCTTGGGGGGCCAGTTAAACTTGAAATCTGGGAGTGTGATTTCCCTAGCAGGGGTGACAATCTCGATTTTAAGATGGTGGCCACCAGGCGTCCCATTTACGAAAGTGATGAGGAGGGGCATCTCCAAATCGGACAATTTGGCAATATCATTGGTTATTAAATTGGTGACGGGATGTTTGAAAACGGGAGACGACTTTGGGAAGTCAATTGTTTCGCAAAAAACAGCATATTGGATTTGCAAAATGTTCCCCTCCGATATGGGGAAATTGTATCACCTTGTTCAAGAATGTCAAGACGCTCACCCAATCCGGGGGACTCGTTGACTACTGCGCATCTTGCCAAACCCTCCTATTCCACCAGAGCAACGCAAGAGGGATGGCAATAGCGGCGGCAACAGCAGGGACCGCTCCGAGCGGCATAACTGGGGAGAAATTGGCGGTGAGCGTGGTCATCCGGCCTAGGGTCGCGGTAACCTGAGGATCGCCGCTCACGATATCCCCGCTCCAGCCATTAAAGCGGTAGCCAAATGCAGGCACGGCACTCAGGTGAACTTCGGTACCTAGTGGCAAGTGTAGCACCGCCGGTGCCGAGGCTGGGGCTCGGGGGTCAGGGGTGAGTCGGTAACCCTCCAGCTCAACATAGCAGGGGCCGATAGGCTGACAATCAAGCTCAACATAGCCGACGTTTACTGGGCTTACATACACGATGAGCCAAGAGACATCGCCTCAGCCAGCCTCAGCTGGGCTGGCCATGAAGAGCACCAGAGCCGTTACCACCGCTAACACGAGTGACCACAGCCCGAGCTTTCCTTTTCTAGTCATCACCACTACTAAAGCTAACCGTTGGAACACCCCAGCTGGGGATATTTTATAGCCTCAATAGAATTATCCTTTTTCTAGGGTCATAAGTCAATAAATTTAGGAGCAGACAAAGGTGAGCTGACCTCAGTAGTGGTACCGGTTTTTGGGCTAGATTTGTTACTATCCTAGCTTCCGAAGTCATTGACTAGGTAGTCAGTAATTACCTCTCTATTCCCCTATACAATCTCATACTCTCCTCAAACCTCACGCTCTAGCAATCCTAATTCCAACCCCCTATCCACAAAACAGCCTTAGCAAATATCCAAAACCATAAAAAGCACTATGCTTGTGCCTAAAATGAAGTAATCTTGTATTGTAGTGCCTACAAGTTCAGGATTGCTAGGAGCAGCCTAGTCTTTGTGTTATGTAAAACAATACAATATTTTGAAAATTGCGTGCGCGCGGCGGGAAAGTCTAACCATTTTCAAGCGCAACTTAATTTTGTTAAGGTCAAGAGCCAAGTGCCTTAAGGTGCTGGGAATCATATATGGTCGGCAGGCTGGTCCCACCATCACAAAGAATGTCAGTCCCGGTAATGAAATTTGATGCCGGCGAAGCCATGAAGAGTACCACCCGAGCCTCCTCATCCGAGCTCGCCGCCCGATGCCCCAGTACAACACGCGGACATCGCCAACTTTCCTGTTTCTCCAGGTGAGGCGACGATGCGGTGAATCCTGGGCTCACTGAATTGACCCGGATATTATACCGGGCCAGTTCCAGGGCTAGGGTCTTGGTCAACATGACTACCGCCGCTTTAGAGCTATCATAGGCAGTGAAGCCAATGGTCGGCAGATTAGCGCTCATAGAGGCGATGTTGACGATAACGCCGCCGCGCCCTTGCCGAATCATCTGCTGGCACCCGCTTATACAGCAGAGGAGCGTCCCCTTGACGTTCACATCGTACACTTGGGCATATGTCGCGACGTCCATCTCGGTCACGGGCTTCAGAGGAAACACGGCCGCATTGTTCACCAAGATGTCGAGGCCACCGAAGGTCTTCACCGTATTTGCCATGAGGCTGGTGACCTCTGAATCATCGCTGACGTCGCAACGCATCCAGGCAACATTGTAATCCATTGCCGTTAATTCCCGGGCCACTTCATCCCCGACTTCCTTGTCACGGGACGCCATAACCACCGCCGCACCCGCTTCAGCGAGACGCTTGGTTATTGCCTTTCCGATACCTCGGGCACCGCCGGTAACCACGGCAACCTTGCCGCTCAGGTCAAAAAGCTCCCTGATTGACGGCTCTACTACTTCTTTTTCCAATTGCGGCTACTCCTTTTCCTTAGAATCCATAGACTTTCTCACATGACACCAAGCTTACCAGCTTACGCACAAACTGTAGCTAGGTTTGTGCGTAACTTATCCAATTGACACTTCAAAATTGATGCAGATTAATTATAGCAACACTATGGCAACTTATGTCAAAGGGCATTTCCCAATCATCGACAGTTCAATTTATGCCCCGAGGGTCTAACCATCCCTATTTGGAAGAAACATTTCAGATAGAAACCTTCGTATTCTGACCCTCTACTGAGAAAGCTTTCATGCATAAACTGAAGCCAGAATTTTGCTACTAATTTGCTACTAGACTGATTAAAACACAAAGTAACTGATTGGTATTCTACGCACAAAATGGTTTTTCGGGAGTTGACACAAAAGTTCTAATTTGAACGTAAATTGACGGTTTGGGGTATTCGCTGACAGATTTCAAGACCATCACCATAGACCGCTCGGACACCCCTCCATCTGCATGATTGAACCTAATTCAATACCTTACCAGTAGTGTACAGGTATACCTAATATGGTTTAGCTGACGCACCATTTCATCAGCTAGTTCATTATATCTAGTGTTGAATACATCGTCAAAGCGTTTGGCTACTGCCTCTTGAAGTCGTGGTACAGACGGCATGCGCAGAATGTCTAAAAACTACCTAACCTCACATTAACCAATGTGAGGTTAGGCAATATCCAACTGCTTGGTGATTACTACTAGGCGAGTTTCAACTGCTTACCATCCGCCGAAAGCCTCCCCGGCACCCAGCCTCTTACCTTATCGATAATATGGCTTACCCTTATCTGGCTAAATCAAAGCTTAGTGGGTCCGCAGAGGTTTTCCGCCCTTTCCGCAACGCGACCGCACCCAGTACAGACGAACTTTGGGTTCTTTACCAGCTTCTTGTAGGATTCCAGGTCCTTCTTTAAGAATCCGGTATTGTGCAGGTAGCACAGGTGATACTGATGTCCCTCATGTGGCATCTCGGCGCCCTAATCCTCTCCTGTCATATCCGCATCTGGCTTAGCCATACTTGTTCCTCCTTTCCTTAGGTGGATAAAGTTTTAGATTATAATAATAGCACCAACGGCGGGTCGCATGCAAGAATTGTGTTTGGGTTTGAGGACGAATTCCAAGACCGTCACCAGAGACTGCTCGTACACCCCTCCCGGGTCGCGACGAAGTCACGGGTTATTCTACTGAGAAGTTGGCTTTATTAGAAATGGTGCAGATAGTTTCTATTTAACGGTGACTGCTGCGGTAAAGCTCCACTCGGCCTTTTCGCCACCTTCCCAGGGTCGGCTGTAGGCGATGGAAATTTTGCTGGTGCCTTTCTTAAGTGCCTGGAAGGTCCAGACGTCCCTACCCGCTGCCCCGACCAGATTCTCGTCTTCAGGTCCGAAAAACTGGTGGTTTGTTTCGATAAGCACGCTCGGGTCGGTGATTACGGCGGATTCCCACTGGAAACCGGTGGTGGGATTGGAGCACAGGGTTACGGTAAATGAGTCGCTGGCTTTAACACTCAGTTCCCCGATGATGTGGTTTTGACTTGTAAAGTCATCACAGGTGAGATTGATCAAGTACCCCCCATATTCTAACTGTTTTAATTTACATCAGGAGTCAAAATGTTGCAAATCTTTCATTCACTATAGCTATAACGCAAAAACCAGCACCTGGTTAGTAGCTGCATTGTAACTCAGACCACAGCCTATTTATGCTGAAAAGGCGGGCAAATTCTTTGTTGGGGTTGACAAGCCTGTCTTATACAATTATTATTCACAAAGATTTGTTTGGGGTAGTTTAAATGGCTCCCAAGTACCAGATAGGTCAGAAACGTATGCGGGTCAGATTGGTAAGGTTGCTGATTATTACTGGATAAGCTTAGGCAGTGGCGGCGGCGTTGTCTATATCTACACGGTATTGATGGAGGCTGACCAGAAGGAGCTCGTGGTGCACGAAGACGAGCTGGAGGCAGTGATAGAGTAGAGGCACTGGTTCTAGTTCTTAATTTGCCTCAGGCTATTCTTTTAGCAGGTATTCCATAATGATGTTGTGGGCCTGGTGAGCCTTGTCACCGCCCCTAAAGACAAAGGTTCTCGGCTCAAGCCCAATCGGCTCAATGGTGAGGGTATCGCTTACCAGGAAGCCACTCCTGATGAAGAAACCGCTGTTGTCCTCACTAGCCACGCAGGCAATACGGCTGTAAGGGAGGCTCACCATCGCCTTCTTTTTCTTTAGGAAGGCCTTGTCGTAGTAGATGAGCCGCCGATCAGTAAGTCCTATGAATCCAGACCCCCCACCCTTCAGGTCAAAAACAGCCCTGATTATCTCGTTGGGAAGGCACACCCCCTCGATCTTCTCAAGCTGGTCTTTCTTGTCCACTATTATATCCTCGGCATATCGTGCCATGTCCCGTGTCTCCTGTGGTAACTAGTGCCACTTGGTGGCTTTAGTCACAGTTAAATCCGATAAGCCGTACCTCGCTATCCGCCTCAGTGATTGTCCATGTAGTTAAGCACTCACCCCAATTTTTAGTTATCACTGGACCCTGAACTTCCCATTCCCCTTTACCTTGGTAAGTGGCATCCCACTCTCCGGTTGGGGTTGCTGTCCCTATCTTACCGTAGGCCTGTGCCTCTTCCTCCCCAAGGGTCTCCGCAAGGTAATCATCAATGTAGGGCACACCGGCAACCAAGATGATGGCAACGGCCTCCTGCCGGTTCAGGGCAGGTGGGTTTATTAAGTTTTCCAAGAAGCCGCACCCGAGGAGTGGCACCACCAGTAAAGCCACCAGACTGCCTAGCCAGAACCTCTTAGCTTTATTTCTCATCTCGCCCCTTTCCCGTTTATATGATACCTAGTTATAGAGCTCACAAATGTGCTGGTACGCCCAGAGCCCATTTGCAGATGGGGCAGGTTATGCTTCTGATCAGGTATTTGTCCGGCCAGCCCCCTTCCGGTGTCTCCTTAAATTCTAGTGCGAGTTCGCTGATTCTGTCTTTGGTGAGGTGAACGAAGGTTCCGCATCGGGGGCACAGGATATACTGTTTATCGCCTTTAATGAGAAAACCTGTCCCGGGTACGGGCTCTCTCGGTTCGAGCTGTTTGTTTAGCTGGGCTAGTTCCCTTTCTATTTCGGGGAGTTGCTCGCGGGCTTCGGGCATTTCCCCACCAAGGATGCCTTGCTTAAGGTCGCAAAGCTCTTCCCAGCGTCTAATGATCTTCCGCCGCTCTGCCTCAGTCTTGCCTTTGAGTCCCTCCGGGATTATATCCTCGTACTCCATGACCACCTCCTTATACCAGGACTAGCCGACTGTGGCTCAATATAGAAAAATTTACCGGCTGTTTAAGCTATCTAATCACCTCAGTGCCGACATAGGGCTGAAGGACTTCTGGGATAACAATACTGCCGTCTCCTTGTTGGTAGTTTTCCATTACGGCGATGAGCACCCTGGGCAAGGCTAGCCCCGAGCCATTTAAGGTATGCACGAACTGGGGCTTGCTATCTGGGGAGGGCCGATAACGGATATTGGCCCTCCGAGCCTGGAAATCACCACAGTTGGAGCAGGAGCTTACCTCCAGCCACTCGTTACAGCCGGGAGCCCACATCTCAATGTCATAGGATTTGGTAGAGGCGAAGCCCAGCTCAGCGGTGCACAGCTCTAAGACACGGTAGGGTATTTTGAGCTTCTTACCGACCTCTTCCGCGGCGCTAACCATTTTCTCCAGCTCATTATTGGAGGTAGGCGGTTCGCTGAACTTATATAGCTCCACTTTGTCAAACTGGTGACCACGTTTTAGACCCCGCGTGTCCTTACCGGCGCTCATCTTTTCCCGGCGAAAACAGGCGGTGTAGGCGACATAATAGATGGGCAAGATTCCCGGTGGTATGATTTCATCGCGGTGGAGGTTGGTCAGGGGCACTTCAGCCGTAGGCACAAACCAGAAGTCGTCTTCATCATCGTGGTAGAGGTTATCAGCGAATTTCGGTAGGTTACCGGTAGCGGTCATACACTCCCTCTTGACCATAAACGGGGGGTAGACTTCTTTAAAACTGTGGTCTGCGGTGTGGAGGTCAAGCATAAAGGAGATAAGGGCCCGCTGCAGGTGGGCGCCTAGCCCTTTGAGTACGTAGAAGCGGGAGCCAGATAGCTTTACCCCCCGGTCAAAGTCAATGATGCCTAATGCCTCCCCCAGTTTCCAGTGCGGGGCTGGCTCAAAATCGAAGCTCTTCGGCTCGCCCCAGGTGCGCACCAAGACGTTATCTTCTTCGCTGATACCTACGGGCACCGTGGGCTGGGGGATGTTGGGCACCTGTAAAAGAAGCTCCTCCAGCCTGGTATCCAGGTTTCTGACTTTTTCTTCCAGCTCCTTTATCTTGGTGCGCAGCTTACGCCCTTCCTCAGCTGCCGTTTTCTTACGCGCCGTTTCTTTTCTGGCGTGTCTCAGGTCTTCCAGTTCGGTTACCCGCTGGCGGCGCTCCGTATCAAGCTTAAGGATTTCATCCAGCGGGGCGCTATCCTTACGCCTGGCGACTGCCTCTATCACTGAATCTATATTGTCACGGATAAACTTAAGGTCGAGCATGTTTTTTCTACCTCGTCTCCTGTGTTCCCTTCTCCTTAAGCTGTGGGAATAGTATCACCTCGCGGATTGACTGCTGGCCGCTGAAGAGCATTACCAAGCGGTCAATGCCCACCCCGAGGCCGCCGGTGGGGGGCATACCGTACTCCAGCGCCAGAAGGAAGTCCTCGTCGATGGTCTCTTCCGCCTTGTCTTCTGCCTTACGTTCTTTCAGTTGCTTGGTAAAGCGTTTTCTCTGCTCTACTGGGTCGTTAAGCTCGGTGAAGGCGTTGGCGATCTCCATGCCGCCGGCAAAGGCTTCAAAACGCTCCACCAGACGCTCGTTATCGGGCTTTGCTTTCGCCAGGGGCGACATTTCAATTGGGTAGTCCACCAGGAAGGTGGGCTGGGTGAGGTTGGGCTCAACGAAGGTGGTGATTAGCTCATCTATCAGCCGTCCCCGGCCTTTCTCCGGGTCAACCTCGATATTTAGCTCCCGCATCTTATTACGGAGGGAACTAGCATCGGGGAACTCTTCGAAGTCGATGTCGGCATATTCGGTAATCGCCTGGCGCAGCTCCAGACGCTGCCACGGTGGCTTAAAACTAATGGTGCTTGTGGCAAATTCGACCTGCTCAGCGCCCAGGACCTCTTGGCACACGTGGTATATCATTTCCTCCAGCATTTTCATGACATCGTTATAGTCGGCGTAGGCCTCATAGCTTTCCAGCATGGTGAATTCGGGGTTATGTTTGATGGAGATACCTTCGTTGCGGAAGGTGCGTCCCAGCTCGTAGACCTTATCAAAGCCACCAACGATCAGCCTCTTGAGGTGAAGCTCGAGGGCAATGCGCAGGTATAAATCACGGTCAAGGGCATGGTGGTGGGTGATGAATGGTTGGGCTAGAGCCCCGCCGGCTGATGGCTGGAGCACCGGTGTTTCCACTTCCAGAAAGCCGTGCCCGTTCAGGAATTGCCGTATCGCGGAGATGACCTGACTTCTTACCTTGAAGGTGTGCTTCGTCTCGGCATTGGCGATGAGGTCGAGGTAGCGCTGGCGGTATCTGGTATCGGTATCGCTGAGCCCATGCCACTTCTCGGGCAGGGGCTGAAGCGACTTAGCCAGCAGGGTGAGGCTGGCCACCTCGATAGTGGGTTCGCCGGTCTTGGTTCGGAACGGCTTACCACTGGCGCCAATAATATCGCCGATGTCTAGTTCCTTAAGCAGTTTCAGCTCGTCTTCGCTGAGGTTCTCTCTGTGGCAGTAAAGCTGAATCTTACCAGAACCGTCGCGCAGATCAAGGAAGGAGATCTTGCCCATAAGGCGTTGCGCGGTAACCCGCCCGGCGACATTAACAACCACCGTACTTGGGGTATCGCCTGGGCTTCTCTCCTGCTGCTCTAGCAGCTCTATCGCCTCTTCCGTGGTGTGGCTGCGGTGGTAGCGGTGGGGGTAGGGGTTAATGCCTTGAGCCCGGAGCCGCTCCAGCTTCTCCAGTCTTTGCTGCGTGATACGCTTTAGCCTGGATGTCATCTAGATACCCTGTGTAATTACTACCATAAAGGCTGAGAGACAGGACTTTTAGCTGCTACCAAGAACACTCAGCCCAATCTTAGGGTTATTATATGGTTTCTGGGTGCTATAGTAAAGCGTTTGTTCTAGCCTGTTCCCTCAGGGTATCCAGCCAGGTGGTTGATTTTACCTCTCGTTCCAGGAGGTGTCTGAGGTAACCTCTCATGACTAGTTCCAGCTCGTGGGATAGCGCCGGGGTTATCTTTAGTCTGCTAGCGGTACTTAAGTCAACATTCTGCAGCCACCGCAGCACCTTCAGAGCGTCAACGGAGAGGGGGTGGGCTAAGGGTTGGCTTTGCTGGCAGCCGGGGCACAGCACACCGCCGGCGCCGGGGGAGAAAAGGTTGGTGACTGGCTTTAGCGGCTTATGGCAGGCGACACACTGCCTGAGCTGAGGCCGGTAGCCGACTAGGTCAAAGAGATGTAGTTCAAAGTAGCGTAGCGTCAGTTCGTGGTTAGCCTCCTGGCACAGCTGGTGCATTGTCTTTAATAGAAGCCCAAACAGGGGGTGGTTTTCATCATGGTCGGCGGTAAACTGTTCCACCAGCTCAACTGTGTATAGTGCGTAGGAAGTAAGCGCTAGGTCGCTCTTTAAGGGGAGGAAGCCATCTATGGTCTGGCTGCCGGTGACCGTATCCAGGTTTCGCCCCCTCGCCAGTGACACCAGGCTGTGGGTCAGGAGCTCAAGGTGCCCCGCCATCTTGCTCCGGGGGCGCCGTACTCCCTTGGCGACGGCCTGAATCTTGCCCAGGTGGGGGGTATAGAGGGTGAGGATTCTATCCGCCTCCCCCAGCTTGGTCTTCTTGATGATGATGGCTTCGGTCTGATAGTTACGCGGTCTGGACATTAGCTGATATTAGCCAGTCTGAGGTTGTTTTCCGTCATTTTCTAAAGCTCCTGCCGGCCCTCCAGGGCACGGGTCAGGGTAACATCATCGGCATATTCCAGCTCGGTACCGAAGGGTAGCCCCCGCGCCAGGCGGGTAACCTGGATGCCCAGCGGGGTGATGAGTTTGTTCAAGTAGAGGGCGGTCTGCTCCCCCTCAAGATTGGTGTTGGTGGCCAGGATGACCTCGCTTACCAGCCCACCCTCAAGCCGCGCCATAAGCTCTTTAATCCTAACGTCACCAGCACCGATGCCCTCAGTTGGTGAGATGGCGCCGTGGAGGACGTGATAGAGACCAGTATAAACCCCGGTATGCTCCAGAGCCAGGATATCCTGGGGCTGCTCCACGATGCAGACCTTGGTGCGGTCACGCTGCTCGTTAGCACAGATATGGCAGGGGTCAGCACCGGTAACATTAAGGCAGACGGAGCATAGCTTGGTCTCCTGCT
>SMTZ1_10009065_pt1 | contig 15239 bp, 15 predicted proteins | sample DeeMarSWOR136_30_FD_25667 | JGI IMG/M metagenome (IMG submission 25667)
AGCAGAAAATGATTGCTGACGGTGAAATAAGGATAGTGGGCCGGAATTACTATAGAGTACCTGACCTGAAAATGCCGGAAATCATGGTTCATGAATATGATGAGAATGTCGCCAGGCAGATGAGAGACAAGCTGGCGTATCTGAGGCAAAAAAGGGATAACGAGAAGGCCAGCAACTGCCTCAACGCACTGAAAGAAGCCTGCAAGCAAGGTGATAACGTCATGCAGTACACCGTCGAGTGTGCCAGGGCTGACGTTACCGAAGGTGAAATGCGTCAGGCTTTCGTTGAAGCCTTCGGAGCGTGGAAACCACCGACCTTGTAGGTAAGTATGGCCCAGGAGTTTAAGTACTATGATAAATAATAGAAGAAAAATCAGAGTTTTACTCGCCCAGTTTCCTCTGGAAAACCACTCAAAAGGCATAATTACCGTGGCCGGTATGCTCAGGGATGCCGGGATGGAGGTGGTCCTTATTGGTAATGAGCTGCCGGAGCGTATCATCGATACGGCTATCCAGGAAGATGTTGATGTTATCGGCATAAGTACCTATTGCGGCGGCGAGCTGGCCCTGAGTATCGACCTCATGGAAGCGGCTGAGGAAAAGGAGATAAAGGAGCATACCGTGTTCCTGCTGGGCGGCATATTCCCACCGAAGAACGCCGAAAAGCTGGAGGAGATTGGTTTTAGCGGTTTGTTCCCACCGTCAGCAACCCAGGAAGAGATAGTCTCCTGTATCGAAGAGGCGGTCGCCGAGATAAGGCAGAAAGCTCTGCTGGTAATCCGTTAGGGTAAGGATAGAGATTAAGGATTTTCTCATATCAGCCTGTATTGTTTTCGGGGGTGAGGGCTAAAACCGGTAAAACTCTCAATATGACCTCTTACAGAAAATGTCGCAAGTCCAATATCCTCAATTTCAGTACCTAATATCGAAAGATTATTAAGGGGACAGGTTGCGGCGTCAGGGAGGTAGATAAATAGTGTCAGGAATACTTGAAGGCGTGAAAATAATCAGTTTTTCACAGGTGATTGCTATGCCGGCAACTACCGCCACACTGGCCGATTGGGGTGCCGATGTTATCAAGGTGGAGCCGATATGGGGCGACTGGCAGAGGAGCCTGGTAAGTTTTAATCACACTCAACTGGCACTGAATTTTGACAAGGGAGAAATCGAGACCCATTTTGAGCTTGTCAACCGCAACAAGAGAAGCGTTGCCCTGAATTTAAGGACGGAGCCGGGCAGGGAAATAATGCACCAGCTTCTCAAGGATGCCGATGTCTTCGTCGCCAACTACTCCCTGGAAGTGCTGCAGCGCTTTGGTCTGGACTATCCGAGTCTCAAAGACAGGTATCCCGGACTTATTCACTGCCTGCTTACCGGGTACGGGTCGAAGGGGCCAAAAGCGAAAGACCGCGGTTACGATTTCGTAGCTGCCTGGACTTACGGCGGCTTGATGAGCCTGGTAACCGCCGACCCGAATAGCCCTCCGGCCATACAGCGTCCCGGCATGATGGACATGGTGGCAGCGGCCCATATGACCAGCGGAATCTGTGCCGCCTTATATCACAAAATGAAGACGGGTAAAGGACAGTCTCTGGAGCTTTCCCTGTACCATGCGGCGGTATGGACGCTCGGGACGGATATTCAGACGGCCCTCTACGGACAGTTGCCCAGACTGTGGGACAGGGTGCGCATGCCGAATCCCATGTTCAATTCATATCGGAGTAAGGATGGGCGTTGGTTCATGCTGGACGACCCCAATCAGGATTTCTGGGCACCATTCTGCAGGGCAATCGGTAAGCCGGAATGGATAGATAACCCCCGCTACGCCACCATGGAAAGCAGAGCCGAACACTGCGAAGAAATGATTGGGCTGCTGGACGATATTTTCCTTTCCAGGACATGGGCGGAATGGGAGAAGGACTTTGAAGAAAACGACCTAATTTTCAGCCTGAGCCAGACGGCAAGCGAGATTCTGGAAGATGAGCAGGCGATTGTCAATAATTTCTACACGGATATCGAGCACCCCGTAACAGGTAAAGCGCGGCTGCTCAACAGCCCGGTACAGTTCAGCGATACGCCTGCCAGGATAAAGAGCGTGGCACCTACGGTCGGTGCGCATACCGAAGAGGTGCTGCTGGAACTCGGTTATACCTGGGAAGAAATGGCGGAACTCAAAGAGCAGGGTGTCATTCCATAAGTCTTAGTATCATTCTTATCACAGACAATTTCTTCAGTAAGTCAACTAGTTAACCTGCACCCCAACATGCTCCATAACAGCCCCGGAACTGTCATGCCAAAAAAAGCAGGAACGGCCCGGTAATCCCTGTTTCAGGTCCGCCGGACCGTGCCTGTATGGTTATTCCCCGTCGCAGGGGAAACTACCATAGGCTATGACAACTGCACCCGATATTATAATATTGGGTAGCGTGTTGCCGTAGCCGTCCTTTTAGCTGGTGATGTCGCCCCCCAGTTCATTATAGTACTCGAGGTCATTTTTTACACCGTTAAAGTCACCGGAAGCATAGGCATCCTGGACCATGGCGATGACTTCAGCCTCGGTATACTCATAGTCTACGAAGGGGTGGGCAGCATTCAACAGCGCCGCCGTGCCATGCCTGATAAGAGCATTTTCGCCACCACCTTTTGCCCAGACAGCATCTTCTAGAGTCCAAGATGGGTATGAACTTGTGACACCGAAGACAGCATCAAAAACATCGGAAGGGCTGTAGCCAGTCCAGTCTTCATAGTGGTTTCTCCAGTAGCCGGGTGTAAATCCTTCGCCGTCATCAGGTGGAGTCACGTATACCCAGAGCTCGCATGTCTCGTCCTGGAACTCCGGAATGCCGTCACCATCGTAGTCTTTAGTGGTGACATCCCAGTCAAGCCTTCCCTGTCCGTAACCATGGCCAACGGCGGTAAACAGGGTGTCCTCACACACTATTACGTCAACTTCCCACACCCACGTCTCATTTTTGTCGAGTATGCCGTCACCATCTGTGTCACCGGTTGGCTGGTCGTTTATATCTAAGATGATACCGCCCGGTTCGAGGCTGACCCATGGGTCAGCAATCCAGACTCTATCCGGATTCTCGTATTCGCTATCGTTGGTTTCGGTTATCGTCAGAGTCACCGTGCTACAGGCGGGAACCGGCTCTGTGGGACCCAGGATGTTAACCGTGGTGTTGAAATCAAACCAGGCCATTGCCGGTGTGGCTATCAGTGTGGACAGAGCAAACACCACTATCAGGATTACTGAAAAATATCCAAGTCTCTTTTTCATTACTATTTCCTTTCTTAAGTGTTATTTGGTATTCATTCTAAACTTCTATAACCTATTTGATTGTTTTTTCTGATATTGGAGGTTATCACCCCCCTTCTTTAAACGATATTAGCCCAAATCTGCCTGTTTTTAGTGTAAGTGCTCAAGGTTATAATATCGTAATAATCCGGTGGGAAATCAGGTGGAGTTCGGTTAGAATTTGTAACTCAAGGATGGCGTGGTGGTATAATTAACCTGCTTTTCGGTCCAGCCTGTCATATATGCCGATAATCAATTGTGAGACCATGAAAAAATCAACAGTAGCGCTGATAGCCTGTGATACGTATGATGAGGAGCGGGTGTACGTGGCTGTTAAGGCGGGGATTGACCTTATTGGTGGTATAACGCGTTTCGTAAAGCCCGGCGAAAAGATAGTAATGAAGCCGAGTGTGCTCATAGGCACGCGCCCTGAGAGTTACGTGTGCACGCACCCCTCGGTATTAAAAGCCGTCGGTCGAATACTCTTGGAAGCCAATGCCGTCGTATCCTGCGGTGACTCTTCGGCTTTCGGTACGTGTAAGTTCAATATGAAAAGAGCGGGCCTGAAACAGGCGGCCGATGAGCTGGGGATAGACCTGGCCGATTTCGATAGGGGAAAGGTGGTTACATATAAGGAAGCACTTTTGAACAAGCGATTCGTCATCGCCAACGCGGTACTGGAAGCGGACGGCCTGGTGAGTCTGCCGAAACTGAAAACCCACAACCTGACAAGGCTTACCGGGGCTGTTAAGAACCAGCTTGGATGTGTACCCGGGATTCGAAAAGGCCAGCACCATGCCAGGATGCCTGACCCGTATCATTTTGCCACTATGCTCGTTGACCTGACCACGCTGGTCAGGCCGCGCCTGTATATCATGGACGGCATTATGGCTATGGAGGGTAACGGGCCGAGAAGCGGAAATCCCAGAAAAATGGGTGTTCTGCTATTTTCCAGCGACCCTGTGGCGCTGGATGCCGTAGCCTGTAAAATCATTGACCTGGACCCGGCGATAGTGCCGACCTCCGAGCCCGGAGAAAGGGCGGGACTGGGAACATACCATTATGAGAATATCGAAGTGATCGGCGAGGATATAGAGGCTTTTATTCAAAAGGACTTTGAGGTGGTTCGTAAGCATCCCATTCCGGCAACCGGTGGACCCATAAGAAAATTCATTAAAGGGCGGATAAGCCCGCGGCCGACTATCGATAAGACAAAGTGTACGAGTTGTGGACTATGTGTCAGGTCATGTCCGGTTTCTCCGAAGGCAGTACACTGGCATAAGGGTGATGAATCCAGACCACCTGTATATAATTATGACCATTGTATCCGCTGTTTTTGCTGTCAGGAACTATGTCCCGAAGGGGCGATAACTGTAAAGGAGACCCTGCTGGGTAGAATCTTTTTCCGGTAATTACGGAAGGTTGTACATCTATATGGACTTGGTGTATTATCTGTCCTGAAAGTAAAGTGATGTAATAGGAGAATCATATGGATAATGAGACTCAGATTTATCGTGACTTGCAGAAATATTTGGATAGAATGCCGGGCGGCTTCGCGGCGACGGAATCTGATATGGATATTCGAGTACTAAAGCATCTTTTTACTCCAGAAGAAGCCAGAGTTGCCATGCAGCTTTCCATGAAGCCGGAACCGATAAAGCGTATTTATAGTCGTGTTCAGGAAAGCGGGATGACTCTTGAGGAACTACAGCAGGTACTGGATACTATGGTACGTAAGGGAACTGCCGTGCCAAAGGTTGAGGGTTATGATGAAAAGCATTATAAGGGGGGCGGGTTTACGGCTGGTGGTATATTCAGTGTTCAGGTAGGCCGGCTTACCAGGGATTTAATTGACGATCATCAAAAATATCAGCAAGAGATACGCGGGGCCCAAAAAGCTGGCACCAGGATGATTCCGCCGCTGCGGACTATTCCCGTCGAAAAGAGCATTCCTGTTCCTGAGAAATACCATGTCAGTGATTACGATAGTGTTAGAAAGCTTGTTGAAAATGCCCCGGGTCCGATAGCCGTGGCTGATTGTATTTGCCGGCAAATCACGGAAATCCTTGGGGGACATTGCACCAAGACCGACCTTATGGAGACATGTTTGATAGTCGGACCGGACCATGCCAGGCATTACGTTGATATGGGTATCGGGCGTTTTATCAGCAAAGAGGAAACCCTCGATATCCTGGATAAAGTCCAGGAAGCGGGATTGATCCTCCAGCCTGAGAACTCACTGAAGCCTGAGGCTATTTGCGTTTGTTGTGGCGACTGCTGCGCTATGCTGAAAATGGTGAAAAACTACCCCCGACCGGCAGATTTATATTTATCCAATTATTATTCAGCGGTTGACCCTGAATTATGTACGGGTTGTCAGGAATGTATTGAGAAATGCCAGCTGGAAGCCCTGGTCATGGTTGATAGTGTGGCTGAGGTTAACCTTGACCGCTGCATCGGCTGTGGTAATTGTGTTGTTATTTGTCCCTCAGATGCTATCCAGCTGAAGCAAAAGGAAAAAGTAGCCGTTCTCTTCAAAGACAAAGAAGCTTATAATATGCAGCTATTGTCTGACAGAGTGGGCAAATGGAATACATTTAAAGTCAGGGCAAAGATGCTTCTGGGTCTGAAGGTATAAAAAGATTGCCTTGCCCCGCCACCCCCCTCGTTTGATATCTATTCCCACCCTGCCGCCCAGTATCATCTGCGGCTTATCCCGTTAGTTTTTCCTCCCCCTACTCCCCTTTTAGATATCTATTCCAACCCAAACTGCCCAGCATCATCTTCTGCTTAGCCCACAGGTTTTCCCCACCCTCATTTCTTTTGTCCCCCTTTGAAAAAGGGGGATTAAGGGGGATTTTTATCCTCCCCCCAGCTTGTCAGTCGTAGCTTTAGCGTAGTCGGGCAGCACAGTTACATCTTCTGCTTATCCCACAGATTACCAACCCCCGCATCTTCAGTGACTTGACCGGTATGTACCAAATCCTTTATCCCCGGTAGGGAGTATAAGGAGGTGGCCGTATAGCAACTTATAAATATGATTTCTTCTTTCCTGCTTAAAAGAAATCTCCGAGGAGCAGGATTTTATTTGTAAAAATTCCCCCTTCCTTTTCCTAAGGAAGAACTGAACACCATGACAAGCTACAAGTGCTGATTAGCGCAGAAATACGCGAACACAAATTGGCTAACCATACGCTTTTACTGGCATGAGTTTAGGAGTAGCAGTGGCGTAAATGAGTGCTTTCATCAGCCTGAAGAATCATTATCAAGGCTCATGGTTCGAATTCTTTCGGCTCCAGATAAGAAGCCGGATAACCAACAGCCGGTACCTCACTCCACGTTACCCGCGGATGGGCTGAGAGTGCTATCCCGCATGATATTACGCCGCTGTGAGAGAGAAAGGCGGCAGGCATCATTTGACGATAAGGATGGTACGAATAGAACCAGCATAGAGGACGCCAAGACTTGGGAGAAGCAGGAGGGCTGTCATGGATAAGAAAAAGATACAGGTGGGCAGGCCGAGGCTTTCCGTGGATTATGCGATAATTTTACGCCTGCGTGAGGTGGAAAACCTGGGCTGGTCGCGGATGGCCGAGGCTTATCGGAAAATAACCGGCCTGTATATCAGCCGGGATACCATCAAACGCCGATATCTAGAAGTAAAAGCGCAGGAAGGTGGAAAGGTATGAGAGTAATTGCCTGGGATTAATGTCATGAAAGCATACCTTGAATTACCAGAAATAGAACTTATGGAAGAAGCCGTCAGATGTCAGCGGGACCGGCTGCTCATCAGGCTGTTATCCCACCTGGGTTGCCGGATCTCTGAGGCGCTTGCCCTCAAAGTGGAAGACATCGATTTCAAGCAGAGTACCATCACAGTCTTGCACCTCAAGCGGAGTATCAAGTTATCCTGCCCGACTTGCAAGTCACGATTAGGGAACAGACACCGCTTCTGCCCTGGATGTGGGAGCAAGGTCCATAAGCAGGTGAGAAGCCAGATGGAGAGAAGGCGAATCCGGGTACTTCCTATTGATGAAAACACTCTGAGAATGACCAAAAACTATATCGATTCCCTGAGCCCGATTAATGACAAGACCCCCCTCTTTAATATCAACCGGCACCGAGCTTGGCAGATTGTCCGTGATTGTGCCATACGGGTCAGCCTCCCATCATTGGTCAATCATGAAACCGGGAGAGTCAGAGGTATTAGTCCTCATCGACTACGGGACGCCTTCAGCGTTCACGCTATGAAGGTTGATGATTCCGGCGACGGGTTGAGGTTGCTGCAGGAGCACCTGGGACATGTCAGCTTCAACACCACCGCGAAGTACCGGAAGATTGCCGGAGAGGAGCATCGAGACTGGTATCGCCGTTTGTGGGGAGACTAGCTTATTCATTCTTGGGACACCTTGATATATTGTAACCACCGTTAATTGGCATAGTCCGATAATAGAAACAAGTTATAGATACCCCACCGGCACAGGACAGAGACACAGGACACAGGGTCACAGGGTTAAAAAGTCACAGATTGCGCGCGCGTATCGCACGCGCGCGATGGGAGGCTTTTTGAATGAAAGACATACAGCTTATCTGCCCGAAATGCCATAGGAAGTTTAAAACTGATTCCGGCTTGAAATGGCACCTGTTCCATATTCACGAGTGGAAGGATACCAAGAAAATCCTGGAGGCACCCTCCCCTACAATGCTTGCCCAAATGGCATTGGAGGAAGAAATTACGCTGGCAGCCTTTGCTAAGGGAATGGGAATGGACATTGACGCTATAAAGAAGTTGATAAACCAGCGCTTTAGGGGGTAAGGAATAATAGAATGAACCAGCCTCACCGGTTGGGTGCCAGGGCACAGGCGCAGACATTAGTGATAATGGAAATATAGAGGAAAACTGCCAGAGGCTCTTAACTATGTACAACTTATCTTATGGTCTTAAGGGTTCTTCCCTCTCACCCCGATTGAACAAATCAAGCTTCTATGATTTCAATTGAACAAAATGGACTTTTGTTAATTAAATCAAATCTTTCTCGTAGAAAATAAGGTTTTGGGCTCCGACTTTCCCACGGCGAGATTCAAAGAAACCATTTTTCTCGAATAAACGCTGAGACGCGATATTGTGGGCTAGAGTATCCAAACAAAGTTGATAATATCCCAATTCTGCAGGGAAATTATCCTTTCTCAGGATAAGCCGCTTTCAAAACGCGTAAAGCTCTTAAGGTGACCCACTTGCTGGGTTGTCCCTTCTTCTCTATGTCCACCCACATCTTACCGTTGTAGGTATGTTCCAGTAACCAGCGCCCTTGTTGGTTTTGCTTGCTGATGACTAGGTCTAACGCGTTGGCTAACTTGGGATTCTCGGCTTGGCCGAGTGCTGCCATGACCTCCAGGTTCTGAAGCACGTCTGTAATATAGCCGATTGGATAGCCGAACCTAAACCAGTTTGAGTTTGGCCTATTTCCCATGCCGAAAGGATAATCGGCAACTGCCGGGTCGCGGCTCAATAGAAAGTCCACGCCTTGTTTAATAGCCTCCTGCATGTTTCTGGTTCGCTGCTCCGCTGGTACTTTGCTCAAGGCAATCATCGCCTGGATTGCTCCCCAGGCGCATGGCAAATTACCATTGTTGGCACAGACGAATAAAGGAGCTGAATTCCTGGACTTATAGTAACGTCTGTTTGTATCGCGGTTCGAGGCGTCAGCTACTCCTTCACCGGTAATAGTCTGAGCCAGCCATTCCATGGCTGTCTGCAAGCGTTGGTCGTTAAGCCAGCCGAAGTCTATTAAAGCCGCCCCCATAATGCCCGCCATGCATTGTTCGAAACCAGAAGGCGTGCCGTTCCACGACAGACCACCATTGCTGGCTATGCATTGGGAGAGCAGAATTTCGCAGCCAGCGCGAACACGCGAGTCAGCTCCGTCCGCACCAAGCTGCGCCATGAAAGCGAGAGACCATTCCGTCCCGCGGTATTTGGGTCCAGAACTGGCTCCAGGCTTGTCCCAATATCCCTCCGGCTGCTGTGCCGCCAGGATTACCGGCGCCGGTCCGCTTGCCATGATAGCCGCTTTAGCAGCTTTGACTTCTTTATCATTCTCGTCCCGGCCGAGGATATCACGCAGCGTATAATAGCGGATGGCTGGCTGGGTATTATCGGCCTCCAGCAGCCACGGAACCGAGTCTCCATTCAGTTTGTCTTTCCAATCAACCATAGCTATTCAGCGGTCTTCTCGCTCGTTCCTGTTCTTCTGGATATGCCGCTTTCAATACCCTCAAAGCTCTCAGGGTGACCCACTTGCTGGGTTGTCCTTTCTTTTCTTGTATGTCCACGTAGGTATGTTCCAGCAGCCAGCGTCCTTGTTGGTTTTGCTTACTAATGACCAGATCTAACGCGTTGGCTAACCGGGGATTTTGTGCTTGCCCCAGCGCTACCAGGACTTCCAGGTTCTGAAGTATATCGGCGCTGGTGCCGAGGGGATAGAAGAACGTGAACCACCTTGAGCTGGGCCTGTTCCCCCTGCCAAAGGGGTAATCGGCGACCGCCGGGTCGTGACTCAAGAGGAAGTCCACACCCAGTTTGATAGCCTCATGCATATTCCTGGTCCGCTGCGCCGGTGGCGTTGGCTGAACAGGCGAACGGAGGAGATGAGTTCCTAAACTTTCCGTGACGTTTGTTTGTGTCACGGCTCGAAACGTCAGCCACTCCTTCTCCGGTAATAGTCTGCGCCAGCCATTCCATTGCTCCCTGCAAGCGTCGGTCGTCAAGCCAGCCGAAGTCTATCAGAGCCGCCCCCATAATGCCCGCCGTGCAATGGTTGAAATCCGAAGGTGTGCCGGTAAATGACAGACCACCATTGCTGTCGATGTATCGAGAGAGCAGGATTTCGCAGCCGGCGCGAATACGCGGGTCAGCTCCGTCCGCACCAAGCTGCGCCATATTAATGAGAGTATATTCCGTCCTGCGGTATTTGGGTCTGAAACTGAATCCTGGCTTGTCCCAATATCCCTCCAGGATTACCGTTTAGCGGCTTTGACTTCACTATCATTCTCGTCCCGACCGAGGATATCAAGCAAAGTATAATAGCGGATAGCCGGCTGGCTCCTGTCATTCTCCAGCAGCCATGGAACCGGGTCTCCATTCAGTTTGTCTTTCCAGCTAGGCATAATCAAACAACTCCTTACTATTTTACTATTGGCTCAATCAGTTTCAAACTGCCAAGCTGTGTTTTTCGTAAGTCGTTAGCAAGAATCTGCACAGCTTCATCGTCATTGCCTGAATAAAAGTGCTTGTTGATACGAGTGCGGAAAGCATAAATCGTACGCTTGTCGGCGCGTTCGTGTTTGCAGAACGCAAACGGCTCGCCACGATAGAACAACCGCACACCGATTGTATTATCCGTGCTGAACAACTCGTAATTTTAGATTTTTGAATTTTCAAATGTAAGCAACCCGCCGTTTTTGATAACACTTTTAAGAAAATCATAGTGCTTGGGCTTGCCATTGAAATAATAGTTTATTACCCGTGCATTTGCACTGTGAGTAACGATTAAGACGTTTGATTGCTTGCCAAAACAATTTAAGAGCATCCGCAGTTTCCTCTGTGCCCTCAAACTCACCACAGTTTATTTCGGCGAGCCTGTCATCAAGCACAATCGGTCCTTTGTAGATAATTTCGCAGGTTTGGCGTGCTCGTTTTTGGGGACTGCAAAAACACGCATCAAAACTAACACTCCTCAAGTTTTCGGCTTGCAGTTTTGCCTGCGCTATTCCTGTTTGATTCAACTCAGTATCTGTACAACCGTTGAACTTCTTGAATAAGTTCCAATCGGTTTGACCCTGACGGACGAGGTATATCATATTAATTTATTCCTCCATTTGATATCAGGTTGATATTCGAATGAGCTTTCAGTATAAAGGTAATATTATAATAGAACATTATGCTAATATGTCAATAACTGAATATTATTAATTCATTGTTATGAAAATACGGATTCTGAGATGATCACACAACGTCGAAGTGATTGTACTCCATTTTATCCCATCGAATATTTTCATACATCGTTGTTGTCTCCTTAAGAGTAGCATGGTGATTCTAAGAAAAATCATAAAGGTTTATTCTTCCTGAAGTCTAGATGGTGCTAGAAAGGTTGGGTACTTACTTGGTCATTGATTGAGTACCAGTAATAATAACACTCGAGAAGACACAAAACGCTATTTTGTTGGATAACAATCTGGGCGATAGTCAGGTAACTAACAATTCGAGCTTTGTTACCCAGCTACATTTCTGGATCTTTGCTATGTGTACAAGACGTTTGGACGCATACTAGACTCCGTAGCCACTGCTGGCGGACTTACCTTATAGCCCCTCAGTACGAGTACCCAGATAGCTCTTCGATTCAACATATCTAATTTGTTCTAGTTCTTCGATGAATTTGCCATGGTTCTGAACAGCTTCTATATCCGGAAACTCCATAATTCCGAACCAGACCCACTCCTCGTTTGCCCAATAGCAGTTGCAGAGGGCGATCCATTTACCACCAACCTCTGTAACATCCTTTGTTGCTTTGTCAACAAATTCTTTCCGCTTTTCTTCAGATAGCCCAAAATATGCTTCCTTCGGTTTGACAAAGAGGACTTTGATGATAGATTTTTTCTCAACCATTTATCACCTCCTAATAGCTAGAGGGTTTAGATTGTTGAGGTATTTGATTTGTTGAGATATAAATTTTAGAACCGTTTGAATGGATTGTTAATATTATTGTCAATATTAATGATAATACACAATAGTCGAGGGCACTAACCTGTGTGCGTGTTATTATTCCGGTATCCGGAATGAGAAGGGACACTCTGCCTCTTTATTGCTGCTTCAAAACCAACAAGTTGAGTAAATGTTACCGATTAGGGTACTAAATCGTCATCAGTCTATTCTAAAGCTTAAAGCCTGGTGGTAATTGAGCGAAGCGCATCTTACCGGCATATTCACCTGTCAATGCAATAACCACCCACATGAGGGGTCTATCTACCCTCCTGAAGTAGGTCGGATTATGTACCACGCCCCCGGGGATCCACGCAGCTGTAGCTTTGGTAGTTACAAATTTTTCAGCCTCGTCTCCCTCTCCCAACCAGAACTCAACTTCACCCCCCAAATTCAGGGTATCGTGCGGATCAGTCCCAAAGAAGAGGAAGAGCTCATCGAAGTCATGAGCGTGTCCTCCGCCCTTAGTCATATCTCTTCTAATACCTTCCATTTTGATATCAAACATGGGCGGTGGCTCCATGAGGGGAATTCCTATCCCAGTTCCTGCCGCGTATACATGAAAAATCTCGACCCAGACAGTAGCCTCTGGATAAATAGTCTTATCAAACATCAGGGTTGGCACGGCTATTTTACCTCGCTGCCATGGGAATATACGGTCCGTGGAGAACTTCAACTCATTAACATATTCCGTGTACAATTCTTTACCCTTTTGCTCATGTCCAACTTTTTCAAACGAAAAGGCCGGTGGTAATGGTGTCATGCGGATGGCGTCGGGAGAAAGACTATATTTAGGCGTCATGGCAATAGCCATCATTATGATTGGTCTATCGCGGCTTGCGACTTTACTAAAGTAGTGCGGATTATGTGCCAATTCCCGCGGAACCCACTCGGCTGTTGGCATATTGGCTATAAATTTTTGCGCGTTTTCTCCCTCGCCCAACCAGAACTCGACTTCACCCCCCAGAGCTAAGTTATCGTATGGGTTACTCCCAAAAAGAAGAAAGAGTTCGTCGAAGTTAGGGTGTGCGTGTTGTCCGCCATCCGCCGGCATCTCTCTACCGTCGACTATCGTCGGTAGTTCGCCGGGAATATGGACTCCAGAGCCTGGTGCGTACACATGAAACATCTCGACCCAGATTTTTGTTTCTGGGAAAACCTTTTCATCAAAGAGCAGGGAAAAATCGGCTATCTTACCGCGATACGACGGGCGTATAATCTCCGTAAACAGCCTTAATTCGTTAACGTATTTCTCGTATTTCCCCATTTATTTATGTCCTCCTTCTGCATTTTTTTATCAGGAGAAATCCCCTGTTGTAAGGTTCTTCAGTTCCCACCTATACTCTTATCCAGCTTCTAATACTCGCTGCTGCACCTCCTTTATTTATACCTGACTGTTGATTTCACGTACTGCAAGTGCAATCCAGTTTATTGATTGTTTGCTTAATTGTCAATACCTCGAATAAATGACAATTATTTCCGTGAAAATTTTTTTCTAATTTATCGAGCGTACGGATACTAATACAGAACTGACAATGTCATTGATCCGCCGAGGATGAAATCTTACCGCGAGTTAATGTCCATCTGTAATAGGCTGCAGTGCTGTTCTTATATACGATTGATCATCATGTACATCAATACCAGTATCAGTCCCTTTGTATAAATGTTTATTCACTACTTCTTCATTCAATTCTATGCCGAGTCCTGGCTTTGCAGGAGGTATAATATATCCTTCTTCCCACTGGATGGGTTCCGTGAGGATCTCAGTATGGAAGCCACCCAGTGTTTCTATGCTTTCTTGAATTAAGAAGTTGGGACTGCAGGTATCAATTTGGATGTTGGCTGCGGCTTCAATAGGACCGGCATAATGATGGGGAGCGATCTGCGCGTAATTAGCCTCAGCCATACCGGCAATCTTCTTGGCTTCCAGAATGCCACCTACGCGTCCAAGGGCCATTTGCAAAATAGCGGCAGCTTGCTTCTGCAATAACTCCATGAACTCATATTTTGTGGATAACCTCTCACCGGTAGCTATAGGAATACTCGTAGCACGTGCTACTCTGGCCATCTCTTCTCTGTTCTCTGGAGGAACTGGTTCTTCAAACCACAATGGATCATACTTCTCCAGCCTCCTGGCTAATCTTATAGCACTGGAAGTGGTCATCTGTCCATGGGTACCTACCAGTATGTCGCACTTAGCACCAACTGCTTCTCTCACCCTTTTTACCACAGCCTCCGCATTCTCAAGTGTTTCTAAAGAAAGCTGTAAAGGGGCATAGCTGGTTGGAAGTCCGATAGGATCAAACTTTATTGCCGTGAAACCCTGTTTTACATATTCGGCTGCCCTCTCCCCCGCCAGTACCGGATCAGTATGAACATTCCCATGAGTAGGGTTCACAGAAGATGGATACAAATAAGTGTAGCTTCTCAGCTTTTCGTGATACTGACCGCCAAGTAGATTATGTATAGGTTGTTCCACAGCTTTGCCTATAATATCCCAGCAAGCCATTTCAAAGGCACTGATTATACCTAATTTGGTTAGGTCCGGATGCTGATCGTAACCGCTTGCATAGATTTGTCGCCATATTTTCTCTATCTTAAATGGGTCGACATTAATTACAAATCGTTCCCCGATGGTCCGAATTAGTTGTACTACAGCATGTGGGTTAAATGGGACATCGTACGCTTCGCCAATACCAACAATTCCGTTATCTGTAATCAATTTCAAGAATACCCAGTTTATTCCTCCACGATGAGGAGGAGGAACCTCTACTATATATGTCTTTATATCTATTATTTTCATCCATTTCCTCCAAAGGGTAATTATGTACATTATATCCTCATAAGTATAATTGTCAATGTGTATAAAAAGGATAACGGAGACATCGAACGTATTATAAAAAAGTGTAATAGAACTATTTTCAAAGGTTGTTACTCTTGAACGATCCGATATTTTATTGGGCGTCATGACTAACGTCTTGCGGTTCCGATATTCATAAAGTAGTAATCGAAAACGCCGTAATCCGGCATTTCCTGTATTAAATTATGGCGTAGGCACGTTCATATGTTAGAATAGCTTCAAAGGCCCTCTTAACTGTATTCACCAGAGTCAGTTGGTTGTAATAAGAAAAGAAGGGAAGGAATAAAATTTGGAAAAGAAAAGCCTATATTTGGAAGAGAAAA
>SMTZ1_10008203_pt1 | contig 15236 bp, 13 predicted proteins | sample DeeMarSWOR136_30_FD_25667 | JGI IMG/M metagenome (IMG submission 25667)
GATAAAGACACGCATTTTCATTTCATGCCTCCTTAGCTATGGATTGCTGACAAAAAGAATATTACACTTATTGAATATTTTGTCAAGAAAAAAAATATCCCCAAGCTGGGGCCGTTTGATAAATTAGAACAATTCAAACGCTGTGGATTCGATTCCAGTCGGAAAGGGCTCTGTTCGCATGTTCCACAAATTGATCGCGTCGGCTGGGCGAGAGTCTGATATTCATCCTGCCTCTCCTGACGATCTCAATTTGGTTTCTGTAGGATGTGACCGAGCTGTTGCTGAAGAGAGGAGGGATCCCTCTGGCTGTCTTTACGGTTTCAATCGTGTCAAACCGGATATTCCAGAAGAATTGTCCGTATTTTATCCTGATCCTATCCTGGAGGATATAGATCTTTGTAGGAAGAACGAGCCAGTAGATGAGAAGGATAAATGGGGCTGTAAGGAAGAGTACGAGAGAAGCGGCATGAACGGTTGTTTCTTCTCCGCCGGGGATGGCTCTGTGGTGAGCGTAGTCGTAGAAAAAAACTCCCATGGCAATCAGCAGAATGACAGGAAATGCCAGAAGGACTTTGGCCCAGTATTCATATTTGACGGTGTCTTCATAAGGGACTGAATCCATTTTCTATCGCTCCAGATATGTATCCCCAAGAACACAACTGAAGATGTACAGTTTTCGTCCCCTTTCATAATATCACGATCTCTGTGTCGATTGCTATCCTTGTGGTTCTTTTTCTTCGGGCTCTGAAAATATAGAGTGCTGGAGCGAGGAATAAGGATCAAGGATCGAGAAATCCGATCTTTTTCAGCAACTCCCTTGTGGTTCCTGAGATGGCGAGGGATCGGACCTCCTCGGAGTTGAACCATCCGGCATCGCTGATATCATCAGCAGGATGGACTTCACCATCGACATAGTCTGCCAGGAGGTCGATGATCACATAATGGAAGAGGAGTTTGCCGGCAGAATCGTGCTCGATCAGATCAAAGGCAAACACCGGGTCAATTGCCTTGATCGTCAAACCGGTTTCTTCCTTGACCTCCCTTTCTGCGGCTTCCTTAAGAGTTTCTCCCAACTCGACCGACCCTCCTGGAAGGGACCACTTCCCTTTCTGGGGTGCGTTGCTCCGCTTGACCAGCAGGACCTTCCCTTCCCTCATGACAACGGCCCCGACAGCAGCATGTGGAGTCGAAATGCCTCTTGGATCGTTCATCTCGATATCCTGCTTTGAGAAGTAGAAGGTAAACGAGATGTCCTAGCTCTGTCAAGTTACAAATAAATTGGGGTGGGCAATTTGGAGAGTTAGAGTTTTACGAGTTTTCCAGCGCCAGTTATCTGAGAATTGATAACCTTCGGCTCCCCTTTGTAATAGACAATGCCTGCACCAGCCAGTACCAATTCTAGCACATCGGTGACATGGATGTGACAATACCCGGCCCCTATTATGGTCAGTTCATACACAGAGGTCACAAAATCCAGGGCATCCAGATTGCCTGCACCGTTGATCTTGACTCTATGGAATTCAGCGCTGCCGGACAAGCCGACATAACCGCCCCCGTTGATCGTGCTGTAAACATTTTCTGCGTTCACATTCATTTCTATATTTCCTGTACCATCTATAAGTAAAGTCAGCTCCCCAGTCGAGAAGGGCTGCTTGCCGACAACTTTTCCCACTCCAATGATAGAAAAGTTCCGGACTTCAAGCATAGAAGCATAAACTGTTACGCCTCTCCTTGAACTATAGCTTCTTTCGCTTTCGACGATCAGTGTGCCATCATTCCTTACCCAGGTTTTGATCAGAGGGAGAATGTTCTGTTCCGCTTCAACAATCAGTTCTTGCTGCAAGCCTTTTTCAAATAACACCTGGCAGCCTCCCCGAATCTCTATGCTGTGGAAATAGGCGACCTCTCTTTTTTCACTGAGGATCGAACCAGATCCGCACACAGAATCGCCACAAAAATCACTGCAAGAGGATAGGATCAGGGCGAGTCCCAATAAGAGCAGCAATATCTCGAGTGTCCATACTTTCTGTCTGTTCATTTTGTCCTCCAAAGTCTTTTTTCTTCTCACATAGATACAACACCTCGCGCCTTATATTTTGTCACCTTAAAAGGAGCTTCCTTCTGTGATAGAATTCTCAAGCGAAGAGCGCTGCCGGAAAGAGAAAAAAGCCTTTGACAATCACAAAGGACTTTTGCTAGGCAGGTATTAATGGGAGTTGTTATTTACCGAATTGAAACCCTACATTGATGATCAGGCTGTTCAGGCCGCTGTTTTGCCGGTCTGTGAGAGGAATGCTGATTCCTGCCTGGATTCTGACAATCCGGGAAAGGTTCATGATAAACTCTGCACCAGGCTCAAAAATATAGAAGATCGAACCGAACTGTGAGGTTCCTGAGCCTGCGAGCGCAGTGATTCTCCAGTGAAACCTTTTGTCTCGGTTGAAGGCGTAGGCAAAAGTGAAGCCTCCATAACCGGGAAGTCCCGGTGCCCCTCCTGCGAAGTTCGACTTCCCATATCCTGCAAGACCGAAAGAGAATGCGTTTCCGAAGGTCAATCCAGCTCCCATTCCCAGCAGCAAGCAAGCTCATGGTTTTTGAGCTGAATTCACCGAAGAGGAGGACTTTCGATTTTTTCATGAGAAGGGTTTCCTTCTGAACCTGTATGGAACGGGCTCCTCTGGGGGTAGTGTATTTCTTATCTGACTTTGAAAACTCCTCTGCATTGAGTACAAATTCTGAACGGCTCTGTAGTTTGATCTTGGATTCAAAAACCTGTCCTTCAAGGAGGTTGATCACCCTGTACTCACCCTCATCAAGACCCAGTTCAATTCTTCGACCTGCGGGTTTGGACAATTCCACCACGAGAGAATTTTTCTTGTCATGTATGAATACCCGTCCCGAGATTTCAGGGGACAAAACAAGAATCGCTGAACCTCTCCGTATGTCCGTGATCACAACATCTCCGGTGCCGGACATCTGGATGTCATAGAAAGGGTGTTGGGGTCCGCTCATGGTCTTGGTGGTTTCTGCCAGGGTTTCGTTGAAGGTGAACTGATAGGCCTCATTGAGAGTCACCCGTCCGTCCTGGGTCAGGTCTGCCGCCCCTCTTATTCCCGATATCAGATAGTGGGTGAAAAAAGAGCCTTCAATGAGATCGGATTCTTGGGAGGCTTCGGTTGCAGAGCTCGATGTCATGAATGCATAGCCTTTCATGTCATAGGCCTCGTCTACAAGGAAAGGCTTTTTCTTCTTACCGCCCTTGAGCCGGGCGAACGCTCCGGACAGGCATGAATCGAGTATCGCAATGTGGACGTCTGCTGGCATGTTGTTGATGGTTTGGCGGAAATCCTCGTAGGAGATCTTCTCGTTGCCCAGCAGAATGTTTTCCTCGTCTGAATGTCCGGAGTAGTAGAATATAACCTCGACCCGGCTGTATTCTGATCTGGCTTTTTCCATCCTTGAGAAGAGCTTTCCCATTTCTGTGTAAAAGGTTTTGACATCTGGGTTAAGAAGCAGCAGGTTGTCTTCCTCCATGACACCGCCCAGTTCATCGAGGACCCGAGACATAGTCCTGGCATCGGAAACAGCATAGCGGAGTCTGACCCGGTCCTTTCCACCGTCATTTGCACCCATGACTACTGCAAATCTTTTGATGATGTTTTTATCCTGGTTCTGCCTATTTTCTCCTGCATGCAGAGCGGGTCCGATGAAGAGAACAACAATAAATATCCACAGAAAAATATCTTTTTTACTCATTTTTCTTCTCCTTTTTCAAGAGGATGGAAAACTGACTGTAAGATTCGGAGAGCTCAAGGTTTTTGGTTAATGCTTTGCACTTCGATCTCTTCCATCGTTGTGATGAAGAAAAATCGTTCAAAATCTGGAGCATTGTCGAGTTCATAAGACGACGGGAGAAGGTTCTTTTTCTCCTGTTTGAGAATTGAGGAGTTGCCCTTACTCTCGGGATGGTGCAGGGTGACAATTCCGCTGCCATCTATAGAGAAAATGACTCCATAAGTCTTTCCGGCAGGGATGTAAGCAAGCTGGAGGAGATCGCCGGCTTTAGCTCGAGCCCCATTTTTCAAAAGTTCGATTTCGCTGCCGCTTTTTTTGTAGATGATGATCTGTGTCTAGTCAGATGTGGTTCCGTTATTGAAAAACACGATGAATAGCAGGATAAGAGCGGAGACCAGGGCAGGAGCAGCATAAAGGAGGCGTTTCACGGTGATGGGTCTGGCTTTTTCTCTGATCTGGGCTTGACGCAAATTTTCTTCATAATGCTTCAGGATTCCGGGCAGCATGGTTTCGGGTGGGTGCTGCCTTATAATCTCTGCATGGATTTGTTTGAGGAGGTCGATCTCTTTTTTTACTTCAGGATTTTCCTGTGCGAGCTGAGTGATCTCCTCCATCCTGGAGGGAGCAAGCTCGCCGAGAAGATACCGTTCGAGTTCCCAGGTCCTCATCCGTTTATTCCTCATAGTAGATCTCCCTCTTGGTTTTGGCACGAGAGCGGAATTCCCTAATCCTTTTGCGGACTCCCGAGACGGAAAGGCCGATTTCATCAGCAACTTCCTGATGAGTCATGCCGTCCACATAAAGCATGGCCGCTATTTCGCGCGTAGAAGGATTTTCTTTTTTGAAGATTTTCTTCAATATGTCCTGCATCACAATCTTTTCTTCACTTTCATCATAAGCAGCGATACTTTCCAGGATATCTTCACCGTCTTGGAGTTGGCGGTTTCGATGGTCTCTGATCATATTCAGGCAGGTGTTGGTCGAAATCTTGAACAGTAGACTGGATGGGTACTGATCCTTTAGTTGTTTTTTGTTTATGAGCAATTTTGCAAATACCTCCTGTGCGGCGTCCTTTGCTCTTTCCTCATTTTTGAGCAGTTGGCGGCATCGGCGCAGGACCATGGCTCCGTAGCGCAGGTAGAATTCTTCGATGTTGGATGAAACACTTGCGAAGGTCGAAACTGTCACTTATTTTTTCACTGTTCTACTGAATTTTACAGCAAGAAATAGGCCAACTGGTTCCAATAGGCATTGCATGATTCTGTTGCTGTCAAAAAATTTTATAAAAAAACGATAATCGTTGCCAGATTTTTGTTCTAATTCGGGGACAGTATACGCGATCACTTATCTATTATCATTTTTTTTATACGCAAGATAATTCGGAGACAGTATATCCGATCGATTGTCTGTTACGAAATTGATTGTTTGAATTAATGATTTTGTATTACTGAACGCCCCACCTTCAAAATCATTGCTGCTGTTATACCTTTATTTTTTCAACAAATTTCCCTCAGAAACGTATTGCAGCATGACAATATCTGCCAATAAATGACATTAGGTTGGTTCCTATTGACATATATTTTTTGCCATGGCTAAAATTGTCATGCAAAAAGGGCGAGTTATATCGCGCTCAAAATTAGCCTAGGAGGTTGAGATGAAGGTTTTTCCAAATTTGAAACTCTTTGTTTTAGTAGGGATTCTAGCAGGAGTTTTAATTTTCATAGGAATTAGCTTTATCCAAGCACAGGTGAAAACACAAGGAAAGCCGCCTAGATGCAACTATAACGGAATTTGCGAGAAGGGGGAAAGTAAAGATTGTCCTGATTGTCAACAACCTGAGCCTCAAGAACTGATAATCAATCAACTTAGTCTGCAGATAGCCTCAGGAGGCTATTTAGGAGGTGGACATGACAAAGTTTATCAAATCAAATATCTAGAAGCCGAGGGATACAAAAATACTTGGACCAGCAATTCATTTGGATCTAACACAATCGCCACAAGCATAGGAGATGCAGATAATGATGGATGGAAGGAGATTATTACAGTTGTGGATGTTAAATATGGACACGGAAAAAAAGAGAAAAAATATCAAAAAATACTTCTGTTTGAAGATGGGGCATTCCAGGATCCGAGCTGGAAAAGCCCAGATCTTGGATATTCCTTGAACGGAGTCAGGGATTCCGTAATAGCAGATGCTGACAACGATGGGAAGAACGAGATTCTGCTGGTAAAAAATAAACGCATAGAAATATACAGAATAACATATGATGAAATTCTACAGGATTATTATTTTGAGTATCTCTGGAGTAGTCCTGATCATGAATATTTTATCTGGAGTATGGATGTAGGAGATGCTGATAACGACCTTGAAAACGAGGTTGTGCTAGCGATTTTCGGTATTGGTTCAGCAATTGTTTATGAGTTCCTAGGAGGAGATACATGGGGCAACCCAAACATAACACAATCGCTAGGTGCTTATAATATTGACTTTGCGAAGGTCAGGGATGCTGATAACGACGGACTTAACGAGATCATTGCAGGAGGAACAAGCAACAGTCTGAACATCTGGAAATATAAAGATGGGATTTATGTGAATGTCTTCCTCAGCCATGATCTGGGAGGCTATACACAGGGAGGCGATGCAGGGGATGTTGATGGAGATGGAAAAAATGAAGTGATCGTAGGAACGAGTTCCGGAGGAGCTGGTTCAGTATATGCATTCGAGTACGACAATGAAAATGACACCTATGTTACTTTAGACTCGATTCCTAATAGTGGTGTTGGTTGCCTATCTGTAGGGGACCTTGATGGCGATGGAACAGATGAAATAGCCTCAAGCACAAGTGGGATCACAATATATAAGCTTATTAATGGTTCTTTATATTTCATTAAAAACTTACCCATCCTAGGAGCATTAGATATAGGATAAAATTATTTCATTATAAGAAAAAAATAAAGACTCTCTATAATCTTGTTCGCTTACTTTTTCCATAAATCGGAGATGGTTGGCTTATCTGTCCAGGCTTTTCCGTTCCAATAAAGGATTTTGGATTTCAAGATATTCGCTTTGACAGTACTGAGCGGGATACTTATTTTTCCTTCTCGTTCAAGATTTTTAAATTTAAAGTTGAATTCATCCCCTAAATGGATATAAGTCGGCTTTAATCGATAATCGAATTCGTAGAAAACTCTAGATAGAGACGTGCTTATCTGAATCCTTTTGTTTTTATACAAGTCAACAGCAGGAATGAATTCATATATGCCGAGAAGTTTGCCAACTTCATTTCGAGGGATTAAAAGATAGTATTTCTCTGTGCCTGGTCCTAATTCTTCAGAATAGTACCGGGTGCCCATTTCTTGTGGGGATGAACCGGCAATATTTCGCGGATCTAACACAACCAAGCAGGGTTTCTGATAATTATTGTTTAGGCCGCCAAGGATAATTTCTTCAGTGCCGTCAATGTCCAAGTCCAAAAATTCAATGCACGAAAGATGACCTGAATTCCAATATTCTCCAATCACGCTGCCTTTGTTATTTAAGACCGATACCCTACAGGGAAAATAGATTTTGTGAGAAGCGACTACAATAATTTCAAAAAAACCGTCATTATTCACATCTTCTACTCTGATCCGATTGATGTCGAAATCAGAGGAAATAAGTTGGTTTCCATATTGAATGCCTTTTCCTGCTGCGAAGGACCACATGGGATTGCCTTTTTTATCCAAGCATAAAACACGTTCATTAGAATTGTCGATGGTTTGAACTGCAAATATAACATTGAGATTTTTGTCTTTATCGATATCTTTGAAAAAAACATTAATATGTTGTGCAGATTTTCCGGAACTCTGCATATATTTGTTATGTTGATATCGTGCGGGATCGAGGTCTAATCTGGTGTTGTAGCTCCAAATTTGTTTGCCGTTTTCATCATATATCAACAGGTCTGAGCCTCTTATTTTGAACTCAGAGGGAATCGTGTGCCTCCAGCCTGGGAAAACTGTTGAGAAAAAAAAGATAATCAAAGCTATCAAGACAACTGATACAACTCCAAGGATTAGATGTTTATCCTTCAAAAACTGTCTCTTTATACCCAGCTCCCTTGTTGCGTTTTCCTCAATCCATTTGTCCAGTTCGTCGCAGTAGGCGAATACAAAGGTTTTGTTATATTTTTTAATCCTGAAAACAGGCAATTGTAAGTCTTTCTCCCATCTCTGTGCGGTCCTTACTTCAAGCCCCAAATATTTTGCGATATCTTTCCAGGAACTAATTATCTTTCTTTCAGTCAATTTTTGCTCGAGACATTTTCAATTTAAATATAGATCCAATCCTTGTCATGTTCGTTTCTTGATTATACATAAAACTTATCGGATTTGAAATAAATACGACGACAGGAAACGTGAATTTGTGAGATCGAATTAAAGGGAACTTTTTATGGGTTTTAGCCGTATAGGTTTACGGAGGGAAACATGTTTATTAAATTTTTGCTCTGGCTTCTTTTACTCCTCCTGTGTTGGCCGCTGGCAATCCTTGCCCTCTTGCTCTATCCCTTCGTCTGGCTTCTGATGCTTCCATTCCGATTGATCGGGATAACCGTGAATGCTTTCTTCAGGTTTATCAAGGCTCTCTTCCTGCTGCCTGCACGGGTTTTGGGAGGGTAAAGTCCGGCCTAAAGAGGGATTTCAGAATATGAAATCTCTGGAGATTTCTTCATCGAAATCATAAAGTTCACATTAGTTCGGTGATGTTATTTTGGTGACAGGATATCCAATTACTTATCTATATCGAGATAGCGCGTTCAACGAGGAACGGTGCACTCGAATTAAGTGATCGCGTATACTGTCCCCGAATTAAAGGTCAAAAAGCTAAAGCAAGCAGGTAAATTCTTCATTTTTCTTGACTTAAAACCCGTATAACTGTAAAAAGGAAGACTATTTAAGGAGTATACAATGAATCGATCGATATTGTTGGCGATCATATTGGTATGTGCCTTGTTCTTCATATCGTCCTGCAGCAGAGAGCAGATGGAAGCAAAAAATTTGGAACAGATCTACAAGGAAGAAGGCATTCCTGTGCGAATAAAAGAGATAGACACACAGACCTTCCAGCAGGAATTGAGCTTTCATGCTATCCTTTCCGGCATAAAGGAATCATCCGTATTTTCCCTTATTGCTGACGAAGTGGAAAAGGTCTATGTGAAAGTCGGCGATTATGTCGAGAGGGATCAGGTTCTTCTGACCTTTCCGACAGACAATCCAGCTACCAGATACTACCAGGCAAAAGTGGCTTTCGAGAATGCCAAGAAGGCTTATGAAAGGATGCAGAACCTCTACAATGACGGAGGAATTTCCCGCCAGGAGCTTGATAACGCCAGTGCGGCCTTCGAGGTGTCCAGAGCGGATTGGGAGGCTGTCCAGAAAACCGTAGAGGTCAAGGCACCGATTAGCGGATTCATCACCAAGGTCAACGTACGCGAAACAGATAATGTCCAGCGGGATGATGAGCTCTTCACGATTTCCCGCACCGACAGGATGAAGGCCATCGCCTGGATTTCGGAGAAGGAAATATCTGATATCAATAAAGGAATGCTCGCTTACGTCATGTTGGATGGCCAAAAAATTGAAGGGAAGGTCGTTCAGGTCGACCTCGCCATGGACCAGGATAAACGGGCCTTTCAGGCTGTCATAGAATTGGCCAATCCCAACAAGGCTCTCAAACCCGGCACGACCGTGGAGATAAATATTGTGTCCTATTCCAGACCCGAAGCCATTGTTGTGGAGCGGAAGGACATCCTCCAGAATGGAGGATCCTCTTTCGTATACGTCCTGAATCAAGGAACTGCGCAAAAAAGACCTATCAAAATCGGACGGCGGCAAGATCTGGATGTTGAAGTCACCGAGGGTTTGAATCCGGGAGATAAACTGATCATCGAGGGTCAGCTTCTTCTGGATCAGGGCGCAAAAGTCAAAGTTATCCAGTAAGGCAGGAACCATGTTTCTCTCAAATATCTCGATCAAAAGACCGATCCTGATCACAATGGTGCTTCTCGTCTTCTTAATTTTCGGAGTGCTGTCCTATTTCACTCTGAATTTGAACCTGATGCCGGACATCGAGTTCGGATTCGTCTCTGTTCAAACCATCTATCCCGGTGCTGGTCCGAGGGAAACCGAGACACAAATCACGAAAAAGATCGAAGATGCCATCTCGACAATAAGCGGGATCGATTGGATCAATTCCTATTCGATGGAGAGTGCCTCCATCGTAGTCATACGGTTCGAGCTGGGCAAAGACCCGGATATCGCCAACCAGGAAGTCAAGGACAAGATCAATGCCATTCTGAATGAACTCCCTCGGGATGCCGAACTCCCAGTTGTCCAGAAATTCGACATAACCGCGATGCCCATCATGGATCTGATCCTATCCGGTCCTCAGTCCATGACCGAACTCTATGACCTTGTGGACAAGCGGCTGAAGGACCGCATCTCTCAGGTCGAGGACGTGGCCAGAGTCGACATCATCGGAGGAGGAGAGCGAGAAATCCGGGTGGAACTGGACAATCGGGTTGTATTCCAGAGCGGGCTTTCGCTTCCCCAGATAAGCGCCATCCTTGCCGCCTACAATTTGGATCTTCCGGCAGGAACTTTCCAGCATCGCTCGCAGGAATATGCAGTGCGCATGCGGGGAGAGTTCGAAAATCTCCAGGATCTTGAGGAAGTAGAGATCCCCACCCCATTCGGAGTAAAGAAGCTGGGACAGATTGCAGAAGTCAAAGACGCAAGCGAGGATATCAGAGAGCGAACCATTTATTTCAATAATCTGGAGAAGATGCGCGACGAGAATGTCATCCTCCTGAGTGTCGTCAAGACAGCAGACGGCAACACCGTCAATCTGGCAAAGGGCATTCGGCAGGAACTGCCCTCCATTGCACAGCAGCTGCCGCTGGGAGCCAATCTTTCCATCATCAGTGATGACTCGACGTTCATCGAAAGCTCGGTCCAGGATACCCTGGGAAACATCCTCCTCGGGATACTCTTTACCGGGGCTGTTTTGCTTTTTTTCCTGCATGACATTCGGTCCACGATTATCGTTGCTCTGGCTATGCCCTACTCTATTCTTTCCACATTTTTGCTGATACAGGTTTCCGGGTTTACGCTAAACATCATGACTTTGATGGGCCTCTCCACTGCTGTGGGCATATTGGTGACCAACTCTGTCGTTGTGCTCGAGAATATCTTTCGGTTCAAGCAGATGGGACAGAACCGTCGGGATGCCGCAGACCGGGGTACATCTGAAATTGCTGTGGCTGTCATCGCGTCGACGATGACCAACATCGTTGTGTTTTTACCCATCGCTTCGATGACGAGCCTGGCCGGTCAGTTTTTCAGGGAGTTCGCTCTGACCGTAACCTTTGCCACGGTGTTTTCGCTCCTTGTCTCCTTCACCCTCACGCCCATGATGGCGTCTCTCATTCTTCCCGAGAATCAGAAAGAAAAGCGATTGATCAGTCGAGCACTGGACAATATATTCAAAGCTTGGGAGAGAGGCTACGCAAGAATCCTCCAGGTGCTCCTGGCCAGAAAATGGCGCAGTGCTCTGATCGTGCTGTTTGCGGTCTTTCTGTTATTTGCGAGTTTCCCGATCGCTGGAAGGGTCGGATTTGAATTCCTGCCCACGCTGGATGAGGGAAACATCAGCATAGAAGTCGAGCTGCCCGAGGGCTACCGCTTGGAAGAAACGGCAGAACTGATCTACAGCATCGAAGAACGGGTCAAAGCTTATCCCGAAATCAAACACATGGTTTCCACATTGGGCCAACTGAGCGATGTAAACACGGGCACCAATACAGCCATGATTCGGATCAAATTGGTGGAAGCTGTCGAGAGAGAACGCTCCAGCAATGATATGGCGAACCAGATCATCCAGGATATTTCCGACATTCCCAATGCCAAAATAAGGGTGACTGCACTTTCCTCTGCAGGAGGAGGGGGTGCTGCGATCGAGTTTTATCTGATGGGGCAGGATGTTGACATTCTAGAAAGATATAAAGAAGAGGTCATCGCCAGAATCAGGGATGTAGAGGGGTTGATCAACCTGAACACCAGCTCGAGAGCAGGAAAGCCGGAGATCACCCTGATTCCTGACCGAAAAAAAGTATCGGATGCGGGCCTGACCATTTCTGACCTGGCTTTCACATTGCGGAGCGCTATTGAAGGTGTCATCTCCTCCCAATACAGGGAGGCGGGCGAGGAGTATGACATACGGGTCGTTCTGACAGACGAGTCAGTGGATACACCCGAGGAAGTAGGGAACATTATAGTTGCTGCGCCATCCGGAAGCTACAGGCTGTCGGAGTTCGCCGACATCCAGTTTACCGAGGGCTACAGCAGCATCCAGCACAAGGATAAATACAAGACCATCGAAATCACCGGGGGGGCGATACCCGGCTATCCTGTGGGGAATGTCATTGCCGGCATAGGAATGAGGCTCAGGGATTTAGAGCTTCCTCCTGGATACATGATCGATTGGGGAGGAACAGCTGAAATGATCCAGGAGACGACCACAGACATGCTGCGGACCTTTCTGATCGCTTTTGTTCTGGTGTATATGCTTCTGGCCGCCATCCTGGAGAGCCTCAGCCAGCCTCTGGTCATACTGGGCACGGTTCCCCTGGCCTTGATCGGCGTGTTTCTGGCGCTTTTTCTCACCGGAAAGACCATGAACACCATATCGATGATGGCTATCATCATGCTTCTCGGGATCGTGGTCAACAACGCCATTCTGATGTTGGATTATACAAATCTGTTGCGACGACAGGGAAAAGATATGCGGACAGCACTGATCGAAGCCTGCCCGACCAAGTTTAAGCCCATCGTGATGGCTACTGTGGCCATCATCCTTGGTATGCTGCCCCTGGCCCTGGGGATCGGGGCCTCGGGTGTGGAGATCCGACAGCCCATGGGGATCGTGGCCATTGGCGGTCTGGTCGTTTCATCTGTGCTGACACTGACCGTTATCCCCTCTATTTTAAATTTGGCGACAAGATCGAAAAGATCGGCGTGATTCGCCTCAAGGAGTAAAGCCGTGAAGAAGACAATCCTTACAGCATTATGCCTGTTCATGCTTTTCAACTCAGGGTTGAAGGCAGATACCCATAACCTCCAGTCTTTCCTGTCTCTGGTGGAGCAGTACAACAGGGACCTGGAGCTTGCAGAAAAAGAACTGGATCTGGCCAAGACGCAAAAGAAAGAGGCGTGGGCAAGAGCCTTGCCGAATATATCGGCACAGGGGAATTACACACGAAACCTGGGTAGGCGTTTCCTGTACATCGACTTTCCCGATTTCGAGACAGGAGAAACGGCACAACAGAAGTTTCAGATTTCCTACTGGAACGAATTTGGATTCAACCTGGGGATATCACAGACCTTGTTCAGCTTTGATGTGGGACAGGCTCTCAAGGCTGCCAACCAGTACCAGAAGCTGACAGACTTTGTGTATGATTCACAGCACCAGGCAGTGATCAGTTTTGCCAAGACAGCGTTCTATCAGACTTTGCTTCTCAAGAAAGTATGGGAAGTGGCCCAAGAATCCGAAGAAAATGCCAGAGAAAACTACGAGATCATGAGAAAGAAGTATGATAACGGCGTAATCTCCAAACTCCAGCTCCTCCAGGCTGAGGTACGGTGGGAAAACATCCAGCCTGAAACCATCAAAGCTAAACGGAACTACGAGCTGGCCCTGAATAATCTGAAGAACTTTGCCGGGATTTCCATCGAGGAGGAAATCACGCTCGAAGGAAATTTGGATGCGTTTCCCTCCATGCCAGAGGAAGAACCGTTGGAGAGAATCTTGGAGCAAAGACCGGATTTCAATGCCCTTGAGTGGGAGAAGGAGCTCAGGAGGACGGATGTCAAGGCACAGACGGCGGATTATTATCCGGAATTGAGGGCAAACTTTGTACTTTACAATCTTTCGGCCATATCGGATCAGTTTAAACTGGAGAGAAAAAACATCACCTACTGGATAGGCCTCTCTTTGAATATTCCGATTTGGAATGGAGGAGAGACAGCTGCACGTGTGAAAAGAGCAAAGGTCGAACTGGAGAAAGCCAGGATCAGGATTGAAAAGTCTAAGGAAGCCATCATCACCGAGCTGCAAAATATTTATTTAAGGCTCGAAGAGGCTAAAGCCAGGATCGAGGCCGGAGAAAAAAATATGGGAACCGCAGAGAAAGCCTTCCAGATTGCAGAATCCAGTGCGAGAAACGGTCTGGCCACCCAGTTGGAGCTCAAGGATGCACGGCTTTTATATGATCAAGCCAAGGTGAATTATTATTCAGCCATATACGACTATCTTGCTGCGTATTTCGACTGGGAGCTGGCAACTGGAAAAGTTAATTAGTCTTACCTGGAAAGATAAGATGATGGGAAAGGGGTGATCCTAGGAATCACCCCCCGAATTTTACCCTTTCCCCCCCGTAGGGAAAAAAGAGGAAAATATAATCAGCAAAAAATATGCCAATTTCATTTCCTGGCATTCTTTCACCCTTTACCAGCAAAAACTGTCCAATCCTGGACACTTATTATCCATATTCGGACATTTCTGCGCCATGAATCCCTAATCCTCTTTATAAAAATCCGTACTGAAAGATTTCTTCTCTCTATTATTATAATACGTTTGTCAAGTCCAAAAGGTTGCCTCTGAAAGAAATTTTTCCGGGCTAAACCTTTTCGTTTCTATTCCGTATCGAATAAGAGAGTGAAATTCTGAATAAACTTCCATGAATGAATTGAAGAAAAAAAGCGTATATTAGGATGTATACAAAATAAACAGGAGAGAAATATGTTACGGGACATTATTAAGAAAGAAATTCAAGACACGATCATGAGCCCCAGATTTGTATTTACTTTTCTCCTCTGCACCATCCTCATCCTGCTCGCGGTGTACACCGGGATCAATAATTACCAGGCAGAGTTGAAGGAACACAGTGCAGCCGTGGCCTTGAACAAGAAGAATCTGGAGAGCCAGCAGTCCTATGGGACACTCGCCGGGCTGGGGACCAAGGTCAACAGAAAGCCGCAGGTCTTGAGCGCGATCGTCAGCGGAATTTGGGAGGCAGTCGGCCGTGTGGCGACCGTCAATGTTGCCTTCGATCCGAGCTTGACGGAATCCAAATACAGCAGCAATCCGATTTTTGCCGTATTCGGTCCGCTTGACCTGTCATTCATCGTCAAGATCGTCCTCAGCCTGTTCGCCATTCTTTTTACTTACGATGCAATCGTCGGAGAAAAGGAGAGAGGCACGTTGAAGCTCGCTCTCTCTAACAGGGTTCCCAGAGACAGGCTGATTCTCGGCAAGGCCATCGGCGGTTTTGTCAGTCTCTTGATCCCCCTGGTCATTCCGATGGTGCTCGGTCTTCTGATTCTGATGATTTATCCGAACATTT
>SMTZ1_10013668_pt1 | contig 15236 bp, 11 predicted proteins | sample DeeMarSWOR136_30_FD_25667 | JGI IMG/M metagenome (IMG submission 25667)
GAAGAAAAAATCAAAAGGCTTGAAAGAAAATTTGCAGAATCTCTGATGAATATCTTCAAGTTGTTAGGGCTGGTCTATCCCCGGGATGATATCGCTAAAGCCTACCAGAATATGAGAACCGGAACAAAAGATTCCGTGGCTTATGCTATCGAACTGCTGGATAATATTTTGGAAAAAGAAATGAGAGATGTTGTTATTCCGCTGATTGAGGATGTTTCTCTTGAGGAAAGGGTGAAGAGATGCTTGCACATCATGAGGAATTTGATTGGTCTTTAAAAACAAATGGCCGTAAAAATCTTTAATAGAATCTTATCACGTGTTTTCGATGTCAGGCCCGAAGAGAAATCTTCTTCCGTCCTTCTGTTTTGTTACTTTTTCCTGATAACCTCTTCTGCTTATATCATCAAGCCTGTCAAGCTCTCTCTCTTCCTGGACCAATTGAGCTTTAACAAACTCCCTTATGCTTACCTTCTGACAGCCGTTTTCATGGGTTTATTTGTGGGTCTGAACACTCGGCTTCTGCGCGCCATGGAGAGGCATGTTTACATCTCTTTCTGCCTGGGCTTTTTTATCCTGAATTTATTGGCCTTCTGGTTCCTTTTCAGGATGGAGTGGAAGTGGCTTTCCATGGTCTACTGGCTGTGGTCAGAGATATTCATGGTCACCACGGTCACCCAATTCTGGATAATGGTCAATGATATCTATACCCCGCGTCAGGCGAAGAGGCTGGTTGGCTTCTTGGTTAGCGGAGGTCTTTTAGGAGGAATCTGTGGAGCGCTGCTTTCGTCTTTACTCGCAGGAATCGTAAGAACGGAAAATTTGCTTTTGGTCTGTCCTGCTATGCTGGCGTTTTGCTTGATCATCGTCCTTTTTATTAAAAAACTCCAGAAAAAAGAGGATACCGAGAAGGCAAAAACAGAGAAAAAGCAGAAAAAGCCAAAGGTAGGCTATCTCGACAGCTTCAATTTAGTAAGAAAGAACCGCCATCTGATTCTTTTGAGCGGGATAATGATCGCGGCGATTGTCGTCACAACCCTGATTGACTTTCAGTTCAATTTGATCGTCGAGAGTCATTTTAGTCTGAAAGATGAAAGAACGGTTTTCTTCGGCTACTTCTTTGCCGCGCTGCTTGTGTTTTCTTTCTTGCTTCATTCATTTTCAACAAGCCGCATCTTGAAAAATTTTGGCATTCGAACAGCCCTGCTCGTTGCTCCGGTGCTGCTGCTGCTCGGCTCGGCGTCTGTCTTCCTGATTGGCGCGATGGGGGTGATGATTTACTGGGCAGTTCCTCTTAAAGGAGCAGACAAGAGCCTGGCACATTCTCTGAATCAATCTGTCAGGGAACTTCTCTACATCCCGATTCCTCCGGACATCAAATACAGGGCAAAAGTCTTTATCGATATGTTCGTCAACAAAATGGCTCGAGGGATTGGAGCGCTTCTCATCCTTTTAACCTTTGCTGTTTTCCAATTGAGTGGCGATAGTTCCGCGCAAATTGTTCGATATATGAGTATTTTTATCATTGTTTTTGCAATGATTTGGATTATATTGGATTTGCTGATCACCAGAGAATACGTGAACATCGTAAAGAAGAGTTTGAAGATAAAATGGCAGGATGCGGATAGACTTATCGGCGAAAAGATCGACGTCGATATGACCAAGCTGGTTTTCGACACTCTCGAGAGCAAGAACAGGAGCTCGGTTCTCTATGCCATGAATCTTTTTGACCTCGTCAAAAAAGAGAAGCTGAGTCCGGAACTGAAGAAGATCATCTCTCAAAAGTCAGATGAGATCTTGGCCAGCTCGCTGGATTCCCTGTTTGAGCTGGACGGAGAGGTCCTCATTCCGGAAATGGAAGACACTCTCGACGAGGAGAGTCTGGATGTTCAGGTGAAAGAAATCATGTCGCTTGATGTTTACCAGGAACTGATGAAGAAGCAGATCGATAATATCATCAGACTGGAAGGCAGAGAGGCGGAAGTATCCAGAATGGAAGCGGCTAAGGTCATGGGGATGATGGAGCCGTCTCCATCCTTGATCAGGAGCCTCAATAGACTTATCAGGGATGACTCTCCTGAAGTCGTGAGCTATGCGGTGGAGAGCGCGGAAAAGTTACAAAGAAGGGAGTTTGTTCCCTTCATCCTTCATCATTTGAGTAATCCCTATCTGGAGAGAGTGGCACATACGGCACTTGTGACCTACGGAAACAAGATCATAGGAACATTGAAGGATTATCTGGGAGATCCTGATGAAGTTCTGAAATTGCGCAAGGCTATCCCTGATATCCTGGCTGATATCGGCACTCAAAGAGCCGCGGATTTATTAGCCTTGGAAATGGGGAAGGACAATAAGGATGTGGAATTAGAGATCATATCAGCAATGTATAAGATAAAGTCCAAAAAGCCTCAGATTCATTTTCCAGAAAAGATCATCTCAGCGGAAATTTTGCTGAAGATAAAGGAAAGTTATGTGATTTTAAACGAGATCTATGATTTGATGTCCGACAAGAAGAAACAGTTTCTGGCCAAGGATCTCGAGAATAATCTGGCGCAGACCCTGAGGCGGATTTTTGAGCTTCTCAGCTTGATCTATCCCCATGAGGATATGATTACGGCCTACCAGAATATATGCGATGGAACAAAGAAAGCCTTGGATTACTCCATAGAATTTCTCGATAACACGGTGAAAAAGGACATCATGGAATTTCTTCTGCCTCTGGTTGAGGATATCCCTCTCGAGGTCAAGGTCCGAAGAGGCAAAAAACTGCTCAAGTCCTTAGAAAAGACGAAATTGTCTTGAAATCTCTCCATCATGGACTTATAATAACAACAACCTGAAATGCCGAAGTTATTTGTTTACCCCAAAAAGGGAGAGGAGATTGTAGTCCCTCTCAAAAACGCAAAGATATCGATCGGGCGTTCTGCCGATAACGATATTCCCATTCTTGATCCTTTTTGTTCCGGGCATCATGCCTTTATCTATCCCAAAGATGATCACTATGTCGTCAGGGATAACGGGAGTAAAAACGGTACCTTTCTCAACGGGAAGAAGGTTCAGGCCGAAATCGAGCTGAAAAAGGGTGATGAAGTCCTGATCGGCTCCACCAGGATCATCTTTGATGACAGGCTTTCCACCAACGTGGAGATGCTCGAGGCCTCATCTCCGACAACGAACATCAACACCATCATTCAAGTTGAGGATGTCCTGAAGAAATCTGATATTGATACGACTCTGAAAGCCACTTTTGCTGCTGTCGACATGGAAAGGGTCAAGACCGAGCACAAGGCCTTCTCTGTCTTGAGTGAGGTAAGCAAGGCTCTTATCCTTCATAAGCCGTTGAGCGAGCTTCTGGACAGCATCATGGACCTCATCTGCGAGAATCTTCCCATGGATAGAGGGATTCTCATGTTGAAAGAGGGAAACCCGCCGCAGTTTATCCCCAAAGTCGTCCGGATCAACAACGATAGCCTTAAAAATAAGAGAATCCAAGTAAGCCAGAGCATTATCAACATGGCCGTGAACAAGAATTCCTCAGTCCTGACTTCTGACGCCCAGGCTGACTCGCGTTTCAAAGCTCAGGACAGCATTATTCGCTTCAACATTCATTCCGCCATGTGTGTTCCCCTCTGGAATAACAAGGATATCATAGGGATTATCTATTCTGACCGGATATCCTTGCTGGACAATTTTTCAGATGAGGACCTGAAGCTGCTGACTTTGCTATCTAATCTGGCTGCGGTCAAGATTGAGAACGCGAGGCTTATCGAGCAGGCCATCGAGAAGGAGAAGATGGAGAAAGAGCTGGCTCTGGCCGCCAAGATTCAGGAGGATTTTCTCCCTAAGCAGAGCCCGAAATTGAAGAATTATGAGATTGCCGGCTCGAACGTCCCCTGTTACCAGGTTGGCGGGGATTACTACGATTTCATCCCCATCGATGATAGCCGTCTGGGCATTGTCATAGCCGATGTCTCCGGAAAGGGTGTCGGTGCCTCCCTGTTAATGGCTTCCTTAAGGGCGGCTCTTCAATCAGAGCTCTTCCCCAAATACAATATTGAAGAGATGGCACGGAAGCTGAATGATTTTATCCACCGCAGTGCATCGCCGAACAGCTTCATCACCTTTTTCTTCTGCGAACTGAACAAGAAGAACGGTGAGTTAAGCTACATCAATGCCGGACATAATCCTCCTCTTGTCCTGGATAAAAAAGGAGCTATCCATCGTATGGAAAGCTGCGGTTTTTGCCTGGGAATGTTTCCTGAAGTGGATTATGAAGTCAGAAAAGTCATTCTTAACCCGGGAGATACAGCTGTTCTGTTCACGGACGGTATCACCGAAAGCCGTAACAAAGATAATAAAGAATTCAATGAGGATAAACTCATCAAGCTTATTCAAAAGCATTCCAAGCTTAACGCTCAGAAGCTTTTAGAAAAGATTAATGAGGAAGTCGACAAATTCACGACTGGCGCTGAAAAAATGGATGACCAGACTCTGGTGATTATCCAGAGAGGATGTTAAATTTCACCATCCTGTAAAATCCCTAATTTTTATATTCAAATTTTTTATATTGATTTTTCTTTATTTTATGTCGATGATCAGCGAAAAGGAGGAACAGGGAAACCACCTCGCTCCAGTCGGATTTTTAGCGCCATTCTCTCACCGGCATAATATAAGGAATAATGGCTTGTGCCTATTGCACTTGGCTGGATTTCAGGTCGAATGGAGGCTAGAGCCCTGATATATATCCAGAGCTGACAGAAGGGTCTTTTTATCGGGGAAGACCTTTCCGGAATCTATGACTTCTGCCATTTTCAGGTAAGATGGGATATTCCCGTATTGATCAGATGGAGTCCGGGTGACATAGCAGGCTGCCATGAGATGACCGGCAAGGCATAGTCTCTCCAGGTCATTCTCTTTTATCGATCCCTCCTTGAACTTTTGAGAATATTCTCGGCTCTGTGTCCATTCCACCTCAAAGCCCGCCCTGAAGGAGTCGCCAGCCCCTACGAATTTATCCGCCTCAGCTATGATGTACCGGGATCGGACGGAGACCGGTCCCACTCTGCTGCCGTTTGGCTTTTGGTATAAGATGAATGCCTTTGTTCCTGCGGTAATACCGGTGATCCGTGGAGAATGATCAATAAAAAAATCATCGGCCGTCTTAAGAAGACAGGTTTTGATTTTGTCTTCTTGTTTCTTCTGATTCAATGAGTAGCCGAAGGTGTGGGCTGCCATCATCGCCTCTGCCTCAGAGGCGAAGAACCAGCTCAAATGCGGCAGCACAGGCTTGAGCAGGTTATATCCTTTGACCGGCTCTTTTTTCCGGATCGATTCCTGAGGATCTCTGGAGAGAGTATGGGGATCGACCATAGTGATGTATCCTGAATTTCTCAGCCTCTCCATGACTCTTCCCAGCTTTCCTCCTCTTTCCCTGTCCATGGTCCTGGATGCCCCTGAATAGATATAATGGATGATCGCACCTTTTTTAAGACCGTATATCTTTTCCAATATTTCTTCGCTCTCTAGGTCTAAACTGTCCACTGCATTGGGAGCGTGAAGGATGGATTCCCTTCTCCCTGGCTCTGCGGGTCGGATGAAAGAAGCTCCGGAGGGAAGAGAACGGCTGGGAATGATCAAGGGGTGTACTCCTGTCCTGTCCATGATGTCCAGCATGAATCGTCCGGGGATGTCGAAAGTTTCTTTTTCCAGCCCGAGAGAAGTCAATATGCCGGCCTGTGTTCCGGCCATGGAGACCAATGGAGCTATATTCAGGGAGCCTCCACCCATGGCATAGGATGTTTTTTTCGTTTCCAGCCACTCCGGTTTGACCTTGACCATACGGCCGCTGTCCACGACCAGGCCATCGCCGGCGATATCGTCCAGAAAGTCAAATTCAGGATTGGTCATGTCGCAGCAGGTCGTTCCGATAACCAGAACGGATAACTTTTCTAAGAGTGTGTCAGGAGGTTTTTTTATGAAAGTTTCTCGAGACATTTTTTATTTCGTCTTGCCAAAAGCAGTTAAAATTTGGTTCAGCCCTGATACTGTAGGAATAAAAAAGGATAGATGTTCCAACGTATCATTGAGGGTATATCGTAGCAATCTCATAGCAAAAATGCATTTGTTATTATGAGATTGCCGCGCTGCGCTCGCAATGACATAGTGGGATTTTTTCTACACCCAATTCCCGTTTCTACACCCAATTTCCGTCATTTCAGGGAGAAATTAAAAATTCAACTCGGCTTCATGTATTTTTGGACGAATTCCTCGAATATTTCCGTTCCTGGAAGCTCCGTACAAAGCAGGTATTTGGGTCTTTCATCCTCGATAATTTCTGGAAACCGGCCGAACTCACCCAGAAATATATTATCGATCCGGTCATCGTTGACCGAAGAAACCTCTTCGACCAGGACTTTTCCCTGACCGGGCTGACCCCAGAACTCGTGAAAATGGACAGGATCGAGCCTGACCCTTTCTCCGGGCTGGAGGGTGATAGTCGTCCCCGGGATGCAGGTCATACCCATTCCGTTACGGAATATCTCGACCGGACTCTCTTCATCCAGACGTTCATTCTCGCTGACGTTGAATACTTTTATTTGAAGGTTACCTCCTCCCAGATTGATGATATCCTCGGTTTTGCTGCGGTGATGATGCATGGGCGTGATCTGTTTCTCATCCACGATCAAAAGCTTATTGGAGTAGACTTGGTCGAGAGGCTGTCCGTCTGAGTCGAGGATTCCGTTGGACAGCGTATAGCACAGAAGGCCTATTAAGTTGTATTTTCCCGAGCCGAAATCCGTCAGGTCCCAGCCGATGCCCCGTTTATGGAGCTCGGTTGCATTGCCCCTGTTCTCCTGCCAATCCTGGAGACTCCAGTAAGCCTGGGGAGGAAGAGTTAAGCTTCTGGAATTCAGGAAGGCGATGCCTTCATCCAGGAGGTTGTTTATTTCCGACCTTCTCATTTCGTCTCCTCATCGGGAAAAAGCCAGCAAAATCCGCTCTATAATTCGTTTATACTATAATTATGTCGTTGCCTGCAAAAGGCAGAAATATCATTTTTTGTGCTTTTGTGAGCGCAACGCTGTAATCCTATTTTTTGAGTGTCATTGCGAGAGAAGCGTGGCAATCTCATCTGAAAAATCATAGAATTCATTTTTTTAAAAAAGCTGGTTGATGGCTTGAGCAAGTATGGCTCTGGGTAAAAGGATGGGACAGGAGAGCAGGTTTTGGAGCTGCTGTTTAGCCTCCATCCTGAATCCCATGCAATCGAGAACAACCGCTTCCACTTTTTCCTGAGTGAACTTCCGGGCGGTCTCCTCCCAATTTTTTCCTTCTTCATAAGGGGACATCACGTCTATGACGACTTTTTCTACCTCCAATTTTTTTCTGGCCATTTCGACCTGCCCCTCCAAAGGCACGACTGCACCCAGGCTGCTGATCCGGAGAGTTCGGGTAAGGATAAAATGTATATAGTCATGAGGGAATATCACCGGGTAGGAGAGCTGTGGAAGTTGAAAATCATGGGTACAGAGAACTCCGGCAGCTCTGATATCTGTTTTCCTCCTCATGTTATCCAGGGCTTCGTGCATAAGCGAGCTGACTTTCTCCTCGCCGAGCAGAACCTGACTGTGGTCTCTGAGTCGGGTAACCAGAGGGATTTCCCCGAACTCGGGTTTCAAGAGCTCGATTTCTTCAGGAGAGAGGCCGTCCAGTAATCCTTCCTCATAGATTTCTATCTGGGGAAGGAGGAGAGGACGGATTTCAGAAATCACATCTTCCCGGGGAGACTGTCCAATGGTTATAAATCCGACTTTTTTTGATTCCAATTTTCAATTCCTTTTCTCAAGACTTATGCTTTTATTTATAAAGCCTAGGTCTTTAAGCTGTTGAGAGATAATAACTTCTTAAGGTTAGACAAAACTTCTTCTACAAAATCGACATATTCTCTACATTCTTTTTCTGTAACTTCAATTCCTCCAGCATAAAAGTCCAAATTTCTTTTAGAACGCTTAAAATTTGAGCAAGTTTCTCTATTATTCTTACATGGTGACCTGGTACACTTTTGATTTTTACATGATAATGACTTAATAAAGTAATTCCGGCTTTAATTAAAGCGTTATAAGCATAGTTGAATTTTACTTCCAAAATATTTACTTTTTTCGCTATGTTTAAATCCTTTATTGCGTTCTTTAAGTTTTTTTCGATTTGATCTGGAGTGAAAGTGAATTTAATAAAATACCTGTTGTCAAATTTCATTAAATTAATTGAATGTGCTTATTCTTTAAGACTTCTGAAATAAAAGGATCCCTTTTTTTTACTCTTTTTTTAAATTCCAGCTCGTCCATACTCACAGAATTTATTTCTCTGTCAATTTCTCTTTGAAGTTTGCTTAGGTTTTTCTGAAGCAATGAGATTTTATAGTCACCTATAACTAATAGATCAATATCACTGTGGATATCCATTTTATTCTGAGCATAAGAACCATATATATAGGCCTCTTTGATTCCCTCGATCTCTGTTAAAATTCTCCTCAGTTTGTCTTCCACTCCTATGGTTTTAAGAATTATTTTTTTATATTCTTCATATAAAGGATAGTCTTTATTTATTGAATAAAGTTTTTCCTTTAATTTTTTGACAAGATTTCTTTTGTCTAAGTCAAGTTTCCTTGATAATTCATTGACGTACAGATTTTCTTGAGGATTAATAAAAAAATAATTAAGAAGCTTTCTAGTGATTTCAGACCTTAAAGAGATCATGATATTCTCACAGTGTCATATAAATAGAGTGTAATAAAATACACCGATAAGTGTAATATATTACACCCTCTTTTTCAAGAAAAAAATTGATGGCAAGAGTAAGAATGGCTTTTAAAAAGATTGAATTTATTTTAATTCTTCTTCGCTTTGTATTTTAAATGCTCTAAGGAGCCGTAGAGAGAAGTGAGCTTGCGGAACTCTTTCTCATCGTAAAAAGCGCATTTTCTCACGCCAAATGCTTTGGCCACTTCGATTACGAACCGGACTGCAAGTTCGATATCCAGGCAGTGATTGGCGCCAGTGGCGCATCCCGGTACAGGAACCTCAGTGGTGATGGCCACTCCGACCACCGGAGCATGGGTGGCAGTGGCGGGCTGCATGATGCTGTTGAGGTGGTAGATGTCATTCCCGTAAGGGACAATATCCTGGGTCGTGATGGGAAAAACAACAGGCATCTTTCCGGTGACGTTCTGCATGATATCCAACAGGTCTTCGCTGACCCGGAGGATGTAGCCGTCTTTGACAGTGGGAGAGATGGCGAAGCCGCGGCAGTTGATGACGCGGTTTCCTTTTGTGGTATCGATGGAAAGGATGGCTTCCATCCGTTCATCAACTTCGTGCTTATTCATCGTTTCCATGGAGACCGGCGCATCCATGAAAGGAACCGGCTGGTGGGGAATGATGGGGGAGTGGGGACTAAGATGGGTGGCGATGACCACATCACCCGGAAGGATGTCTCCCTTTTTTCTCATTTCCGCGATTTTCGCAGCCGCAGCCAGGGCTGTGATGGCACCGTCCGAATCCGAGACAAGCCCGATCTTATGGGGCCTGGCTCCGATTCCACCCAGGCGGCCGATAATGCCTAGAGTGGGAGCTGTCTTTCCCTTGATTTTCTTCTCTCTGCCGCGAATGCTGATCATAATGAATTGCGTTTCTCCTTTTTCTTCTGTGATTTTCTGGATCATAATTTCCGAATTGTCCAGCCCTCTTTCAAGAAAGTAGTTTCTTATTTCTTCCGGCTCTATTTTGGGCGTCTCGAGCATTTCATAGATTTCGATAACCTGTTTTAAAGCCATGGCTTACTCCTTATCCGGAAAAATTTTCATGATTATAAAATAGAGAATAATCGAAGAGAGTATTCCGTTGAAGGCGAAGACGGAGAAAGGGAAGGTCCTGATCGTGAACGGATGACCGGAGGTTGTCCAGCCGATCAAGAAGGAGACCAGATAGACTCCCAAAGCTTTGTAGTTGATCTTTAAAAAAGCCTCCCCTTCAGAGGCATTGCCCTTGAACTTTTGCGTCTTGATGCTGTCAGGTTTCAGCCTTTTCAGCAGATAATAGTCACAGAGAAAAATCCCGCCGATCGGTCCGATGCTCACGGTCAGAATGATCAAGAAAAGCTCAAGTCTTTCCAGGATCCCGAAGGCAGCGAACAGAGAGGCGACGATGCCGGCGATGATAGTGACGATCCAGCGCTTTGTCCGGAAGATGTTATTCAGGGCGAGAACAGAAGAATAGATGTTGCTGTCATTGGTGGTCCACTGGGCGAGAAGCAGGACCAGAAACCCGATAAGGCCCAGCCCCAGGTAGGGCTTGGCGATGATCAGTTCCGGGAGTCTTTCGTGGTAAACCCCGGTGTTCATGGCCAGGACAGACCCAACGAGATGGAGGAAGGCGCTGGCCACCATGGCAATGGTTGCGGCCAGGAAGATATCCTTTAATCGGGGACGGGCGTAGCGGAAAATATCAGCGCTGGTGGTTGCTCCGACGATGAATCCGCCGGCGACTATCGAGGCTGCAGCTCCCAGGGTGATAGGGTAGGGATCAGGTTGATGATTGAGCGCCAGCGAGACCAGGGTATCGGACGGAAGAAAATGGATACCCATTTTGAAGATTCCCCAGATAAAAATGACGATCATGAAGGGGGAAGCGATCCAGCTCAGGGCGCTCAGCCCTCGAATGCCGAAGATGGCCGGGATCATCATCAGGATCCCGCAGACAAAGGAAAAAACAGGCAGGTAAAAGTCAGTGCTGAAATAGAACTGGATGGTGCGGGCAAAAAAAGCGGCTTGCACCCCGAACCAGCCGATGAGGGAAAAGGCGATAGAGAGGGAGACGAGGATGGCCCCGATTCTCCCGAAGGAAAAGTTGGCGAGGAGCGGTGTGGAAAACCCGGTCCTGGCTCCGATGTATCCTGTGAGGCCCATCATCCCGATGAGGATGATCTCGCCCAGAAGGTAAGATAAAATTACACTCTTGATGTTTCCCAGCCCTAAACCGATCATCATCCCCCGGAAGATGGCGGACATGACTACAGCAATCCCGATCCAGATAACAGCCAGGTTGAGCCAGCTTTTCCGCTGATTCAGAGGAACGGATTCTAAGGAGAAATCCTCCAATACCTGGGACGGTTCCCTGGGCTTTTCCATCAGTAAAGTAATATACAAAAAAAAGCCAGCAGTCAATGAAATCAAGCTGATTAGATCAAGCCCTCATTTTTTACATAAAGGTGAAGGATTCAATCTATGTAAGCAAAAGGGAAATCCGTGAAAGAGGTTTGTCAAATATTTATTTCTGACAGAACTTACATACTGTTGAGTATGATCATGCGCTTTGATATTAATCCCTTTCTTTCTATGAATTTGATGGATTTTTATTATTGTGATATAAGAAGTAATAAAAAAACAATGCATGTTAGAATATTTTGGGGATAGAAGCTCATCCAGCATGTCTAAATTGGTTCTTTTTGCTTAGTTAATTACCGAAAATAAACAGTATAAGATTGACTGCAATTTCAGTGATGTATGGGATCAAAATATAAAATTTGAACAATAATTTTGCATATCCAGAATAAATATGAACGATCTTTTTAATGGAGGAAAGCAATGAAAGCGAAACACATTCTGAGTTTGGTCATTCTTTTTTGTCTTTTATGTGTCTTTCCGGTGTTCCTTTACGGAGAGGAAAATGTAATGACACCTGAGAAAATCATCAGGATGAAGCGGCTTTCAAATGTTCAACTTTCCCCTGACGGCAAGAAAGTCGCTTACGTCCTGCGCTCACTCGATGAGGAAAAACACAGGTTCACCACAGATATTTATATCGCCGATGTAAAGACAGGTGTTTCCTTACAGATGACATACAATCCGGAGAACGATTCTTCGCCTCAATGGAGTCCTGACGGTTCAAGGGTTGCATTTCTCTCCAACCGGGAACAAAGGAATCAGATATGGATCATTTCCACAACTGGAGGGGAAGCTTATCAATTAACAGAGCTCAAGGATGGAGTATCTGGAAGCATCTGCTGGTCTCCTGACGGACAGAAGATCGCATTCCTCACTCCGCGTGAATTGAGCGATGAGGAGAAGAAAGCGAGAGATGAGAAGCGTGATGAAATAGTTGTCGATGAAACCATGCGATTAAACCAAGTTGCTATCATTGTTGTGGATTCAGGTGATATTCAGCGCCTGACAGACGGAAAAACCTATGTTTCTAGTCCATCTTGGTCTCCTGATAATAAAATGATTGCCTTTGTAAGCAGGCCCTCTACCGATATTGATGATCTATTCCTTTCTAAAATCTATATCATTCAATCTTCAGGCGGTACCCCAAAACGTCTGACCAACACTAAGGCCCTTACAGAAATGTCCCCTCAGTGGTCCCCTGATGGCAAACATATCGCTTTTTCCGCAGGCCCAGGATACGACCTGTGGGCTGATCCTGATGATGTTTATTGTGTTCCGGCTGAAGGAGGTTCTCCCACAAATCTCACTTCATCATTAGATCGGAGCGAGTCTGTTGTCTGTTGGGCCAGCAACAGCCGGAACATCGTCTTTAGTTTTGGTGCAGAGACCTTCACCCAGCTAGGCAAAGTCGATATTCAAACCAAAAAAATTGATATATTGATCCCGAAAGAGAAGATCATTTCCAGCATCAATTTAAGCCCCGGACTCGACATTATGGCGTTTATCATGACCGACCATGAAAATCCCGGTGACCTTTGGGTAAGCGACATCAACCTTAAAAAGACTCGCCTCCTTGTTCGATCCAATCCTGATATCAAAAATCTAAAACTTGGCAATACACAAATCATCCAATGGAAGTCCTTCGACGGAAAAACAATTGAAGGCATACTCGTCCTCCCTGTGGATTACACAGAGGGACAGCGGATTCCTCTTATAGTTGAGCCCCATGGAGGTCCCCAGGGCGTGCGTACCGTAGCCTTTAATCCCACCTGGCAGATGTTTGCTGGCGCCGGCTATGCCGTTTTTGCGCCCAATTTCAGAGGAAGCGGAAACTATGGGAGAGAATTCGTCAGGTCGAATATTGGCGACTGGGGAGGCGGCGATTATCGGGATATCATGGATGGAGTGGATGACCTTATCAAAAAAGGGATTGTAGATGGAGCGAAGCTTGGGGTGGAAGGCTGGAGTTATGGAGGTTTCATGACAAACTGGATTGTCACTCATACCGACAGATTCAAGGCAGCAGTGAGCGGCGCAGGTTTGAGCAATCTTGAGAGTTTTTACGGGACCACGGATATCCAGGGATTCATGGAGTATTATCATAAGGGTTTCCCTTGGGTTAGCCGCGAAATTTACCGCAGTTCTTCTCCGTTGACGAGTTCATTCAAGGTCAAAACGCCTGTATTGATACTTCATGGAGAGGCAGACACCCGGGTTCCGATTTCACAAAGTGAAGAACTGTACCAGTATTTAAAGAAGACCGGAGTAAACGTGAAATTCGTACGGTATCCGAGAGAACCCCATGGCTTAAGAGAACCCAATCATCAACTGGACCGATATACTCGCATGCTCGAATGGTTCAACACCTATCTTTTAGGAAAAGAGAAATAAAAAAGTGGAGAATGATTCCGGAATGAGTAATATGCCTGATTTGACATCATATTTCCCCTGTGTTATATATTTTTTGCTTATTTTAAGGGAAAAAGCAGCAAATATTGAGTGAAATTGAGGATGGGAAAAAGCGTACATTCCACAACCTAACCAGGTAAAATGATAAAAGCCGGTGATAGAGTCAGACACTACGAAATCCTCGCGCCCTTAGGCAAAGGAGGAATGGGCGAAGTTTATCTTGCCCAGGACACTGTCCTCGACCGAAGGGTGGCCATCAAATTCTTGCCAGAATCAATGCAAAGAGATGAAAAGGCCCGAGTGCGATTAATCAGAGAGGCTAAAGCTGCGGCTTCCTTGGATCATCCGTTTATCTGCAAAGTATACGAGACTGGTGAAATCGACGGGAAAGCCTATATCGTCATGGAATACGTGGAAGGTCAGGATCTGAAGGAAAAATTAGAAAAGGAAGAGATCCCACCTTTACGAGATTCTCTCCAAATGGTCTTGGAAATCGCAGAATCTTTAGAAAAGGCTCATGAAAAGGGCATCGTCCATCGCGATTTGAAACCTTCTAATATCATGCTTACGCCTCAGGGCCATGTCAAAGTCATGGATTTCGGACTGGCAAAACAGATCGTCCCTGGCGGTGATGAGTCTTCTATCACTAAAACGCTGACACAGGCCTCCGTAACAGAGAAAGGCGCCATTGTGGGAACCCTGGCTTACATGTCTCCTGAACAGGCTCGGGGTGAGACGATCGATGCAAGAAGTGACATTTTTTCTTTAGGAATTATTCTATACGAGCTGGCCTCAGGCAAGCATCCTTTTTCAAAGTCCAGTCCCATAGAGACCTTGACTTCCATTCTCAGGGATGCCACACCTCCAGTGAGTGTTAAACCAAAAATAGTGAATCCGCTGCTCACTCCCATACTGCGCAAAGCTATGGTCAAGGAATCCGGTGATAGATACCAGAATATTAAGGATATGATCGTTGATATTCGAAAATTACAGAAGCAGACTGCGGAAGGGGCACGCTTTGTTTTCCGTGGATGGCCGGTGATTGGAGGTACTGGAGTCATCATCGTCCTGTTACTGACAGGCATCTGGTGGTTTGTCTTGCGCGGCAAGGTGGGCACATCAGGAGCTGCGCCTGAACCCATTTCTGTCCTCATCACCGATTTCCAGAGTCAGATAGATGATCCAGTTTTTGATGAAGCTCTTGAACAATTATTAGGAATCAGTCTGGAAGGAGCCCCCTTTATCTCTATTTATGACCGTGCCCAATCAAGGAGTATAGCAAGCCAGTTGGACCCCAGCTCCGATGGTCAGCTTTCTGCTGAGCTAGCTCAATTGATCAGCACAAGAGAAGGAATCAGTGTTGTCGTTGACGGCTCAATTGAGCAAAGTGGTGATGGATATGAGATTAAAGTCTGGGCCATAGATCCTATCAAAAATGAGAAGATTGCAAGTGCCTCCCGAAAAATAAAAACAAAGGCTGAAGTTGGCAAGGCCGTTGACACAATTTCCGCAAGACTCAGGTCAAAACTGGGCGATACACAAATACAATCCACACAGGTCCTTGCTGGAGAGACTTTCACAGCCTCCTCACTGGCAGCTATGAACGCCT
>SMTZ1_10003777_pt1 | contig 15234 bp, 17 predicted proteins | sample DeeMarSWOR136_30_FD_25667 | JGI IMG/M metagenome (IMG submission 25667)
TAAAAAATGGGCTTATTCCAATTTGAGTTAAAAGTTGCCGAAAGTAGGTCATATAATATGAACATAATGAACTGGATTCCCGCTTTCGCGGGAATGACAGTTTGGAGTTATCGGCAATTAATAAATAGAATTGGTATTATTCCCTCTTAATAAATTCTCCTAAAAACCACTTTTCAGGTGACCAGCCAAATATTTCCCAGCTTTTTTGGCTTGCTTTACAGAATCATCGTTTTTGTTGTTTAAGGATGGGCAAGCCTTCGCTATGTTTGAAAAAAGCTGGAACTTAAAAAATTTGTATTAGGGCTTGAATTACGATATTTCCCTGCGATGATAAGAGTCTTTGAGCAATTGTGTTGGAGTAATGTTACAAACAAAGGTGCAAAAATGAGCGGTATAGGTGATAAATTTCAGCAGGAAACAAAGTATGAGCCGAGCAGGATGCCAAGACATAGACTGGTCTGGGATTCTAAGCCAACTTTGTACAAGGAATATCCGGAAGCGCAAAAGATTAAGCTTCCATCTTTTGAGTTAGCTGAGGGTATAAGCTTAGACCAGACACTGAAGCAGAGAAAGAGCATTCGTGATTTCCGGCAAAAACCAATAAGCAAAGATCAGCTTTCATATTTGCTCTGGGCCTCGACAGGTATCCAGCGTATCGAGGACGGATATGAATATCGTACAGCTCCATCGGCGGGAGCCCTTTATCCGATTGAGACCTATTTGATTGTCAACGACGTGAGAAATCTGGATGCGGGCGTTTATCATTACTCTATCAAGGCTCATCAGCTTGAGCAATTAAAGCAGGGCGAGTTTCGGCAACAGATTGCCAGGGCAGCTTTAGGCCAAGGGATGCTTTCGATGGCCACAGTGGTTTTTATATGGTCTGCTATCTTTGAGCGCTGCAAATGGAAGTACGGCCAACGGGCATATAGATACATTTATCTTGATGCCGGACACATAGCTGAGAATTTAGCACTGGCGGCTGTCAATCTCAATCTCGGCAGTTGTGAGGTTGGGGCTTTATACGATGACCACGTAAATGCGATTTTGGGTATAGACGGCACAGATGAAAGTGTGCTTTGTATGGCTGTGGTCGGAACTCCGGCCTGATGGCAGAAACTTATGCTCAGGCAGCTCTAAGTATTATCGGTGGCTTCAGCCTTATAGTCTTTTCGATTAATCAAAAAGACTACGAGCTTTTTGTAGTGGAGTCGATATCAAACATCGAAAGTTGATTTATGCGTGATATGGATGAGCTTTTTGCGGCCTTAGGTCGGTCGAGATTTCGCAGTCGGTTTCGACTTTCCGGCAAAGAAGCAGAATATCTTGGGCGAAAAGGCCTGGCAACAATTCTTGAGCATGCCAGAGATTTTGTTACGAGGCGCCTGGCAGACGCGAATCCGGCTAACGACGGCCGACAAACACCGATGAGGAACCATCCGGTTTTCATCGCACAGCATGCCACCGGCACATGCTGCCGCAAGTGTCTGGAAAAGTGGCATCACATTTCCAAGAGCAAACCGCTGACAAAAAAGCAGATTGATTACATAATCGAAGTTCTGAAGCGGTGGCTGACTGAACAGAGCGGTTAATAACCAGCTTTCCGCCGAGAAAAACTTTGCAGGATATTGTCCTAAAAAAGTTTTACATTGAGAAGCCTAGCAGTTATACTAAGTACTCGAAAGGAATCTTATTTTGTCCCACACTACAGGGACGACGAAGCAGTGCGCAAAGTAACTTTGCGAAAGACAGGGAGTAACGGACATTATGTCAGGAAGGAGTCCCGAGGTAGTAGTAGTCGGCAGTACCTACGTTGATATGGCGATAAGGTGCGGTCAAATCCCATCACCCGGCCAGAGCGTTATCGGCACTGCTCTTTCATACACAGTCACCGGTCCGGGACCAAATCAGGCTGTGGAAGCTGCTTTGTGCGGCTGTGAGGTGCATCTTATCAGCAAAGTCGGCGGCGACCTATTTGCTCAGATGGCTAAGGCAAGTCTGGCTGAGTTCAATGTCATTACCGACTTTGTCTATACCGCCAAGGCCAAAAATACAGGCGTGGCTGTAACCCTGGTTAATTCCGAAGGTGAAAACGCTGCCTGTTACTACAGCGGTGCTAACAGCGCCTTACAAGCTCGGGATATCGACTCTGCTGAACAGATTATCTCTAAAGCTGACGTGTGTTTGATTCACGGCCGATTGCCACAGGAAGCAATTGTAACCACCGTTCGTTATGCGAAGGTTCACGGTACAAAGGTCATTCTTAATCCTGCAAGACCGATAGAGCAACAAGGCCAAGAAAGCAGCGATCTGCCTGTCGACTATTTCACGGTCGATATTCTGCTTTCTAATCTTTATGAAGCTGCAGAGATTACCGACCATTCAGCAGCCAATGTTCGTACCGCCAAGCTGATCGGCTCTGATCTTGTGGCTCGCGGCGTTGGCTCTGCTGTGATAACAATGGGCAGGCGGGGCTGTATGGTTGTCGACCGAAGCGGCGCCGACCAGATCCCGGGTTATGAGGTAGAACTTGTTGACCAGACCGGCAGTGGAGATGCATTTGCAGGGGCGCTGGCTGCTTATTACGCTGTCAAAGACGATGTAAGAGGAGCGGTCAAATTTGCCTCGGCGGCAGGTGCCTTAGCCTACACAAAGTTCGGCTCAACCGAGTCACTGCCCACAAAAGCCGAGATTATCGAGCTGTTACAGAAGGAAGATAGCGAGTGAAAACCACTCGATACTTGATTCTCGTGAAAGTAGCGCTTCGTTAAGTGATGAGTGGCGAGTAATCGATTAATCAATCACCAATTAACCTCATGCGAGCCTTGAAATTACCTTCATTGCGTTCTTTGCCCTTGAGTTATTAATCTCTTTCATCTCCACCCACCATTTCTGGTTTAACGACATTGCCACAAAAAACTTTCTGCGAAAGCTGCACGCGTATCCAGCTTAGGCTCATATCTAACAGACACGTGGTAAAACAGCACGATTTTCAATCAAATCCGCTGATACTTACTTGAAAAGTAAGCAAGGATAAGCGTGGTGGAAGGTGGTCCCATGAGTCAAAATAGGTAAAAATATCCACAAGTTTTCAATCAAAACCGCTGATACCTGTGAGCAAAAATCAAAATTTTTGCAATTTTTTTTATTCATTTCTACAAAAGCACTTACGGAAAAAGGTCTCTTAAATAATCCTGCGATTTTCGTATCAAACGTGCAGATAGCTCTAATTATAGAAGCAGTGATCGGCAGCTTGTAGCTGGTTGACAATAACTGGTTTATTTAACCACCGAGCAAAAAATGGAGTTCTAAGTATGGGATTTGACCTTGATATCTTTCAAGATGAGCAACTTGAGGTTGATTACATTGAGTGGCTCGTTGATGAACAATCGATTGATGTTCGAACACACTTTGAGAAGTTGTGGGAATATTACGCAAATCCCAAGATGGAAATACACGGCACCGGTGCCTGTGAGAGAAAGGTGAACGAATCAGGGCGGTGCTATGTTCAAGCGCAAGAATATGGACTTCCTGCGAGAATAACGGGGCTTGTACACAATGGGCAGGTGGGTGTCTTCGGCGCGAAGTGCGCCCGCGACGTGCAACGAAAAGAAGTAGTAATTGAGAACGATATTGCCTGGCGCATAAACGCAGCCGTGGACTTTTTGTTCGGCAAACCGATTAGTTTTGTTTCGAAATCGCCGGATGGTCAAAAACGTGCAGAAATTGAGGTGGTATTAAAGGCACTGTTTACGGCCAATAGCGATATCGGATTTTTCCAGGATATGGCAGTGCTGGGAAGTGTTTATGGTTTTGTCGATTGTCTCGTCAGGCCTGGCGAAGAAATCATCGAACGCATTTCCTCCTCCCAAACCCTCTCACCGTGTTCCCGCAAAGCGGGAGACCTCGAAGATGTGCTGCAATCGGCACAAACAATCGGCTTAGAATTGATTGAGGCACCGAGAGCACTGCCTATTCTGGACGAAAACGACTATAAACAGATAAGATATTACGTGCAGCACTTCTACCAGAAGAAAAACGCATTGAGTAAGAAAAACTCATTTCTATCAAGAATATTCTCCGGCGGTAAACGAAGCAGTAACAGTCGGCAAATAGTTGCGGTGACGGAGATTACTTCTGATGTAGCTTACCAGAGGTATGAAGACAAGCAGCTTGTTGAGCAAGCGCAATTGCCGTGGGGTTTTCTACCAGTGGTGCATATCCAAAACATTGCTCAGCCTTACTACTATGAGGGGCTAAGCGACGTCGAGCCATTGATACCGCTACAGGACGAGCTGAATACGAGACTGAGTGACAGGGCCAGCAGAATTACATTCCAGTCGTTTAAGATGTATCTGGGCAAAGGGATAGAGGGCTTTGAGGATAAGCCCATTTCGCCCGGCAGGATGTGGTACACCGACAATCCGGAGGCGACTATCGAAGAGTTCGGTGGAGATGCGGCGACGCCAAGCGAGGGTCTGCACATCGCTGAAATCAGAGAGGCACTGGACAAGGCCAGCGGTGTAACGCCGGTGGTGGCCGGGGTTCTGAAGAATAAGCTCGGCAATCTTACAAGCGCGGTGGCCCTTAGACTAACGCTTATGGGGATGCTATCAAAGAACGAACGTAAGAGATTTACTTACAGCGAAGGGCTTAAAAAAATCTGCAGGATGGTTCTGGCGATACTCGATACGGCTAATATCTATAAGACTTCCGAGGCGGACAGAGAGGTTGATATCGTTTTTTCCAGCCCACTGCCTGAAAACGTTATGGAGAAACTAAAAGAAGCCCAGATTAAAAAAGAGCTGGGTGTTCCGACTGAGCAGGTGCTCAGAGAATTAGGCTATGAGGCCACGAGAGAAAGTTGACATTTTGAAGGGTGAATTCCCGCTTGTGAGGGAATGACAAATCTGGAGGTTTTATGAGTCCGATTGAGACACAAGAGGTTTTGTCAGAAGACATAACAGGAGCAAGTGACAATGATAATATGAAACTTGTTCCGGTGACTGAGTCAATCCGCTATCGAAAGAGGGCACAGAGTGCTGAGAAAAAGGTTGAAGCTTTGATGGAGCAACTGGCGGAGGCAAAATCGCAAGTAACAACGATGTCTGAGCAATTGAGCAACATTCAGGCCGAGCAGAAGCTGACTCGCAAATTAGCTGCTGCGGGGACTGTCGATTTGGAAACGGCGTTATTGCTTGCCAAAGCCAAAATGGAAGGCCAAACGGAAGCGGATTTGGACGGCGTAATTGAGCAGTTAAAAAAGGAAAAGCAATATCTGTTCGCCGGAGTAAGTGGAGCTGTAACAGCGAAAAAGACAGCAGGGGCCAAGGAACGAATGACAAACAATCAAACAGTTCTCGAAAGAGCAGCGAAGAAGGCGGCAACAACAGGTAACCGAACAGATTTGCAGGAGTATTTGAAACTGCGGAGAAATTTTATCTGAGCTCATAGACTAAAACCTATGAACGGACAACTACTTACTAAAAAAGGAGAATTAAAAGATGGCTTTTACAGGAAAAGCAACTTATTCAGCGGGTACAACTCTGCCAGAACTGGCTGAGGACGTATCAGATTTGATAGGGATAATTTCGCCTTATGAGACGCCTTTGCTGGATGCTTTAGGTGATCCCATGAGAGAGGCAACGAGTACGCATCATGAGTGGTTTGAAGATGAACTCTTGCCCAACAAGGATGCTATCAACGACAGCACCTATACCGACCCGAGTACCGACACCGACTTTGTAGTTGACAATGGCAGCAGGTTCCGCGTGGGAGACCAGATTCAGGTAGAAGGCAGCGAGGAATTAATGCTCGTGACGGTTATCAACAGCAATACTCTGACGGTGGTTCGTGGTTATGCAGGCACTACGGCGGAAGACCTTGCCGACAATCAGGTGATAAATATTCTCGGAAATGCTGCCCTTGAAGGGGCGGACAAGCCAGGTGCGAGATTTACCAATCGCAGTAGGTGTGGGAACTATACGCAGATATTTACTGCTACGGTAGAAGTGAGCGGAACGGATATGGCCGCGAGCCAACTGGGTTTGGCTGACGAGATGGATTATCAAAAGCAGGAACGGCTTCGGGAACTGATCCGCGACCTGGAAAATACGGTTGTCAACGGCGGTGAGCCAGCGAGCAATCCTGAAGGTAGTGGTTCGGTGAGAAGGTCAATGAAGGGCGTTATTCAGCACCTCTCAACTAATGTTTTCCATACCGGGGACAGTGGTTTTCCAACAGGCACCGGTCTGGACGAGGACAAGATTAACTACGTGCTCAGGAAGATTTGGGAGAGCAGCAACGGCAATGTGGACCTGATTGTAGTCGGTGGTTTTCAGAAGCGAAAGATAAATGCCTTTTCTGCCAACAGCCGAACCTACGGCGCCAATGATACCACCTTCACTGATATGATTAGCATTTACGAGAGTGATTTCGGCGTTTGCAGAATTGTTACCACGCGATGGATGCCACAGGATGCGGCATTGTTGCTGGATTCGTCCCGTATCAATGTGCTGCCGTTAGGGGGGCGAAACTTCTATTTCAAGCCGTTGGCAAGCGGCGGTGACTATGAGTGCGGCGAGTTGATTGGCGAATATACCGTGGAGCTCAGGAACGAAGCGGCACATGGTCTTATTCGCGATCTGAGTACCAGCTAAATTGTGGGGGTGTAGCAGACGCATCATAATGTGCGCGGGTGAAGGTGCCCAAAGGTTAAACATTCTTTGGGCACCTGCCCAGCCCTGTTAACCGGAAGGGAGCCAAAGGAAATGGTTAGTTTCTCAAACGATGCAGATATTTTGAAATACGAGCCGATACTGTTCGGAGAATTGCATCTGCCACAGCAGGTACTGGTGACCGGGACAGGCGGAACGCTTAGCGGGACGACGTTTACCGCAGTTGGTGCAGACTTTGTAAATGCGCAGGTCTCGACGGGTGGCGTTATATATCTGCGGTCTGCGGATGGGACGTTAGACGGAGCGTATGAGATAGTTTCCGTAGATTCGGCGACACAGCTTAGTGTTTCCGTAATCAGGTCGGATTCAGAAATGAATGCCGTAGCACCACCAGCGGCTACTGAAATATTCTATCGCATCAGCACGTTCGGACCCCAGGCTAATGAAGCTGGTTTTCAGTTAACCGAATACTTCAGTATCAGCCCAGGAAATCCTGCAAGTGAGACAGAGGTAGAGGATATTCTGGATACGAACGTTTTGAAGAGGACGTCGGTTTTTGCAGTCATCTCAACTGTGTATGCGATGTTAGCCAGTAAAGCCAAAGACGAGAATTTCTGGAAGAAGAGCATGCACTATCAGAAGCTTTTTGCCAAGGCAAGGGAACGGTGCCGGCTTAGCATCGATGTCGGCTCTGACGGGGTGGCTGATGTTACCAAAGTTGGGGCATCCGGAAAGTTAGTGCGGGATTAGTTTGCAAAGAGAAGACAGATGAGTGTTACTTTAGATGGACAAATTTTGTTTGATGAACAGCAGTTTGAGATTGAGCAGGACAGTCTTAACCGAGACTCGATAGAGAGAGCAGTGGCGGGACTGGATGGTGTGCTCAGTGTTGATATGGGTGGGCGTGCCAGGAAGATAAGACAAAGAGGTACACTGCGGGCACAAAGCCGGACCCAGATGAGTGAGAGAATCAATGTAATATCGGCATATATGGATGGCAATACACACACGCTGGTAACCGGCGACGGCGATAAATTCGATAATCTTCGGATGGATTCTTTCAAAGTGAGTAAAGAGCAGGCAGGTGGCAGCGGTATAGTTGCTGATTATGAAATCGTTTATACACAGTTAGTTTGATAGCGTACAGCGTAGAGCAGATAGAAAAGGAAAAAGCAGTAATGGGACTTATCAGCAGTGGGATAGAAAAGGTCCGAGCGTCTGAATTGCCCGCTGGTATTTGGGCAGACGGCAAGTGTGTCGAGTTCCCACGAGTAGCCTTGGTGAAGTGGTCCTCCAAGGCCAACTTAAGCGATATGTTTTATCAGATTTATGTCAACGGCCAATATGCAGGGGTAACGGTTGACAGTCAGCAAAGACAAATGATTGTTCCGATACCTACCTCTTTGGAATCAGCGGTTCGGATTGAGGTCTTTGCCGTTGAGGCTGAGCAGGCGAATATTGATTTCAGCAATGAGCTTGTCCGACCACCGGCTACCAGTGAGCGGGTGAGAATAAGTTTGTTGCGGAGTCAGAACTTACCGAGTGATGCAACAGCTGAAATCTACTTTGATAATGGCACGGGCGAAGTTGATTATGATACGCCGTTGACTAATTCGCCGATAAAGATTTGGCCTGCCTGGCAGGATAAAGCTGGTTTCGGGATGAGCAGATTCGGCATGGACGATTTTGGCTATGGGTCGGCAGCAGCAGTTGGATTTGGGAAGGGTAGTTTCGGGCACGGACAGTTCGGCCTTGACGCTGATACGATTGGATGGATAAGCCCGCCGCTTATGGCCGGTGTTTATAAGTTTGGTGTTAAGGTTACCGACGGGGCGGGCAACCAAAGCAGTGCCAGCGAAACTGAGCCAATCACAGTGACACCAGCGGCAAGACCCGCTGAGCGAGTAAGCATTTCTTCATTCGATAAACAGACGAATCAATTGGTATTGGAGATACAAGGGAATCCCCAGTGAAACTCTGGGCTAAATATTAGTGGATAAGGGAGAATATTATGGCTGAAGCGTATCCATCTGATAATGAGTTGTTAAACATACAGTCTGACAGCGAGACCGGTGTTGAGTACATAGCAACCGGTACGGCGCCTTACTATCTGGAGTTTCGAAAATTGCTGTATCGGCTATCGTTAGCTACACGGCGAGCGAACGACTTGAGAGTCTATGATGAAGGTGGCCTCGACGTTGGCGTAAAAGCCGGCAAGTTCTGGTTAGATACGGAGCTGATAAACTATGCCGGCTCATCGGATAATACTTTAGCGGATGATAAAGCAAATATTTACATCTACCTGAATTCGTCGGCTTCTCTTGTAATAAACGAATACAGCAGTTTCCCTGATATGGCAACAACGCCGCATATTCGGCTGGCGATAGTAAGCACCTCGGGTGGGGACATCGACTCGATAACTGATTGTCGAGCGGGCCATAATGCTTTGGTGCCATACGGAGCCGGTGGTGTGAAAAAGACAATCGAGGCACATACCAGCGATGACACACTTACGACAGCGGAATCCGGTAGTGTTCACAGTAACCTTGGCGCCAGCGGGACAGTTACGCTTACGCTGCCTGCTTCAGCGCTTTCGGGGACGGTATTTAGCTTTGCAGTCCAGGCCGCTTATGATTTCCGTATTGATCCCGGTACAGCGACAATCCGAGATGACAGCGGCCAGACAGCGGACAAATATAAATCAGCTAATGGGGTCGGAGAATGCCTTAGCCTCGTAGCTGATTCCAATGGCGATTGGGCAACGATTGCCAAGAACGGGACCTGGACCGAGGAGGCGTAAATATGCTTATTTCCACGACCAAACCATCAGCCGGCTCTGTTGGATTAAAAGAAGTCAATAAAGATTTTTGCGCTGCTTCAATCGGAGCACGAGGAGTATATCCGAGAAGGCATTTTGTTCCGAAACTCATCGAACCTTTTGATGACACCTCACAATGGGATACTGGTATACGCGTAACTAAAGCTACGGATACTACTAATTATATTTGCTCACAGGCAAGTACGCCACAGTCAATGAAGTGTACAAAGCAATCCGGAGGCACTTCCTCTTTTACAACTAAAACGATTACCGAGATTGATTTGTCTAATACTCTGGTATATGTACGATTCTATGTGCACGAAGGTAGCGGTGTTTCATCCTGGGACAAAATTTCAGTGATTTCTCTTATTGCTGGCGACAGTACCTTTTCAAATTACCAGATGATGAAGTTTGTGGAAGGTGATTATGTGACGGGACCTGGTTGGTATGAGAGAACTATCGCACCGAAAATGGGCAATATGGACGCCGGGACCTACCCGTTATGCTGGGAGCATGTTACGAAGCTTCGCGTTCGGATTGATTCGGCAGAAAGTGATGATACGCCAGCGGTGACTTGGGATAAAATAATGTTCATTCCTCATTTGGCTCAACCCCAATATGCTATAGCGCTAGATGATGGCTTCGATGATGATTATAAATTTGCAGCCTATCTGAGTGCGAAAGAGATAAGAGGCACATTCTTTATCATTCCTTCGAAAATTGGAACGAGCGGTTATTTGACATTAGAACAGCTGCATCAAATACATAATGCCGGTCATCTGGTAGCCAATCATAGCTGGAGCCATAAATGTTTGAAGACGGATAACCTCACCGTCACCGAATTTATCGAAGAGGTTACAAAAGCAACGGACTGGATGTGTGCTAATGGTTTTGGAGACGGGGCAAGGATATTTTCTCTGCCGGGAGGAACTACTAATTGGGAGGATGGGTTTAACAGCATCTACAGAGGCAGATGGTTTGACCAACTGCGGCTTTCGACAACTTGCCACGATGTTGGCTTCTTTGATCCAACAATACAATGGACCAATTCATTTGACGATACAACAACTGCGGAATCCCAGGTTGATAAAGTAATAAATGCAGGGACGATTATGGTTACGGGATGGCATTCTGTAAATGAAGGAACATCGTTTACGTGGGCCAACTGGAAAACGCATATTGACAATGTGGCAGCAAAACGAGACGCAGGAAGTCTCGATATAGTAACTATGGCAGACTTGTTGGGTATAGGAGTCTAAGATGGCGAACGAAATACATGTAGATTACACGACTGGCAATACGCTTTATGCAGTTGTTCGTAATCGGGCGGGAGAAGTCTGGTATTCTGGAGGGCAAGTCTTTGAGTCCTGGGGGACGGGCGGCCGTGCTGCGAACGATTACGACATATCCCTTACAGACAAGGGCGGCAACAGGTATGTTGGCAACTTTGATAGTAATATTCCCGCAGGCAGATATTCCGTTCAGGCATTCCTACAGGCCGGAGCTAATCCTGCTGATAGTGACAACCTTGTGGGGAGTGACGAAATTGTATGGTCTGGAGCAGGCGAAGTAACCAGTGACAAATTGCTTGCCAACAAAGCCGTACAAAACAAATCGACTGGAGAAATCAAATACTATGATGATGACGGGCAAACGGTCCTTCTGACTCACACCCCTACCGAAGCTGAAGCGACTATCACAAGGACGTCGAGTTGATAAAAATCATAAGAATTATGCAAAATTGAGGTTAGGCAGAAGACTTGAAAAAAGTATAACTATCGAGGAGATACAAAATGGGTAGTTTTGCAGATTATTGGGAAAACGAGATTTTGGACCATCTTTTTGGCAAGGGATTGTATAACGCCACCTTGGGAACTGGTGGAACTTACCCTGATGTTACGATTTATGTGGGGCTCTCGACTGCAGAACCACTCGATGACAGTTCGGGATTAGCCGAGCCAAGTGGCAATGCTTATGCACGAGTTTCGACCACTGGTGCTGACTGGAACACTGCATCTGGTGGGACACTCGATAACGCCAATGAGATTACTTTTCCAGAGGCTACCGGCAGCTGGGGGACGATAACTCACTTTGCCTTATTTGACGCAGTAACAGGTAGTAATATGTTGGCCTATGGGGCATTAAGCACATCTAAGACTATCGGCAATGGGGATACGGCTAAATTTGCCGCGGGCGATTTAGATGTATCGTTAGATTAAGTCCCCGCCGTTTAGCTTCGCAAAACGAAGCTACGGGGAAAGGAGGTTAACTAATGGCGACTATAAGTAAGAATTGGGCTTCTCAGAGTCAAATAATAGGTACTGGCGACGGTTACGTAACACTGTCCGGAACTACAGAGTCGTTCTCTTCAGATGTCGACTTGGAAACAAACGGCTACGAGGGAGCTCACATCATTATCGAAATCAACTACGATGCTACTCCGACTGATGAGATTAAGATTAAACTATACGGCTCTCTCGATGGCACTAACTATGATGACACACCCATCTGGGAGATGCAGGGAGATAAGAGCGTTGACCCCCAGCAGCTAAGTTTTATTATCAAAGACCTTGCACACTTCAGAATTGGCGTTCAACAGACTGGTTCAACCGACAGCCACGATGTTCGTGCCTATGTCCAACCGTGGAACTATACATCCTCATAAAACAGAAGGAGATTAAAAATGGCACACGTGCACGTAAGGGAAATAGGTGTAGTTACAAACGGCAGAGGTAAGGTCAATTTGATTTTTCATATTCCCATAGACAGTCCTGTTGTGGGAATTGTTCCTACGCCAACCAGCTCAATTGAATCAGAGCTTGAATCGGGCGAAATAAGCGCGTTGGCCGCTGGTACTGTGGTGGAGCTCTCAAGGGACATTATTGCACTGGAAACACAAGCAACTGTTGACATTGTAATTGCAATAAAGGCCAGTTGGCAAAGTGTAAAGTCTACATATAACGCCAGTTACAATTTCAAATACAAGCACTATGGGCAAACAATAATAGATGCCACAACTTAAACCCACAAGAGGAATTCGCTTAAATAAAAGCCATCCGCTCGCACGTGGTCTTGTCGGCTGCTGGCTTTTCAATGAAGGCTCAGGCAATAAAGTCTTTGATTTGAGCGAGAATAATCAAACTGGCACTTTGCAGGCTGATGCTCATTTTGAAAGTGGTAAGTATGGTTCTGTGATAGATTTTGATGGTACTGGAGATTCTATATCAGTCGTTACAAATAAAGACATAGGCACTGGCCCCTATACTGTCATATCACGTGTCAAGACCGGTACTAGTGCACAAATCACGACACGACTTGTTCTGGGAAAAAGGAACACAGCCAACAAGTATCCAATTCAGTTTGGGGTAATAAACTATGAGACCGGTAAGACTCAATTTGGTAATCAAAGATTGGATGGGACACTTTCAAAAACCACATTGTCTGGAACTGATACTATTACAAATACGGATTACTGGGTTGCTGGTACCTGGGATGGCACTTACCTAAAATTTTATGTGGACGGAATACTCAAAAACACCGTAGATGCTTCAGCTTTAGGCGATTCAAGCAATACAGATAATTACTCTATCGGAGCAAGAGAAAAGTCAGGTTCAGAATTATATTGGGATGGCAAAATCAACTACGTTTATCTTTACAACCGTGCCCTATCCGCTTCTGACATTGCCTTACTCTACCGAGAGCCGTTCTGTATGTTTGATAGGGTTTGGCGTCCTGGGTTGATAGGCGGCCAAATTGTCGAACTTGCGGGCAGTTCCGTAGCTTTGTCGTCCTTAAGCGCAACAGCAAAAGCAATGCGAAAAGTCGGTGGAAATGTAGTAAGTACTACCGATGTCACAGCAATACTAAATTTGATTCGCAGCTTACTATACATAGAAAGTAATTGGAAAAGAGAAGCGCTTTTTAATGGAATGACTGCTAATGCTTTTAAGCTTGGTACGACCTTAAGTTTAGGTTGGTTCTGGGTTCGTGTTGCCGGCTGCTCTGTGCTCTACCGTGGTTCCAGTATGGGAGAAATAGATTTTGTAAATATCTTGGCTGTTTCTGAGCAGGACGCTCGCGAAATCTCACCACCGAGCTATATTTCACACAACAGCGGTTCGACATACTTTTATGTTGTTCGTCGGTTTAACAATTGTGGCTATCAGGAATGCACCTTAGCTGCTTCGGTGAAGGTTTCAATAGAATCAAACGGTGAGTTGGCGGAGCCGCAACCAAACAAAGTTTTCGATTTGGGAGCCGAGCTCGTAGACGGCAACAAGATACAGCTTGTTTGGTACTATTGCCCCCTCGAACAAAAGTCGCAGCCGATGTGTTTCAATGTTTATTATGATGGTCGGACAGGGCAAATTAATTATGAAAACCCTCTTGCCATGATTGGTTATAAGGGGCGAAAGTTTTACAGCTACCAATGTGGGGCACTTGAAGCAGGCAGGTACTTGTTTGCTATAAGGACCAAAGACGTCAGCGGTATAGAAAATAGTTCTTTAGCACGGCTGAGAATCCAATTCGTTCCCACAAATCCGGACGCGATCGATATTTTAAGTGCCGAAGGAGTCTGACACACTGATTGAAAAACGGATTTGGTGCATACGAAATTCCCAGTGAAAGTGGGAGCTAAATATAAGATACACAATACGATATACAAAACTATGTCTAACAGAATCGACTTTTTCCAATCAGCACAACCACAACTGGCACTTCCGGCCGCTTCTATTTCAATTTTGGTCGATGGGACATTGTGTCCAGCGCTGGAACCGGTAGAGATTATTCGCGGCGGTTGGCCGGAATTTAGCTGGGCCAGATTGGCTTATAATCCTGCTGCGTACCCAGATTCCGGCTTGACAGCTGCCGAAGAGATCGAGACCTTATTTGCTATGGGAAAGACTGTTTGTATTCGGCAATATTTTAACGGTGTCCCGCCGGGTGCAGCAGCTTTTAGCCTCCCAATCTTTTGCGGTCAAATAGAAAGCATCGATATAAAGTTGGCGTCCGACGGTGAAAAGGTAGAAGTAGTAGCGAGAGATTCCAGCGCAAATTTAAAGCGGATCTCAGTCTATGGCCAGCGTCTGACAGAGGCAAGCAATTCCAGTGTGTTTTTGGCTGGTCTTGATACAACATTTAATCCGAATGGTAAGGCCAATGCCAATCCAGAACCAATTGAAGTTAACGGCAAGAACTACACAAGCTTTTGCGCTGAACCATCGCAAAGCAAACTCTGGAGCTATGCAGAAGTAATTGATTACCTGCTTTGTGAATATTTGACGGCAAGTCAATTACAAACGCCGAGCATAGGTCAACTGAGGGCATTGACCGAGAACCAAGTAGTTCGCGACCTCGATGTCACAGGATTAAATCTGATAAAGGCCCTGTACCGATGCTGTGAGAGGATCGGCTTGAGGTTCAAGTTCGTCCCTCGGCTTGTGCCTACCGGTCCTGGCCAGGCAATTGTGTTTTATAAAGCTGGCACAGGCAGAACCATTGAGCTGAATTACCAGCAAGCTGGAGAACAGTTCAGCATATCAAAGACAAATATCGCAGCTTTGCACAGCAAGAAAAATTTTTGGCCAATAACGCACAAGTATATTGGTCAAGGCGACTTCAAAATTATAGAAGCGACCTTTGAACTGGTAAAGTCTTGGGATGGCAGCCTTGAGGACATCAGCTATGATAAATTTTCACCCTCGACCAATCCTGATTTCTATCAGGTAAAAGATGTAT
>SMTZ1_10003779_pt1 | contig 15232 bp, 20 predicted proteins | sample DeeMarSWOR136_30_FD_25667 | JGI IMG/M metagenome (IMG submission 25667)
CCAGTGGAAAAACAGCGCAAAATCGCCCAGGCACTCACACAAACACTCGGCTATGATACCACCTCACCAACAGCAGGCGGAAGAATTAACGAAACTGAGCACCCGTTCACCAGCGGATACTACGACGACGTGCGTGTCACCACGCACTACTACCCTGACAACTACACCAGCTCAATCTTCTCCGTACTCCACGAAACAGGCCACGCAATATACGAGCAAAACCTAAACCCGAACTGGAAATACCAGCCAGTAGGCTCACCATGCTCCTTCGGCGTCCACGAATCCCAATCACGCCTATACGAAAACATCATCGGCCGCTCCCAAGAATTCTGGACGTACATGCTGCCAAAACTGAAACAAATCACTGCGCCCGCACTTGCCAACGTAAACTTAAACCAATTTGTCCACGCCATAAACAAGGTCAAACCCTCAAAAATCCGCATCGAAGCCGACGAAGTGACCTACAATTTACACGTAATAATACGCTTCCAAATCGAAAAAGACCTCTTCGCCGACAAAATAGCAGTAGCCGAGCTGCCCGAAACCTGGAACCACAAATACAAGGAGCAACTAGGCGTGAACGTTGAAAACGACTCCGAAGGAGCAATGCAAGACACACACTGGGCAAGCGGCTTGTACGGCTACTTCCCAACCTACGCCCTAGGCAACATCTACAGCGGACAACTGCTCGCGGCACTCGAAAAGGACATGCAAGAGTGGCGCCGCCAAATCGCCCAAGGCAACTTGGAAGACGTAAGAGCATGGCTTGCCAAAAACGTCCACAGTTATGGAGACCTATACGACCCAGCAAACCTGATATGGAGAACAACAGGAAAAAAGCTAGACGCTGAACCCTATTTGAAGTATCTTGGGGAAAAATACAGTGGGCTCTACGGGTTCTGAACTTTCTCTTTCTTTGTCAACTCGCCGTAAATGTAAAGAACAACAAAAAACAGGATCCCGCCAAAAAATAGGTAAACACCAATCCATCCGATAACGGCATTGAAGAAGTTGGCGCCGTAAAGAAAAAGCACAAATCCGAATATGACTATACCTAAACACGCCCAATCAGTCCAAGACATTCAATCACCCGTACACGCTAAACGCTAACATTCAGTACACGCTAAAATATAAAGAATTACCGAAAAACGTGAGATTGTATAAAGCAACGCCACCGCAACTACAGAGCCACTGCCCCTAGAAAAACAAGTATTTAGCAAACACCGACAAAACAGTCAAAGGTTAATCATAATCCTAACGAAAAAGCCACATTCCTTCCGACACTCTTATATACAAGAGGATACACAAAGAGCGCAGAGGTAACAGCAAATGTCGGGTACAGACACCAAAAAACCTGAAACACAAGAAGAACTTGTAAGAATCTTGGCGGAAGCCGCCAAAAAAGAGCTTAAATACAAAGCTTCGCGAAAGCGTAAGCCGACAAAACCGACAATATCAGGGACAGCAAAAGCTCTAAACATCCACAGAGACACACTTTACACTTGGCTAAAGGAGTTTAATGTCGACTTCAAAGAGATTTTAGACCGCATACCGACAACATTTCCAGACGAAAATGTCGAAGAGTTAGGAAAATCGTATCTAATCGGCGAAGCTCTTTTAGGCGAAGGAAACGAAGTTGCCCATGTAGACCTTTTAATAGGCGACAAAGACGGTCCAGTTGGGAAAGCCTTTGCTAACGGCTTATCAAACCTGTCGGCTGGCCACACGCCTTTGCTGGCTGTTATAAGACCCAATCTTCCGCCCAAGCCACACACATTGCTTGTTCCGAAAGTAACCGTCAAAAACATGGAGGACGCTGGAAAAATTTTCGGTCCAGCTCAAGCCGCAGTTGCGAAGGCTGTCGCAGATGCTGTGGAGGAAGAAGTTATTCCGAAGGATAAGGTTGATGATTGGGTGATCGTGTGCAGCGTGTTCATTCATCCGCAAGCAAGCGATTACCGCAGGATATACCAGTACAATTACGGAGCAACAAAGCTGGCGTTAAGCAGAGCCTTAAAGAAGTATCCGTCACTTGAGAAAATGCTCTATGACAAGGACCGGGCGAAGCATCCGATAATGGGCTTTAAGGTTCCGCGTTTATGGAGACCACCCTACCTACAGATTTCTCTTGACATACCAGAAATTGAAAGATGCAAGAAAATAATCGCGCAGATCCCTGGAAGCGACAGAATAATCATAGAAGCTGGGACACCTTTAATCAAACGTTATGGGACTAGAGTAATGCGTGAGTTGCGACAGGCGGACAAAGACGCGTTTATACTTGCAGACCTGAAGACGTTGGATGTGGGAAAAGTTGAGGTTGACATAGCCTACGAAGACACGGCAGACGCTGTAGTTGCCGCGGGACTGGCGCCACCGGAAACTCTTGACAAGTTTGTACATGAAGCAAAACGGCTTGGAATATACGGTGTCGTGGACATGCTGAATGTTGAAGACCCTGTAGGAAAACTCAAACAACTAAAAGAGTTCCCCGACATGGTCATACTGCACAGAGGGATAGATCAGGAAACAGGAAGAACCCTAGGGCTGGACCTCATACGAGAGTTGCGTCAGAACTTCCATGACAAACGGTTCTTAATTGGTGTTGCAGGCGGAATAGTGCCAGAAACCGCAAAAGAAGCTTTGGAAAAAGGCGCTGACATTATCATCGTGGGAAGATATGTGACCCAAGCAAAAGATGTAGAACGCGCGGTCAGAGACTTCCTGGAAGTAACGCCTACGATGCGCGAAGACATCGACCTGTTCAGAGTACACATAGAATAAACTTGTGAAAAAGTCTTCCTTTTTCTTTTCATTTTTTCTTAAGCGAATATCTTAAGCACTAAGAAAGCGAGAAAGAAAAGGAAGCTCGCTATCAAAAACTGAGGAAGAAAACCCAGAATTTCTGCAAGAAAAGGACCCAAAAAGGCGCCGGAAGCTGCGCCTACCCCGACAAGTCCGTCAAACAAGCCCGACCTTCCAGCGGGGATCAGCTCCATTGAAAGAGAAAGAGTAAGAATATAATAGAACGCGTACGCAAACCCCAACAAAACCAAGATGACTGACGCCAAGAGAGTGGTTGAAACCATGAAGTTAACGATAGCAACCAGCAAAAAGACGAGAACACCTCGGAGAAGTACTATTCGCCGCATGTGCGCTTTCGCTGCGGGAGACGTTGCGCTTCTTCCAGCCAAGAAGTAGCCCACAACGGCTCCGCCGGAGCTTAACATGTAGACCATGAAAACCATGCTTGTTGGAAAAGCCAGCTCTTGAACGAAAAACACTGGCAGTGGCGTGAAGAACAGACTTGAAGCGAGAGAGAACAGGACCAATCCTAATCCAAACGCGGAGAAACTTTCGGCTTTGAATTTCTCTCGAATAGACAGACCATCCATCAGCTTGGAGAATGTGCCTAAGCCTTGATAGGTGTAGTCAAGCTTTTTTTCTATGTTTACTAATCGGCGCTCAAAAATCATAATCGGGTCCGCCACGAGAAGTATAGATAAGGCGAAAGCAACTAAGTTTAAGCCGCTACACAGAAGCAAAATGTAGTTGGAGCTTAAAGCGGTTGCTGACGCGAATAAGCCTAGGAATAAACCGATAAGCCAGCCTATCTCCGTGAAGCCTTCGTATAGCGCGTATGATTTTCCCCATTCTGCGCGTGAGTAGTGCTCGGCTATCAGAACGTTTTTCGGAGCTTCATGCGCCACATGCAACATTGACATTGCCGCGTAGAGAATTATGAATGTTAGGACGTTTGTGGCAAACGTGAAAAGGTACAGGATAACAGTGGCTGAAATGAATGAGAGAAGAATGTATAGTTTGAAGCGTCTTGTTTTGTCGCAGATGTAGCCCCAGAGAAATGAGGCGGGTATAGCTGAGAACAGGGCGATTGAGGTAATTATGCCCAAGTCAACCAGTGATCCTCCAATCGGAGGTGATACCATGTACAGTGGGATGAAGACTGACAGTAAGCCGAACGCTATTTCGTGGAAGAAAAATCCCAGTCGCCACATAGCCAGAGCACGACGGCGAAGGCAGATAAAAACTTTTGCTTGGAATCAATCAAAAGTCTTGTCTGAAAATAATTGGAGGAGCCGAATTTTCATAAATCCTTATGATGAAGCCAGTGGAGACATCTCCCGCACAATCCCCCTTTTTCTTCTATTTTTGGCAGAATTTTAGTATTAACCAAACATTTGGTTCATACTTTTCTGAGAAAGTCAAGCAAATCGTTAGGCTTCTTGAAATGTTGCTTTACGTCCAATTCTCTGAAAGGGCTCATAGTCTTTGCAGGAAGATATAGGTAGACAGGTTTGCCACTATCTTTGGCATATCGTATTTCTCTCTCCAAACCTGGCGTGTCCTATCGCCACTGGGGCGGTTCAATGCTTGCCCACGTCACCAACGGCAACGTACTAGTAATTAAGAAAATGCTCAGACACAAGAGCATTAAAAACACCATGAAGTACATCCACACAATAGAGTTCAAAGAAGAAGATTACGAAGAAACCGTCGCAACAACACCCAAAGAGATAAGACAGCTAGGCAAAGCTGGCTGGACAAAATACGACGAAATGACCATAAACGGAACTCAGATGCATTTCTACCGAAAGCCCAAGCGATTTGGCGATCTAAAAACATCTTCATAATAAGTTAAATTTCTCTATGCTAAATCCTTAATAGAGAGATGCTTAACTTCATACTCCGCTGGAGAGTTAATCATTACATGGCTAAGTTCAAGGTAATAGTGTCCGACCCTGAGGCTGGAACTTCAAAAATAGTTGAGCTTGAAGAAGCACGCGCTGCTCCCTTTATCGGAAGGAAAATCGGAGAAGCAGTAGATGGTGCTGTAGTGGATTTGCCAGCGCATAAACTGCAGATAACGGGCGGTTCAGATAGAGACGGCGTTCCCATGAGATCAAACGTTCATGGCGGAGTCCGCCGAAACGTTATTCTGAGCGGCGGCGTTGGATTTAACCCTCAAGACAAAGGAGAACGAAGACGAAAGACGGTTCGAGGAAGCGTAATAACAGATGAGATTGTTCAAATTAACACGAAAATTATCGAAAAACCCAAAAAGCCTGCTGAAAGCAAAAAAGAAAAGGTTACCCAAAAAACTTGAGTTTTGGCCAACTCTTGAGCGCTTAAAACTTATTAACTTCCGTAATTTAATCCTTCACTAATTCATGAATACATTTGTGGATAAGAAGAGAATGAGCAGCAAAAGTAAAGCCCTTCCTAAACAGCCAGAAGTCAACATAGGCACCATAGGGCATGTAGATCATGGAAAAACAACGTTAGTGCAAGCGTTAACTGGTGTTTGGGCGTCGCGGCACAGCGAAGAACTGAAGAGAGGCATAACCATAAGACTGGGCTACGCTGACATGGCAATTTACAAATGCGCAAAATGCGAAACACCTAGAAACTATTCGGTTAAACCTGTTTGCCCCAACTGCGGCTCAAAGGCCGTTTTTGTTCGCGCCATAAGCTTCGTCGATGCTCCAGGACATGAAGCGTTAATGGCGACGATGCTTTCAGGAGCGGCTGTAATGGATGGAGCTATCCTTGTGATAGCTGCTGATGAACCGTGCCCTCAACCGCAGACGCGAGAGCATCTGGCAGCGGCAGAAGTTATTGGTATAAAGAACATAATTATCGTTCAGAACAAGATTGACATTGTTGAGGAGAAAAGAGCGCGCAAAAGTTACGAAGAAATAAAAAACTTCGTTAAGGGAACAATCGCAGAAAACGCGCCTATAATTCCTGTTTCAGCGCAGCATGAAGTAAACATTGATGTGCTGCTCAATGCGATAGAGGAGGTTATACCCACGCCGAAAAGGGATGCGACGAAGCCTCCGCTTATGTACATTATTCGTTCCTTTGACGTTAACAAGCCTGGAACTCCCATCGAGGAGTTGGAGGGAGGCATAATCGGAGGAACTATAGCGCAGGGCAAGTTTACGGTTGGAGACGAAGTAGAAATACGCCCGGGCATAGGCAATGAGAGAGAAGGCAAAACCGTCTATAACCCATTGATTAGTGAAGTAGTCAGTTTACACGCAGGCGAAAAGAGCATAAAAGAGGCGACTTGCGGAGGGTTAGTCGGTGTGGGAACCCTGTTAGATCCGTCCTATTCGAAGGCAGACGGCTTAAACGGAAACATAGCTGGAAAAACAGGTTTGCTTCCACCAACAGTATCAGAGTTAACTTTAGAGACAAACGTTTTGGAGAGGGCTGTGGGAACAAAAGAGCTTTTGAAAGTTGAAAGAATTAACCCGGGTGAATCATTGCTCCTTCATGTTGGTGCCGCTGTAAATCTCGGTAAAGTTGAATCAATAAAGAAAAACGTGATTAAAATTAAGTTGAGCAGACCTATCTGCGCGCAGCCAAGCTCGAGAGTTGCCATAAGCAGAAAGATTACTGCTCGCTGGAGACTCATAGGCTACGGAATAATGTTGGATGAGTCACCATAACCAAAATTTACTCAGAAGAGCCTATTAGCCCCTGAGCCTTCAATAACTCGTGTGCTTTTTGTAGCACGTCTTTGGCGTTTTTGAAAGTGAGTTTTTCCATGGCATTTTGATAATTTAGCCACGTATACCCCACGTGTTCGTAGGATAATTTGACTTTTTCCGTGTGGGTTTCGATTAGAAAGAATATTACCTCTTTATGTATTGTTGCGCCTTGTTTTCTGTAGAAGTATTCGATTTTTTCCCTGAAACCTTCGATAAATTGGGCGTCGACTATGCCTGTTTCCTCTCGGAGTTCTCTAATAACCGTGTCTTTCTCGTTTTCGTTCGGCTCAACGTTGCCTTTAACAAAGTCCCAGTGACCAGCACCATAAAGCAGGAGAAGGTAATTGACCTCACTGTTTTTCAGGAACACTACGGCGCCACAGGATTTCTCGCGAAGCAACAGCCTTTCACCAAATCCATTTTTGTTTTGCTCATTCTACACAGGGGTAATTTAAAAGTGATATGCAAGTCCACGACTACGCAGGTGGAACACACATTTGCTGTTGTGGTTGCGCCAAATTGTCTGAGTGAAAGTGAAGCGCCAAAAACAAACAGTTTTAAGTTTTACGCGCAGAGAACCTAGGGAAAGAGGGCAAAGGTTTTGGAGTTAAGTGGGGTATAGGGCTTAAATGGGGTTTTCACGAGCAGAAAGGGAAAAGGTTAAGGTGATTCTGGACTCAAACACCTTGTTTGTTCCGCTTCAATTCAAAATTGACATTTTCGATTGCTTGGAACAACTGTTGGAAAGGAGCTTTGAGTTGATTTTGCTATCTCCAATCAAACGGGAACTAGAGGCACTTGCTAGAAAGGGTTCACCTAAAATGCGCAAAAACGCTTCTTACGCACTAAAACTCGCAGAGAAATGCAAATATGTTGAAGTTGATGCCCCGGCCTCAATGCTCACCGACGACATCATAGTGAAAATAGCTAAAGAGTGGAAAACCCCGGTGTTCACCAATGATAGAAAACTAAAGAAGAGGCTAAGAGATATAAGTGTGCCAGTAATTTATGTGAGACAAAAATCGCGTCTAGAGATTGACGGGATGATATAACTATATGTTTAAGCTTGTAACGCTGCAGGATACTATTCGGATTCCGCCTGAAACCTTCGGCTCCCCTCTTGAAAAAGTAGGGCGCGACCAAGTTAAGACGAAATATGAGGGAATCGTAGACGAGGAATTAGGCTACGTCATAGCAGTAACTAGCGTTGAAGTAAGCCCTATAGGAAAGATAATTCCTGGCGACGGCGCCACTTATCACAAAGTAACGTTTTCTCTGTTAACTTTCTACCCGGTTATTCAGGAGATAGTAGAGGGAGATGTGGTGGAAATCGCGGATTTCGGAGCGTTCGTGCGCATTGGCCCAGTAGACGCGTTGCTACACGTTTCACAACTCATAGACGACTACATGTCCTATGATGAAAAACAAGGAGTCTTACTGGGAAAAGAAACCAAAAGAAGACTGACAAACGGCGATCAACTACGCGTCAGGATAACAGCGGTTTCTCTCGGCAGAGCGGGAAGCTCGGGGAAGATTGGCGTAACAGCCAGACAACCTTTTCTGGGCAAGTTAGAATGGCTCAAGCTTGACGCCGCCAAAACGAAAGAAGCACAAGAGAAGAAAACAACGGAAGGCAAAAAAGAAGAAAGTAGCGCAGAAAAGGAGTGACAAGGATGAACAAAAAAGCATGCACAAACTGCCATTTCATAACCAAAGAAAACGTATGTCCGAAATGTAGGTCGACAAGCCTAAGTGAAGACTTCAGCGGCATAGTCATAATGTTTGATCCGGAAAACTCGGCTATCGCAAAAGCTATGAACATAAAAGAGAAAGGGCGTTATGCGTTAAAGGTCAGATGAGGCTTAACTCCAACCTTAACAATGAACAGTGACAGTTCAAGGTTGAAAAGAAATGGATATTGCCTATAGTGTTACTCCAGAACTGCGTGTGAAACTTAAAGACCCTTTTGGCAGGTTAATTCAAGGCTCGTTTGCTGAAACCATGGGTAAAATGGAAAACATTGTGAAACGAGAAAAACCGCCCAAGATAGTATCTGTCGGAGACACGGTTTCACGAAATCTTCATGAACATCAGATAAACCCCCAACTTTCGATCACTGACAATAAACGCATGAGAAGGAGAATTAAACCGAGGATATTCACAGGCAAGAATGTTGTTCACGTTAAAAATCCTCAAGGAACAATAACTGAAGAGGCAATTACAGCCGTAAGAGAGGCGTTGGAAAGTGACGAACACGTTCATATAATTGTGGATGGAGAGGAAGACTTGTTAACGCTTATTTCCGTTTTATACGCGCCAGAAAAATCGTTGGTTGTTTATGGACAACCCTACGAGGGCATCGTAGTCGTTAAAGTTACATCTGAGAAGAAGACTGAAGCAATGGAAATTCTGAAGACGATGAAAACCTTTCAGAAAGCTAAATAAGAAGCAATTGTATGAACTCAACACCCTAAGCAAGTGATATAGCGATGGAAGTCAAAATTGTATCAACGAAGAAAAATCCCCTTCTAAAACGAAAAGAAGTGGAATTCAAGGTGGAACAAAGTACAAAAGGAAAAACACCCGCGAGGTTAGAAGTCAAAAAGGCAATAGCTGCCGAACTGAAGATAAACGAAGAGATGGTTTTCATTAAGAAAATGCGAACCATGACGGGAACAAACACTGCCGTCGGAATTGCTAACGCCTACGAAACAGTAGAACAAGCGAAATTTATCGAACCCGAGTACATTAGAAAACGTAACAGTCCTCCAGAAGAACCGAAGGAAGAGGAGAATAAATAAAATGTCCAAAGAAGAGAAAAAACCTCAAAAAGCCGAAAAGGCCGCGCCTAAGGCAGAGAAGAAAAAAGAGGAAAAAGGCGTTCACGCCTTGTACAAGATAGAAGGTGAGAAGGTCACGAGGTTGCGCCCAACCTGTGAGAGATGCGGTCCAGGATACTTCATGGCTAAACATCAAGACAGGTACACTTGCGGGCATTGTGGTTTTACACGGTACAAACAAGTTGAGCAATAAGCAGTTTTAAATTCTAAACGCCCAAATATCTTTGATGATTCAAGATGATTAGAGTTAACGTAGCTATAACGAATATTTCAGCAGAACGCTTCTGGGATATTAGGAAACCGATTCCCCCTATCCAAATAGGCACAAACATCAACATTATAGGCATGGAGAAAAAGCCTGACGGATCAGTGGAAGTCCCATTTGTTTTGGCGATAAACTATAACCCTTCAATAGCGCAGATAAGCCTGAAAGGAAGCGCTTACGTTTCTGGAGACAAAAACGAAATCGAAAAAGTCCTCAAGGATCACGAAGAAAAGAAGCCGCCACCCCCACTAATCGTGCAGTCAATATCCAACGTTGTCTTCATTGAATCCGTCCTCATATCGAGAACGCTGAACATTCCACCGCCGATACCCCTGCCGCAAATACCACAAACAAAAGCGCCCGGTTCAAAACCGAAGGGAAGAGATTACAGCGCTTAGCTCTAATCGCGAACTCGATTTCACGTTTAGACACTTTCCAAAGCCTCTGTGTATGACGACGGGGTTAATACGGTCGGTTGGTATGGAAGCGATAGCCGTCCAACTGCCACTTTTCGAATCGTAAACCTCATCTGCTTCAGGCAATATATATTTAAAGACGCCTAAGATGTTCTAAGGCTGGAGACACAAATGGCATTAGATCGCTTGGGTTCCTCTCTTTACGGCGCCTTAAAGAAGGTCTTCAGAGCTTCTGTAGTAGATGAGGCTACAGTTAAGGAGCTCGTTCGGGACATCCAAAGAGCCCTGCTGCAAGCAGATGTTAACGTTAAGCTTGTGCTTGGCATATCCAAGCAGATAGAGGAAAGAGCTCTAAAAGAGAAAGTTCCTCCTGGAATCTCAAGGCGCGAGCACGTGATAAAAGTAGTCTATGAAGAACTAACGCGCTTCGTTGGTGATAAGCCTGTTCCAATCAAAATGGAGCCTGGGAAAAAGAAGGTGATAATGCTAGTTGGAATTCAGGGTTCTGGAAAAACCACTCATGCAGCCAAGCTCGCCAGGTACTTTCTTAAAAAGGGCTTGAAACCCGCTTTGATCTGCGCTGACACTTACCGCCCTGGTGCTTACGCGCAGCTTCAGCAGTTGGCGACCCGCATAAACGTGCCAGTGTATGGGGATGTGAAGGCTAAGGATCCTGTTAAAGTGGTTAACGAAGGCTTGAAGCAGTTCAGCGACAAGGAAATGGTAATTGTTGACACCGCTGGACGCCACAAAGAAGAGCAAGAGCTAATTAAGGAAATGAAAACTCTTGAGAAAAAAATCCAGCCTGATGAGGTCATGATGGTTATTGACGGCACAATCGGGCAGCAAGCGCTGATCCAAGCGAAAACCTTCCATGAAGCAACCCCGATAGGCTCGATTCTGGTTACCAAGTTAGACGGGTCTGCTAGAGGTGGTGGAGCGCTTTCCGCGGTTGCAGCCACTGGCGCGCCCATAAAATTCATTGGCACAGGCGAGAAAACCGAAGACATCGAGCCCTTCATACCTTCCCGTTTCGTCGGGCGCCTCTTAGGCATGGGTGACCTGGAAACTCTTCTTGAGAAAGTTCGTGAAGCTGAAATTAAAGTTCCTAAAAAGAAAGCAAAGGCGATACTCAGCGGCAAATTTACTTTAACAGATATGTACGAGCAGTTTGAAGCGGTTAAAGGTATGGGGCCTTTCAGGAAAATCTTCAAGATGCTTCCAGGCATGTCTTATGGTGTGCCCGAGGACATGCTGAATATGGCTGAAGACCGCCTTGAAAAGTGGCGCGTAATCATCCAGTCCATGCGACCTGAAGAGAAGGATAATCCTAAAATTTTGAATTCCTCTCGAGTGAGACGCGTGGCGCGAGGTTCAGGAACAAGCGAGAGAGAGGTTAAAGACCTTCTAAAGCAGTACGCGATGATGCGCAAAATGCTGAAGATGTTCAAACGTAAAAAGAAGCTGCCCTTCATGGGTAAAGGGTTTCCAACAGGGTTCAAGTAGGCTCTGCTCATGAACATTTTAGAAAAAACGATGATGATGCTCAGCAAGCATCCCCTCTGCGACCACTGTCTCGGAAGACAGTTCGCGTTGCTCGGCTACAGCATAGAAAACAAGGACAGAGGCAAAGCGCTAAAACTCAGCTTAACACTGCAAGCCAGTGCCTTCAACTCGTCAAAAAACGCTGAGAAAGTTAAAAAGCTAAAAGTTCTGGCGCTCAACGGCTTTTTCCGCGAAGCACAAGAAACCCTTAATCACATGAAAAAACGCATCCCAAAGAAAGGCGCACCAAAAACATGTTTCTTGTGTGAAGACAAGTTTCAGCGTCTTGACGAGGTAACCCAGAAAGCTTTGGCGGCGGTCGCGGACTATGAGTATAGCACTTTTTTGGTGGGCGTAGAATTACCCGTTACGGTTGAGGAACGCGAAGACGAGTTTAAAGCCGCATTCAACGTGAGCTACGGCGAGAGCATCAGACATGAGTTTGGACGGTTACTGGGCAAGCGAATCGCCGAGTTGACGGGCAAGACTGCTGAGTACAAGAAGCCGGACCTCGCCGTCATCGTCAACCCGTTCGCGGAGCAGGTGAGAGTTCAAGTTAATCCGCTCTTCGTGGCTGGTCGATACAGGAAACTCGTCAGGGATATTCCTCAGTCGAAATGGTTCTGCTCCAGCTGCCGCGGGAAAGGCTGTGAGAAGTGCGGCGGAACAGGAAAAATGTATCCTGAATCAGTGGAAGAGCTGGTATCGAAGCCGCTGTTGGAGGCTGCGGAAGGCGAGAAAACCTCGTTTCATGCTTCGGGAAGAGAAGACATTGACGCTCGAATGCTTGGCAGTGGTCGCCCCTTTGTGATTGAAGTTTCGAAGCCTATGAAGAGGTTTCTGGATTTGAAAAAGCTGGAAGCTGCTGTTAACGCTAACGCCGAGGGTAAGGTCGAGGTTTCTGGTTTACGCTTCACCAACAAGGATGTTGTTAGGCGGCTGAAGAAGGGCGAGTCCGCGCAGAAGGAGTACCGTGTGCTAATCGATTTTGAGAGCGCCGTTTCTGAGGAGCTCTTGCGCATTTTGGAGGAGAAGCTAAGTGGCACGTTGATAAAGCAGCAGACGCCTCTGCGTGTTTTGCATAGAAGGGCGAATTTGACCCGAGAAAAGTACATATATGAGGTTAAAGTTAAGAAAGTGTCGCTTAAGAGGGCTGAGATGAGAATACGTTGTCAAGGCGGCCTCTATGTTAAGGAATTGGTGTCTGGGGATGAAGGAAGAACAACACCCAACGTTTCGGAGTTGCTTGAAAACAGAGCGAAGCCCCTCAAGCTTGATGTTTTGAACGTTATTATGGATGACCAAGTAAGGTGAAGTGTGGATGAGAGGTTCAAAAGGCTATTATACGGGTGCTCGTCGGCTTCTGACGAAAAAGCCACGCGAGAAGGGGAAGCCGAAGCTCGGTAAGCTGCTGATTGAGTATGAGGCTGGTTCTCAGGTGATTATCAAGATGGATTCGAGTGTTCAGAAGAGTTTGCCTCACAAGCGTTTTCACGGAAAAATCGGCACAGTGGTTGAGAAGCGTGGGCGTGGATACGTGGTAAGCGTAGCCAAGGGCGATGCTGTAAAGAAGATAATTGTTCGGTCTGAACATTTAGAGCCGTATAAGGGTAGTTGAGAATGGAAAATCAAGAGGTAAGCGAAAAAAGGATTGCGTTGCCGCAGGTTAAGAAGGTGCTTGAGACAATCGGTGAGGAGAATCTGGACCAATTTCAACGGCGCACTTTGGATTACGTGAACAAGTTCTCTAAAGTGGATGCTAAGGTGGTGGAAGAGCTTTTGGAGAAGCTTGTGAAGGAGTTTGGTCTTGAAGAGGCTGAGGCAGTTCAGGTTGTGAATTGCATGCCTGAAACCGTGGATGAGCTACGGGTTTTCTTGGCTAGTGGTCGCAAGATTATTGAAACCGCAAAATTAGAAGCAATTATCGCGCTTCTGGATGATAGTAGAGCTGTGAAATAGCGAAATTCGGCTAAGAATTTTTAAGCAGTAAGCGCGAATAGAAGTGAGGGGATTCAGGGACTATTATGGAGAAGCGATACGAAGCGTACGCTTACGTGTTAGATTTCTTGCCACATGGCAGACCTGGCTTTCGTGCCAGCGGCCGGGCGGGTTACCGAGCGGGAGCTTTAATTCAGTGTGTGGGCGAAGAATTTTTCACGTTGCTGGAGGCGTTGGTGAAGGAGGGATTAATGCTTAAGCCTAACGACCGTGTGTACGTGGGGAAGGACGCGCGAGAAGAGGTTACGTACATTATCGGTCGTATTGGCTTTGACGAGTTAACCGCTGCTGCGAAAGCAGAGCTTCCGAGTGCCATTAGCCGTATAGTTTTGAATCGTGAAAAATGGTTTGTGAACTTTTTTAACACTGCTCGAGCTATCACGCCGCGTATGCACGCGTTGGAGTTGGTGCCTGGGATTGGGAAGAAGTACATGTGGCAAGTGATTAATGAGCGCGAAAGAAAGCCGTTTGAAAGCTTTGATGATTTGCAGAAGCGGACTGAGCTGCCTAATCCAGTGAAGTTGATTATGAAGCGGGTGATGGAGGAGCTTGAGGGTGACAGTAAGTATAGGTTGTTCACGCGGCTTCATTAAGGCGTTGTGTTTAAGGCATAAGTAATGAGTGTTTCAGAAACGAAGCGTCTGCTTCGAACGTTTCGAATTGTTCCGAACAGGCTTCTTGGACAACATTTTATGGTTGAGCCTTCGCTTTTTCCCAAACTAAGCGATTATGCTTCACTAGGCAAGGCGGATGTAGTGTTGGAAGCTGGCGCAGGCTTTGGATTCTTGACACGTTTTCTCGCGAATAATTGCAAAGCCGTAGTGGCAGTTGAGAAAGACCCGCACGTCGCCGCAGTGCTACGTGAACAGCTCAGAGGCTCAGCCAACGTGACGGTGATTGAGGGTGACGTGTTGAAGGTGGCGGTTCCAAGCTTTAGCAAGGTGGTTTCGATTCCGCCTTACCAGATTTCTTCGCGGCTACTGTTGTGGCTTTTTGATAGAGGATTTGAATGTGCTATTTTGGTTTTCCAGAAGGAGTTTGCAGATCGTCTCGTGGCTGCTGTAGGCAGTGAGGATTACGGATGGCTAACGGTTGCCACCTGTCACAATGCGGAGGTTAAGCTTTTAGATCCGATTCCCAAATCCATGTTCTATCCCCCACCAGAAGTAGATTCAGTAATAGTGCGCTTAACGCCTTGGACAGCGGCGCCCTTCGAAGTCAAGAACGAAGCGTTTTTTAGGCGGATGGTGCGGTGGCTCTTCACGCAACGCAACAAGAAGCTCAGCAACGCGCTTGCGCCTTTCATCATAAGCACGCTTAAAGTTGCCAAGGAAGACGCGGAAAAGGTAGCTTGGACTTTCCCGTTTCGCGAAAAACGCGTGAGGGAATTGGCGCCTGAAGCTTTTGGAGAGTTAGCGAATGCCCTTGTCGGCTAAAAGAGTTTACTTCGGCGATTACGTTTTCAATGTGTGGGAGAACGTTTACGAGCCTGCTGAGGACTCATTTCTATTCGCCGAAAACCTTAATGTGAAAGAAGACGAGACGGTTCTGGACATGGGCACTGGATGCGGCATACTGGGCATACTGGCAGCTAAGAAGGCAAACGCCGTCGTTGCTGTTGACGTGAACCCGTACGCTGTTCGCTGCGCA
>SMTZ1_10010030_pt1 | contig 15232 bp, 7 predicted proteins | sample DeeMarSWOR136_30_FD_25667 | JGI IMG/M metagenome (IMG submission 25667)
TTCCATATCCTGCATGGTGACATTATCCTGGCTATAGCGTGCGGCAAGGAGGGCCGCTTCGTTGACCAGGTTAGCCAGATCTGCACCTGAGAAACCCGGAGTTGAACGGGCCAGGAGTTTCAAATCCACATCCTTATTAAGAGGTATTTTTTTTACATGGACCTTGAAGATGTCTTCCCGGCCTTTCACGTCGGGCATATTTACTATGATCCGGCGATCGAAGCGTCCTGGACGCAGAATGGCCGTGTCGAGAATATCAGGCCTGTTTGTGGCAGCGATCAAGATGATTCCTTCGTTGGAGTCGAAACCATCCATCTCCACCAGGAGCTGGTTGAGGGTCTGTTCCCTCTCGTCATGTCCTCCTCCGAGGCCTGCTCCCCGCTGTCTTCCGACAGCGTCGATCTCGTCGATGAAGATGAGGCAGGGTGCATGCTTTTTCCCCTGATCGAAGAGGTCCCGTACGCGGGAAGCACCCACTCCGACGAACATTTTCCTGTGCCGGGTGCGCCTACGAGCAGGACGCCTTTGGGAATACGGCCACCGAGCTTTTGGAATTTTTGGGGATCTTTCAGGAATCCAATGATTTCCTGGAGTTCTTCCTTAGCTTCCTCCACACCGGCCACATCCTTGAAGGTCACCTTTTTTTGAACGCCTGAGAAAAGTTTGGCTCGGCTTTTTCCGAAGGAGAGCGCTTTGTTCCCTCCGGATTGCATCTGCCGCATGAAGAAGACCCAGAAGAGTATCAGCAGGATGATCGGAAACCAGGTGAAAAGGTATGAGAACCAAGGGCTTCGCGAGGTATCTTTAACGGTAATGATGATGTTGTTTTCTCGCAGGATCTTGACCAGGTCGTCATACTGCGAAGGAGCTACGCTTTTGAATGCGCTGCCATCGGTGAATTTACCCTTGAGCTGGTTGCCTGATATGGTAACTTCGATGATGTTTCCCCTTTCCACTTCATCCATAAATTCGCTGAAATTTATTTCTTTCTGGCTTGCACCGGGTGATTGGAGGAGGCTCCATAGGACGATAATGATGATTCCAGCAGCAATCCAGAAGATGATGCTTCTGTATGTCCTGGGAGGTCTTTTGATGTCTGGCATGATTTATTCCTTTTGAGACAATATTTTATCATGTTTTGTAAAAATTGTTAACAAAACTCTTCGGTTTTGTAGGAATTAAATGCGTTTTTTCTTTCAACTTAGCAGGTTTGACGGGAATTTATGTTTTTCCCACTTTTATTATACGCACAAGAGAAGTGAATTTATTCATTCTCCAACAGATTTCGAGTGGTCTTGACTGATTCCACCAGTTTTTGTAACATGATAGACCTCCTGGGTGGGGCTGTAGCTCAGTTGGGAGAGTGCTTGACTGGCAGTCAAGAGGTCGTGGGTTCAAATCCCATCAGCTCCACCACCTATTTGCCTTTATTTTCAGATATTTACCTCGTTTCCGTCTTTCAGTCCTGATACCGTAGTTTCAGCGTATTTCAGTCGAATCTGTGACATATTCGTTACACGGTACTCTTTTATTATCAGTTAGTTACATTAAGAATCAATAACTTAGGCCAAATTTTTACCAACTCCTGTTTTTAACAATTTTTAACATAATTAAGCTATTTTTAACTATATTTGGTCAAAATATGGTCAAAAGGATATGGCTATTCAATTTGACACTTCATTGTATTCCTTGATAATATTTTGCCGACTAGATAAGGGGAAGAAGTGGCAAAAAAGTGCCCAAAATGTAATGCTGAGAATCCTGACACCAAGCAATTCTGTGGCGATTGCGGGACACAACTTCCTACAGCCGGGGGAATATCTTCCTCTCACACTAAGACTCTCCTAACACCTACGAAGGATCCAATCAAAGGGACAACTTTTGCAGGAAGATATCGGCTCATCGATGAGCTGGGTAGAGGGGGGATGGGTGTTGTCTACAAAGCAGAAGACACAAAGCTCAAAAGAACCGTTGCTCTCAAGTTTCTACCGCCAGAGCTGACCCACATTCCTGATGTTAAAGACCGATTCATGCGGGAGGCTCAGGCTGCTGCCGCTCTGGACCATCCCAACATCTGCACTGTCTATGAATTTGACGAGGCTGAGGAAAAAACATTCATCTCCATGGCCTATGTCGAAGGCCAGAGTTTAAGAAAGAAGCTGGAATCAGGCCCATTGGAGCTGGATGAAGCCATTCGGATTGCCACTCAAGTAGCCGAAGGTCTGCAGATAGCGCATAAGAAAGGAATTGTGCACAGGGATATCAAGAGCGCCAACATCATGGTGGATGATAGGAATCAGGCGAAGATCATGGATTTTGGTTTGGCCAGGATGACGGGGACAACGCTGTTGACACAAGAAGGGGCAGCCATGGGCACAATCGCCTATATGTCCCCTGAGCAGGCAATGGGGAAAGACGTCGATCATCGTACGGATATCTGGTCATTCGGAGTGGTGCTTTATGAGATACTCACCGGTGAACTGCCTTTTAAGGGAGAGCATGAGCAGGCCATTGTGTATTCCATCAGGAAGGATAAACCTAGGCCTATCACTGAGGTTAACGCTGAGATTCCGCCATCCATAGAACAAGTTGTGGACAAGGCTTTAGAGAAGGATGCGGACAAAAGATATCAACAGGTCGATGAGCTGTTAGATGATTTGAAGTCAATTTCAGCAGGAATTGTTCCAGAAGAGATCAAAGCCAGGTTGAGAAAGGCGAAGCTGCTGAAACGAAAAAGATCTATACTTTATGCAGGTGCAGGTGGATTGGTGATTGTTATAGCAGTGCTGGCTCTGACTCTTTTCACTGGCCGTGCAGAAGCGATCGATTCCATTGCGGTACTCCCTCTCGAGAACCTCACAGGGGATATGGAAAAACAATATGTTGTCGATGGTGTGACAGATCAGCTCATTGGACAGCTGCAACAGATCAGTGGTCTGAAACGGGTGATCTCTCGCACTTCGGTGATGCGGTACAGAGAGACTGAAAAGTCCCTGTCGAACATCGCCCGGGAATTGAACGTGGACGCGATCGTGGATGGAACGGTGTATCAGGTGGGTGAGAGTATCCAAGTCCGGTTTCAGCTAACTGACGCGCTTCCCGAAGAGCAGAACCTGTGGAGCGAAACGTATGAACGGCCCATGCGTGATGTGCTCATGATGTACAGTGAGGTGGCCCAGGTCATTGCCCGTGAGATAAAGATCGGGCTAACCCAAGAGGAAGAAAAACGTTTTGCCGACGCCAGCCAGGTCAATCCGGAAAGTTACGATGCCTATCTTAAGGGATTGCCTCACCTGAACAAAGTCACTCCAGAGGGATTAAAGATTGCACTGCAGTACTTCGATTTGGCCTTAGAGATAGACCCGAACAATGCATTGGCCCATGTGGGAGTTGCAGGTGTCTGGCAATATCGCTATCACAGTGGACTGGTGCCACGCCAGGAAGCCATGCCTCTGATAACGACACCGATAGAGAAAGCATTAGAGTTAGACAACACACTGGCGGAAGCTCATAGCCAATTGGCGCTTTACAGATGTTGGATCGAATGGGACTGGGAGGGCGCAGAGAGAGAGTATCAGCAAGCCTTAAGGCTTAATCCGAACCTTGCGGCTGCCCATATGGGCTACTCTTATATATTATGCTTTATAGGGCGGGCCGAAGAGGCCTTGCCGCACATTGAGCTTGCTCTCGAGCTGGACCCCCTAAGCCCGGTCATCCATTTTGCTTATGGACAAGTCCTGGGAGCCTACCATCATCGCTGGGACGACGCCATTGCAGCATTCCGAACAGTGTTGGAAATTGAGCCTAATTTTGTGCTTGCCCTCGGTAATTTGTGCAACGTACTTGCCGCAAAAGGCATGTACGACGAGGCACTTGCCATATTACGGAAGCTGTCCGCTGATGATGCCGAGCTTACTAAGGCATTAGAGGATGGCTTTGAAAAAGGCGGCTACGAGGGCGCTAATCGTGCTGTAGCGGACCTCATGGCAGAATGGTATGGGAAGCCAGGTAAGAGTGTAGGAGGTATGCAGATCGCTTCGAGCTATCTCCATGCTGGTGACTACGGCTTGGCCATCGATTGGCTCGAAAAGGCCTACGAGGCGCATGGCCTCTCCCTGCCTTACATCAGTGCTTGGGGTGATCCCTTTCGCTCCGATCCACGCTTCCAGGACCTGCTGCGCAAGATGAATCTGCCGGTGGATGAGAAGGAATAGGAAAGACGCTGACCCTGGGATAGTTGAGGTAGAGGATGGGAGGAAGGGGCTGGCTGGATTGAAGGGGACTTGAATTAAATAAGGAGGAATTTGTGACGAGCACCAAAAGAAGATTCCTATGCTCTGCCGTGTTTTTGTTTCTCTCACTGCTAATCTGGAACGGAAGACAAGCGCATGCGCAACAAGACAAAGCGGTTGCACTCGATGGAGTATGGCGTTTGAGGGGTTATGGAAAAATCTTACATATCCACCAGGGCAACTACACCAACTATGACATAACAAAAATAAGCTGCCTGCAAGTAAGAAAAGGGACTTTAAGAGATTTTAAACAAAGATTTGACCGCTTTGAGATTCATGATGCAAACCAGTTATCATTGTTTTCGAAAGGAGGAATAACACGCTATACCTATGATAGGCTAAACACTCTGCCTGAGTATTGTCAAAATGATTGCACCTCTAGATCAAAGGATCCTGAATATAACTTTGAAGTCTTTTACCATTCATTCAAGGAAAATTATCCCTTCTTCGAACTCCATAATGTAGATTGGGACGGGATTTATAAAACCTATCGTCCTAAAGTGACAGCTAAAACCACGGATGATGAACTTCTTGAAATTTATTCGGCTGTAATAAAGTCTTTTAACGATCCTCATGTCTCTTTACAGGCAGGTGATAGATGGATAGGCAGCACAAAACCCGACGCGTTGGGTTTGCATATACGACAAGAGTTTGCGTCTGAAAAGCCCATGGATCGCTTTTTTAAATCTCTCGAAAAACTCCGATCCATAATAAAAAAAGATTTTTTAGATGTTGATTGTCGAATGGCTGCAAATAACTTCATTGTTTGGGGGAAGATCAAACCCAATATCGGTTATCTCAATATTTTTATCATGGGAGATTACGCCGGGATCGGGTCTTCGCGAACAGACAGCATAGCGGTCTTACAAACAACGATGGATCAGGTCATGGAATATTTTAGGAGTGTTAAAGCTGTTGTGGTTGATGTCCGCTTCAATACGGGTGGATACGATGGGCTCTCTATGATGATTGCGAACCGTTTTGCTGAAAGAAAGCGTTTGGCTTTCACAAAAAAGGCCGTTTATGGCAAGGGATTTACTGAAAAACAGAAGTTTTATATCCATCCTCAAGGAAATTTTCAATTTACGGGTCCAACGTTTCTATTGACGAGCGAAAGAACTGTAAGTGCTGCTGAGATTTTTGTCATCTGCATGATGGCCTGTCCCCATGTTACTCGAGTTGGCGGCACGACAGCTGGGGCTTTCTCAGATGTTTTGACGAAGCATTTGCCTAATGGTTGGCAGCTCGAAATATCCAACGAGGTTTATGAGGCAGCCGACGGCCATGTCTACGAGGGTATAGGCATTCCTCCTCAAGTGGAAGTGCCAGTCTTTATTCCTGGAAATATCTATCCTGGTTTGAAACAAGCCGTTGATAAAGCTGTGTTTTTGGCAGAAAAATCTATCGCAAAAAATGAATTCGAGCAGTAAAAAAATTTCCTCTCCCACTAGAAGGCCGCTGATCCTGGTATTGCCGAGGTAGAGGACGCCAGGAAGAGGCTGGCTGGATTGGAGGATAGTAAAGATTAAAAAGTTATATAGATATTCGATTAAGGCTAACAAATATCAGGAGAATTAAATGGCAATCAGAAAAGAAATTATCACTGGAATTCGTTGGTTTGCACGAATACTGGGTTCTCTATTAGTGGCGTTAGTTTTGGTAATCGTTATCGGATCGATTATAGAGCCTTATCCTCAGGGAAGGGGGGAAATAGCTACAGGGGGCATTCTTCTTATTATAGGCATGATTTCGATGGTTCTGGGAATCGTCGTTGCCTGGTTTAGGGAAGGGCTTGGGGGTTTTTTAACTGTGGGAGGGTTTGTTTTTTTCTATGCTGTTCACCTAACTGTTGAAAAAAGCCACCATAGAGGATGGTTTTTAGTGTACTTCTTAATAATTGGTCTTCTCTTTATATTCTGTTGGTGGCAGTCCCGAAAATTAAGCATCACAGAAACCTAAAGCCTTGGCCTCCCTGAGGTGAAGGAGGCCAAGATGAGGCTGGCTGGGCTGAAGGGACATTAGGGTACCCCATATCTAGTAAAGAGCAAGTTTCCCGCTAAATGTGCAAATAGGTACTATTTTGAGGGCATTAACTGTCAGTTAATGGTTAGATCTAGGTACAAGGTAGTTTGCCTTGAAAATATGCTATATAGTGCTATTTTCAGGCAAAAACAGGCACGTTAGCAAACGTTAGTTAGTTGACACTAACCTATGTTCCTTGATATCCTTTTGCCGATTGTATATAGGGGAAGAAGATGTCAGTAAAATGTCCTAAATGTCAGTTCGAAAATAGCTCTGACTCCAAATTTTGTAAGGAATGCGGAACTCAACTTCCATCCCTAGAGGACATAGAGGTCACAGAAACCATGGAAGCACCAAAAGGAGAACTAACCACAGGCTCTACATTTGCAGGAAGGTATCAGGTCATCGAAGAGTTGGGTAAAGGGGGTATGGGAAAAGTTTACAAAGTCTTCGATAAAGAGGTCAATGCCAAGGTGGCCCTTAAACTTATCAAACCCGAGATCGCTTCTGACAAAAAGACTATCGAGCGATTCCGGAACGAGTTGAAAGTAGCCCGGGATATTGCCCACAAGAATGTCTGCCGGATGTATGATTTGGGGCGGGAAGAAGGTGCTTACTACATCACCATGGAGTATGTTTCAGGTGAGGATCTCAAGAGCTTTATCCGAAGGGCAGGCTTTCTGAGTGCAGGAAAGGCGATCTTCATAGCTAGGCAAATCTGCGAAGGTTTAACCGAAGCTCACAGAATGGGGGTGGTACACCGGGACTTAAAGCCTCAGAATGTGATGATCGACACACACGGGAATGCCCGGATCATGGACTTCGGAATCGCCCGCTCCCTGGAAGCCAAAGGGATCACAGGCGCGGGCGTGATGATCGGGACTCCCGAATACATGTCTCCCGAGCAGGTCGAAGGGAAGGAAGTGGATCGTCGTTCCGATATTTATTCTCTGGGAATCATACTTTTCGAGATGCTGACCGGGCAGGTTCCTTTCAGGGGGGATACAGCTCTGAGCATTGCCGTCCAGCATAAAACCGAATCTCCACCTGACCCGAAGACCATGAATCCTCAGATTCCGGAAGATCTCAGCCGCATAGTTCTCAAATGTCTGGAAAAAGACAAAGCTTCGAGATACCAGAAAATAGAAACGCTGCATTCAGAGTTGACGAAGGTCGAGAAAGGCATGGCATCGACAGTGAAAGAGCCAACCCAAAAAGAACTCAAGACCCCCACCACCTTCAAAGAAAAATGGAAAAATTCCATCGCTGTGCTGCCGTTTATCAACATGAGTGCCGACCCGGAGCAGGAATACTTCTGTGACGGAATCGCCGAAGAGCTCATAAACGCCCTGACTCAGATCCAGGATTTACGGGTGGTGGCCCGTACCTCTGCCTTTTCATTCAAGGGAAAAGACACCGACATCGAAGAAATCGGAAAGAAATTGAAGGTAGATAAAGTATTGGAGGGAAGCGTGCGGAAAGCAGGCAACCGTCTCCGCATAACTGCCCAACTCATCAATGTGGAGGACGGTTACCATCTCTGGTCCGAGCGTTATGACCGGGATCTGGATGATGTATTCGCCATCCAGGACGAAGTCACCCTGGCTATCGTCGACCGCATGAAAGTAAAGCTCCTGGGTAAAGAAGGACAAAAACTGACCAAACGTTCCACAGATAATACAGAAGCCTATCAACTCTGTCTCAAGGGCAGGTATTTCTCGAATAAAAGGACTCCTGAGGGATATCAAAAAGCGATAGAATATTTTAACAAAGCCATAGAGATCGATCCGGAGTTTGCTCTGCCCTATGCAGGATTGGCCTCTCTCTATGCCACTTTAGGTGTTTACGGCTTACGCCGTCCCAGAGATGTGTTCCCCAAAGCCAAAACTTTGAATGATAAGGCTCTTGAGATAGACAAGGATCTTGCTCCGGCCCACAGTGTAAAGGCTTATATTGGCCTTATGTTTGATTGGGACTGGCCAGCAGCTGAGAGGGATGCCAAAAAAGCCATTGAACTCAATCCAGGGTATGCATTTTCTTACTTTATTTATGCCCTCTACCTGGATTTTATGGGCCGATTTGATGAGGCCATAACAGAGATGAAAAGAGCTCTGAACTTAGATCCTCTCTCTCTTATTATTAATTATGATATGGGTGTTATCTATCATTGCGCCCGGAGATATGATGAAGCAATGAAGTGGTATCAAAAAACTCTCGAGATAGAACCTAATTACGGCTTGGCTATTTATCAAATGGGCACTTCTTACGCTGTACAGGGTAATTATAAAGAAGCAGTAAAATGCTTTAAAAAGGCCCTTAGACTTACAGGTGGGCTTCCCTGGGCAGTTAGCTGGCTGAGTTATGTCTATTCCAAATTGGGGAAAAGAGAGGAAGCGGAAAACCTGCTTCAAGAACTTCATGACCGTTCAACAAAAGAATACATCCATCCTTCTTGCTTTGCCAACGCCTACTCTGGACTTGGAGACTTTGATAAAGCGTTTAAAAACTGGAATGATGCCTATGAAGAACGGGAGCCGATTTTTTGTATGTTAAAAGTTTTTCCGGATTTTGATCGATTTCGCTCTGATCCCAGGTTTGATGAACTTTTAGAGAAAGTGAATTTGGAATAGGATGGCCATTGGATAAACCATGAAATGTCCCAAATGTCAGGCTGAAGTATCGGATGATTCCCGCTTCTGCAGCCGTTGCGGCGCGAGCCTTCATCCTTCTGATGAAGTCTTGATCTCACAGACCAGGACCGTCCTCAAACCTATGCAGGAATTACCCCCCGGGACGATGCTCGCCGGTAAGTACAAAATTGTGGAAGTCGTCGGCAAAGGGGGAATGGGCATCGTCTACAAGGCTGAGGATATCAGGCTCAAACGCATGGTGGCCCTGAAGTTTTTGCCTCCTGAACTGGTCCAGGACGAAGAAGCCAAGGTACGCTTCGAGCTGGAGGCGCAGGCAGCCGCCGCCCTATCCCATCCCCATATCTGCACCATCCATGAAATCGAAGAAGCAGATGGAAAGCCCTTCATCGCCATGGAGTATGTGGAAGGGAAGAGCCTGAGGGCGAAAATCAATAAAGGCCCTGTAGATACGGATGAAGGATTGGAACTAGCCATTCAAATGGCCGAAGGGCTGGAAGAGGCCCACAGGAAAGGAATCGTCCACCGTGATATAAAAAGCGCCAACGTCATGGTCACGGATAAAGTCCAGGCCAAGATCATGGATTTCGGGTTAGCCAAGGTCAAAGAAAGGACCCTGCTCACCAGAGAAGGCACAACACTGGGCACGGCGGCCTACATGTCGCCGGAGCAGGCCAGAGGGGAACAGGTGGATGCCCGAACAGATATCTGGTCTTTGGGAGTGGTGGTTTATGAGATGTTCAGCGGCAGACTTCCGTTCAAGGGGGACCGAGAAGCCTCTATCCTGTATTCTGTGGTGCATGAGGAACCCCAACCTCTCAAAGCTGTGAAGCGCGATATTCCTTCCGGAATCCAGCAGATCGTAAGCCGGGCTTTGAAAAAAAAGAAAGAAGCGCGTTATCAGTCGGTGACAGAAATGTTGAGGGAGATGAAAAGGTTACGGCAGAGCCTCAGAGCTGCAGAGGCCGGCGTATTCAACGTCCGGTCGTTTCTCAGGCTCATCCGCAAACCTTTGGTGGCGGTCCCTGTATTGATCGTCATTGCGGCTCTCGCCACTGCCGCCGTGTTTTTCTTTGACCGCCAGGCCAAAATCCGATGGGCCAGGGATAAAGCTATACCTGAAATTATTAAGCTTATCGAGGAGGAAAAATACATCCCCGCCTATCAATTAGCCCAACAGGCTGAAAATTATATAACCCATGACCCGCTTCTCAGCGATCTCTGGCCAAAAATGTCGAGAAAAGTCTCTATCCAGACAGATCCTTCAGGTGCAGATATTTACAGAAAAAACTATGAGGATATAAACAGCCGTTGGGAGTATCTGGGACAGTCTCCCCTCGAGGGCATCAGAATTCCTATAGGGTATTTCCGGTGGAAAGTCGAAGAAGAAAGGTATCAAACATTGGAGGCAGCCGGCTCAGGCTCTGAAGGTTCAATTCATTTCGAGCTGGATAAAAAAGAAGATGTTCCTCCAGGGATGGTTCGTGTTCCTGGGGGCAAAATCTCATGGCGTATACTCGTTAATATCGGAACTATAGAGCCCATTCCTCTGGAAGATTTCTGGATTGACCAATATGAAGTGACCAATGCCCAGTATAAAAAATTCATGGAAAGCGGCGGATATCAAAAGCAGGAGTACTGGAAGCATGAATTTGTCAAAGAAGGTAAGGTGCTCACATGGGACGAAGCCATGAAAGAGTTCTTTGATGCCACAGGCCGGCCGGGTCCATCGACCTGGGAGGTCGGGTCTTATCCGGAAGGAGAAGATGATTATCCGGTAACCGGCATTAGCTGGTACGAAGCAGCAGCCTATGCCGAGTTTGTGCTATTCGTATTATTCCGCTGAGCCATTTTGGAGGCAAGGGGCCTGTTCAGGTGGGTAAATATCAAGGTATGAGTCCATTTGGAATCTATGATATAGCAGGAAATGCGAGGGAGTGGTGCTGGAATCGAACACAGGAAAAACACTTGACCCTGGGAGGTTCCTGGAACGATCCTCATTATATGTTTCATATGCCTTATGCAAGATCATCCTTTGACAGAACGGCCGGCAATGGCTTCCGCTGTATGAAATGCATGTCTCCGGAGTCATGCCCTGATAGAGCAGCTGCCCCTCTGCCTCAGGCTGATATCCGTGACTACAGCAAGGAGCAACCTGTCTCAGACGAAATCTTTCAAATCTACAAAGGTCTTTTTTCTTACGATAAGACGGAGCTCGATCCCGTGATAGAATCCTCTGATGAGGCTTCTCCTTTCTGGATAAAGGAAAAAATCACTTTCAATGCCGCTTATGGAAATGAGCGAGTTATTGCCTATCTGTTTCTTCCTAAAAATTCTAAGCCCCCTTATCAAACCGTGGTTTATTTTCCAGGGGCAGAAGCTGTAAATTTGCTCTCCAGTGAAAATCTCAGGGAATCGTATTATGATTTTATGGTTAAAAGCGGCCGGGCAGTGCTCTTTCCTATATATAAATCCACCTTTGAACGGTATGATGGTTTTGAGGTTCCTCCTTCGACCGCCAATGCATGGAGAACCCAGATGATCTATTGGTATAAAGATTTAGCGCGTTCCATCGATTATCTCGAAACCCGTAGTGATATTGACGAAGATAAAATCGCCTTTTATGGGGGAAGCATGGGAGCGATGGTCGGGGCAGTGCTTGTGGCATTGGAAAAACGGATTCAGGCAAGCATTTTTTATGTAGGAGGATTTTCTTTGATGACATTAACTAAAGAAGCGCCTGAGGTCGACCAGATCAATTTTGCTCCCCGGATAATCATTCCGACCTTGATGCTCAACGGTCGCTATGATTTTCTCTTCCCTTTCGAGACATCCCAGCTTCCGATGTACCGGTTTTTGGGCACTCCTGAAGAGCACAAGGTTCATAAAGTCTATGAATCAGGTCATTGGGTGCCCATAAATGAAGAAATAAAAGAAACGCTCGATTGGCTGGACCGTTACTTAGGTCCGGTGAAAAGGTAGCTCTATGTGGAACCAAAAGAAATCCTCTCCGATATCCCAAACGAGCGCGGCGCTTACAGGAGAAAAATTGACTGATTTTTCATAAATTGGCATTCTTTTTTTCGAAATCGTTCGAGGGGAAAAATGGCGATTAAATGCCCGAAATGCAACACTGATAATCCCGAAACCGTAAAGTTTTGCGGTGAATGCGGCACCCTCTTGGAGTCTGTTCGGGGACCAGACCCTACAGATGCAGGGCCAGATCCCCGATCGGGCCGTCCCTCTGGAGACATTCCTGATCTTACAGAAACCATGGAAACACCCAAACAAGAGCTCACTACCGGTTCCACATTTTCAGGCCGCTACCAGATCATCGAAGAATTGGGCAAAGGGGGCATGGGGAGAGTCTATAAGGTTCTCGATACGAAAATAAATGAAAAGATAGCCCTCAAGCTCATCAAGCCCTCAATCGCTTCGGATAAGAAGATCATAGAGAGGTTCCGGAATGAGCTGAAATTCGCCAGAAAAATCAGGCACAAGAACGTCTGTCAGATGTTCGATTTAGGAGAAGAGCATGGGATTCACTATATCACCATGGAATTTGTTGATGGCGAAGATTTAAGGCGTTCTATCAGACGTTTTGGCCACCTTCCTCTTGGAAAATCCATATCAATGGCAACACAGATCTGTGAAGGATTAACCGAGGCTCACAGATTGGGAGTCGTGCACCGTGATTTGAAGTCGAGCAATATTATGATCGACAAAGAGGGAAGTGTGCGAATCATGGATTTTGGCATCGCCCGTTCTCTTGAACCAGAGGGAATCACAGGTTCAGGAGTAATGATCGGTACACCAGAATACATGAGCCCTGAGCAGGTGGAAGGTAAAGAAGTTGATCGGCGGTCGGACATTTATTCATTAGGAATAATTCTCTTTGAAATGGTTACAGGAAGAGTGCCGTTTAAAGGGGAGACGGCGCTAAGTATTGCCATGAAACATAAAACAGAGAAGCCAAAGGATCCTCGATTGCTTAATCATTTACTGCCAGACGATCTAAATCAGATAATACTAAAATGTTTAGAGAAAGATCGAAAGAACAGGTACAAGAGTATGGAGGAGCTTCGCTCTGAGTTAATCAATATAGAGAAACTTCAAAGTGTTTTGAAAGATCAAGATTATAAGCCCTCTATCGCCGTGCTGCCGTTCAGGGATATGAGCCCTCAAAAAGATCAAGACTATTTCTGTGAAGGAATGGCTGAGGAGCTCATCAATGCCCTGACAAAAATCGAAGGACTGCACGTGGCTGCCAGGACCTCGGCTTTTCAATTCAAAGGAAAGGATTTAAACGTCCGTAAGATAGGCGAAGAGCTCGGTGTTAAAACAGTGCTCGAGGGAAGCGTTAGAAAGGCAGGAGACCGGCTGCGCATCACAGCCCAGCTGATCAATATTTCCGATGGCTACCATCTCTGGTCTGAAAAATATGACCGGGATATTGAGGATATATTTGCCATCCAGGATGAAATATCACTGGCGATTGTCGATAACTTAAAGCTGAAGCTCTTGAGAAAAGAGAAGGCTCAGTTGATAAAGCGCTACACAGAAGATCAAGAAGCCTACACTCTTTATTTAAAAGGACGCTATTTCTGGAACCGACGTTATGAAGGAGGACTGCTAAAAGGGATTGAGTATTTTCAAAAAGCCATCGAAAAAGACCCCAGCTTTGCCTCTGTCTATACAGGTATAGCTGATTGTTATTGTGTAATGGGCTTATATGATTGGATTCCCCCCAAAGAGGCCTATCCGAAGGCAAAAGCAGCCACGCTCAGAGCTTTAGAGATTGACAATGCACTTCCCGAAGCCCATGCCTCACTGGGTTGGATTAAGATGTTCTATGATTGGGATTGGGCCGCTGCTGAAAAGGCTTTCCAACGAGCGATTGAGCTCAATCCAAACTATGCCACAGCCCATGAATGGTATGCCATGTTTCTTGCTCCGATGGAACGATTCGATGAGGCTATCTCAGAGTTGAAAAAAGCCCAGGAATTGGATCCTCTCTCTCTTATTATCCAAGCCATGGGAGGTTATGTTTATTCCTTTGCAGGCCTGAGCGATAAGGCTATCGAAAGCTGTCATAAAACGATCGAGATGGATCCCAACTTCATGCTGACCTATTTTTTCCTGGGTAATGCCTATATCTGGAATTCACTATGGAAGGAAGCAATTTCAGCTTTTCAAAAATTAGCCGTCCTCTCTGGGGAAAGTCCTCTGGCTTTAGGTTTTCTGGGATTCGCTTATGGAATGGACGGACAAATGGCCGAAGCGCAAAAAATACTCGACCGATTGAGTGAGCTGTCAAAAGATAAGGATGCCTTCCCATTCTTCAAGTCACTAGTAAACATAGGACTCGGAGATAAGGACCGAGCGCTTGAGTGGCTGGAAAAGGCTTATGATGAGAAGGAATCCATGCTTGCCGCTATCAAAGTTTGGCCTCCGTTCGACAGCCTGCGCCAGGAATCAAAATTTAAGGCACTTCTGAAGAAACTGAAATTGGAATAGCCATAAGTTGTTGAATATAAAACATTTAGTTCAGACAGAGCATCTGACTACGAATCAGAAGGCCGTAAGTTCGAATCCCTCCGGGCGTGCCATTGTCCATTTTCACCTTTTTCCGCCTCTATTTCGCTTATTTCCTGAAGGAGCTTGATGTCGAAAAGGGTTCTGAAAGGCTCTCTCCACATAAAGCCTAAACTCTTTAGATAATTGTATTTACCGTCCTTTTCGCTTGCCACAACAATCCCAGTATTACCTAAATTCATCCTGCTTCCATCGCCAGCCCAGACGGTTCTAAACATGATTTTCAGCATATCCCTCTTTGTTTGCTGGTCAAATCCCTCGTCTGCCTTTAAGTTCTTTTCTTTAAAGGACTTAGTAAATTTTGCTGCCAGTTCCAAGCTATCGATAGCTGCCTCTATGTTTTCTTGCCTATCGGCTTCTAAATCAGCTATATCTTCATCGATTTTTTGGAGCTTTGCTTTCAGGGATTCAAGCTCTTTGTGGTATATTTCGAGTTCAATCTCATCGGTATAATTCTTTTTGCTGAGAACTAAATCTTTAAGGGATTTTTCAACCCGCTCTCTTTCCTTTTTGAGTCCTTTGATTTCGGTTTCAACTTCCTCATACTTCCTCTCAGCTTCCAAACCAATCTGCTCTCTTACCCAATCGAAAATGCCTTCGTCATAGTGGAGTTCGTTAAAAGCCCGTACGATAATTTCATCAACTTCAGCTTCTTTCCAGTTGGCATCCCCATAG
>SMTZ1_10004346_pt1 | contig 15229 bp, 19 predicted proteins | sample DeeMarSWOR136_30_FD_25667 | JGI IMG/M metagenome (IMG submission 25667)
GTCCCGGGTCGCCCTGCGGTCCCTGCGCGCCTTGAGCGCCGGCTGGGATCTCTATATCGGTCCAATCCACCTCCCCATCATCGCAAGCCGCAAAAGGCACAGCGATGAGCGCCAAAATGGCCAGCATGATGAATATTTTGGCTCCAGTTTTCATCTTTCTCCTCCTTTTTTGACCTCTTTTTAGGTTGGTTTTTTATACAAATAGTCGTACGCACACCTACGTGCGCCAATTTACTGCTATTTATACACGATTAATCACCATATGTCAATAGCTAAAGCACCAAATGGCAAACAATTTATCTTAACCGCTTCGGCAAGACATTCATTGCCTAAGTAAACTTGCTATTCACTCTGGTTAGCTATAGTTAGTTTCCGTTTAGTTATAGTTAGTTTCCGTTTAGTTACTGTATATTATACCCCTCTTGTCAAGGGGCAAAACACCCCTATTTCCCACCTTAGTCAAAAAGCTCGGGGTGAAGGGCTCTAGCCAGCGCCTCCAGCCCGTCCACTATTCTCGGCCCCGAGCGGCTCACCAGGTCGCCGTCAACAAGGTAAACGCTGCCCTGGCTCACGGCATCAATCTCACCCCAGATAGGATGCGCCTGAAGGTCCTCGATTGATATCGTCGGTATTCCCCCGAACATAGTCTGGACGATAATAATATCGGGGTCGGCGCTCACCACCTCCTCGATGCTGAACTGCGGCCATTGGAAAGGCGCGTCGCCAGCCACGTTCTCCCCACCCGCCATGGTAATCAGGGCGTCGATAAACGAGTCCGGCCCCGCCGTCCAGGGCAGACGATAAAGAAAACGCTCGGTGAGGCAGCACCCTCCACCCGTTCCTCAACGTCGGCAATAACCGCCTCCATACTCTCCGCCAGCGCCTCGGCCTCCTCTATAGTATCGGTAATCGCCCCCACCACCTCAATATTAGCCATGATGCCGTCGATATCCTCCGGGCTCCAAACGAAATAGGTGATACCCAAGCTATCCAACTCGCTGTTAAACTGCTCGTGCTCCAGCGTTAAAACCAGGTCGGGCTCAAGCGCCATCAGGCTCTCGATAGAGGGGGCAAAGGCGTTGCCCACCCGCTAAAGTCATCCACGCCCACCACCCGCTCCCCCAGCCCCAGGGCAAAGACCACCTCGGTGATGCTCGGTCCGAAGCAGACAATTTTTTGCGGCACCTCTTCGATAACCACCCCCCGCTCCATATCATCGGTATATGTCCCCGGCTCGAACCCGGCCTGGCAGCCGATAGCCGTACCGATTAACAAACTCAGGACGACCAGAACAACCAATGCCTTGAATGCCATCAAAAACTACCTCCAAAAATATTTGGGTAAAAATAATCCCCCTCTCCTTAAAGTCAAGGGGGACTTCTCAGTACACTCTGAGCACCATCCCACCCCCTTTCTCCGCGGAGGTTTAAGGATGCCCGGGGTTCGGCGTTCTGGCTTCCGATAGCTTGGCTACCGGTCACAGCAGGCGGGACTGCGTCGGAATCTCACCGACTTGCTATCCGTTTTATCCGATCTAAAGTCGGATGTCCCCGGTCATCTATTCTATTGTTGGTCTAAGGATACCGAAAGATAAGCAAAAATGCAACTGTTTTTTAATAGACCCTGGCACCGATTATGGCTTCGTCTCTGGGCTGCAGCATTGATACCACCCCACCCTTCATATCCACCCCCAATATGAGCACCTCGGAGCTAAAACCAGCGATATTCTTGGGGGGAAAGTTGACCACGGCCACCACCTGCCTGCCCAGCAGTTCATCTTGGGCATAATTAGTCAGCTGGGCAGCGGAGTGTTTTATGCCGATTTCAGAGCCGAAATCAACCTCGAACTTATAGGAAGGGTTATGAGCCTTGGGAAAGTCCTCCACCTTAGTTACCCTACCCACCCTCATATCAACCTTGCGAAAGTCGTCGTAGCTAATCATATCTTTCCCCCGATCGCTATTCTTCCTCGACCAGCCGCCTTACCCAGAGCTGGGGGCTGGACGAGACCACCTGCTTCAGCTCGGCCAGCCTATTTCGGAGCTCACTGGCGACATTTTCGTCGTTGACAAGCTCCTTGATTTTGGACTGGTCAAAGCCGAGCACCCTCGGCCACAGGCCCGCCGGCTCCAGCAAGGCTTTGACATCGGCCTCGCTGTAGCCCCCCTTCTCCCACGTCCCGTAGGTCAGGGCATGACCCTTGCCATAGACGCGCTTCAGGCCCTGCGCCTGGCAGTAGGCGACAATCATCTCCTTAAGCTCTTTGAGCTCCAGCTCCAGCCCTTTAATCTCCCTCTGTAGGGCGACGTATCGCTCCACCGATTGCGGCACCGCCGCCTCGTCGAGGACGTCGCTCTCCCCCCGTTCCGGGGCGAACTTGTGCTTGTAATAGGGGCAGTACTCGGGGAAGTCACAGGGGCAGTAAGGGCCCTCTTTAGCCGGGAAGTTCCCCGCCTGGATGCCCTCGGCCACCTCCAGCACCACCCCCCGCGCCTCCTCCAGCCGGGCCGGCTCACGCGGCGGGCAGCTTATGGGCGTGTTGGAACGGAAGTGGTAAAGCGTTAGCCTCTCCACGGGCAAAAACCAGGACTGCTCCACCGCCAGTTGGTATAAGGTAAGCTGGAGGTCTTTATCGAGATATTCCTGGGTGAACAGCTCTTTGTTGGTCTTATAGTCAATGATGGCCAAGCCCCCGTTGTCCAGCTTGTCCACCCTATCGATGATACCCTTCAGCTTCACATTGCCGATATCGATGGTGAATCTGTGCTCCACCGCTATCGGCATCCTGAAGTCGGGCTGGTGAATCTCCCAGAATTTAGTTAATAGCTCCCGCCCGTAGGCCTTGTATTCAGCCTCCTCCTCGGCGGACTCGTAGCCATCGGAGAGCCACTTGCGCTCGTAGAAATCGAGCACCTGCTCCAGCGAGGGCGGCGGCGGCACCTTGACCTTGAAGAAATACTCGGCGCATTCGTGCATGGTGGTGCCGAAGCTGAAATAGCCTTTCTCTTTCGTCTCCAGCCCATCGATGTACTGCAGCTTATAGCAAAGGGGGCAATTCTGGTATAGCGAAATCTGGGTGTAGCTTAACGCCCTCATCTCTACACTATTATAGCCTTTTAGGGAAGATGTGACCAGCTTGCTATTTCAGCCCAGATTGGTTAGCATTAAGGTTAGCACCCTAAAAATCTGGTCGACTAAAAAAACGCCCTCTTCATAGAAAGGTCTCTTTTTTTAATATGGAAGACGTATCACTGGCTGTTGCCTTCGGCGCGGGGCTGCTCTCCTTCTTCTCCCCCTGCGTCTTACCACTAGTGCCGGTCTATATGGCCAGCGTCTGCGGCACCGAAATCCTGGAAGCGGAGAAGAAGCAGGCCCGCTTCCCCATACTCTTTCACTCCCTCAGCTTTGTTATCGGCTTCGCCATCATCTTCGTCGCCCTGGGGGCGGCGGCAGGGCTGGCCGGCTTTGCCATCGGCTCCCACTCGCTGATACTGAAGATAGCCGGCGGCCTGCTCATCGTCTTCGGCGTCTTCCTGTTGGCGTCGCTCAAATTACCCTGGCTCAACTACGAAAAACGGCTGGCGCCCTCGCTGGGCGCCACCAGCGGCTACCTACGCTCGATGCTCATCGGCGCCATCTTCTCCCTGGCCTGGACGCCCTGTGTCGGCCCCATTCTCGGCAGTATCTTGGCCCTGGCCTGGAGCTCGGAAACCGCCTGGCAGGGCGCCTACCTGCTGGCCATATATTCTCTGGGGCTGGGCATACCCTTCCTGGTTATCGGCATCGCCTTCGACTTTTTCCGACCCCTCCTCCGGCGCCTGCACCGCTACTCCACCTGGAGCTATCTCATCAGCGGCCTGCTGCTGATAACGGTGGGCATACTCACCCTAACCAACACCCTGAACTGGTTTCCCTAAACTGGTTTTAGGCTAGCGTTTAAGGTTATAATTACCAAAGAGGCTCGGTTATGGTTAGAATATTAAAGGCGCTAGTAGTAATGGCGCTGGCGGCGGTGCTGGTCGTGGGCCTAACGACCAACGCCTGCTGTGACGGCGTTGATGGCAACGGCGACTCACCTAATGGAGATGCGCCTAATGGCGACGCTCCCAACGGCAACCCCAGCGACGGCGAGCCTGATTTAGTAAGCGGGTACGGCGTTATTATCGACTGCGACGAATATGACGGCCAGGTCTTTCAGGGCGGTGACCCCGCCCCCGACTTCCGCTTCCAGGACGCCAACGGCCAGACCTTTTCCCTGAGCGACTTCAGGGGCAAGTCGGTTATGCTCAACTTCTGGAAGACCACCTGCGGCTACTGCATCATGGAGATGCCCTACATACAGGAAGCCTATGAAAACTGGCTAGGTGGAGAGGTGGTCTTCCTTACTATTGATATTGGCGAGTACGCCGCCACCGTCAGCGGCCTGCTCGACGACCTCGGTTATGCCTTCCCGGTTATACTGGATATAGAGGCCGAGGTGGCGATGCAATACCGAGCGATCAGCATTCCGCTTACCTTCTTTATCGATAGAGAGGGCTTAATCCGGGGTATAAAGTTCGGTGCCTTCCAGAGCGCGGAGGAGATAGAAAACATCCTAGAACAGCTTATAGTCTTTTAAGGGAGCTAGAGATGGCTATAAATAACAGGTTGAAGATAATCGTGGTCGCGCTGCTGGCGGCAATGCTGGCTATGGGGATAGCGACGGGCAATATCGGCAGCGAAGCCGCGCCCAACGGGGACGAGCCCAACGGGGTTGTACCCAACGGGGACGAGCCCAATGGTGATGAGCCCAACGGCGGCGAGCCTAACGGTGACTACGCCCAGCCCGATTTGAGCAGTCTAGGGCTGATAGTCGACTGCGAGGAGAGCACCGGCGCCGAGCCCGCCGCGGGCGACCTGGCCCTAGACTTCCGCTTTCAGGATGCTGTCGGCACGACCTTCTCCCTAAGCGATTTCAGAGGAAGGCTGGTAATGCTAAACTTCTGGGGGACCTGGTGCGGCTACTGCGAGATGGAAATGCCCTACATACAGCAGACCTATGAGGAATGGCCGTCGGACGAAGTGGTGCTGCTGACCATTGACAAAGGCGAGGAGCCGGCTACGGTGGCTGAATTTATGCAGGAGCAAGGGGTTTCTTTCCCGGTAGTGGTGGATAGAGAACGAAAAGTGGTGACGCAATACCAAGTAGACGGCATCCCGCGCACCTTCTTTATTGATGAAGATGGCATTATTCAATATATAAAGATTGGCCGTTTCCATAGTTATGAGCACATAGAAGACGTCCTGAACCAGATTATTACTACCGGCTCTTACGTCGAGGAGCCTGACGAGCCTGAGCCCGATTCGGCTGGCATGGCCGTGATAACCAGTTGCCCGGAGAACCCCGGGGACAGCCTTGAGGTCGGCGACTTGGCCCTCGACTTCCAGTTCCAGGATGCCAGCGACCAGGCCCTTTCCCTGAGCGATTTCAGGGGTAAGCCGGTAATATTAGGCTTCTGGGCGACCTGGTGCCCCTACTGCCAAAGGCAACTGCCCTACCTACAGCAGCTCTATGACGAATGGCAGGGAACGGAGCTGGTAATGCTGACTATTTCCAAGGGCGAGGAGCCGGCCACAGTGGCTACATTCATGCAGGATGAGGAGCTCTCCTTCCCGGTAGTGGTGGATAGTGCCCAAAAAGCCTCAAGCCAATACGGGGTGAGTGGCGTGCCGACTACCTTCTTTATTGATGAAGATGGTATCATTCAGTTCATAAGGGTCGGTTATTTCCATAGTTTAAAGGATATAGAAGACATCCTGAACCAGCTCTTCGACTGGTAAGGGGGGTTAGATATGGGTGATGTTTTAGATGAAGCCTACGCCATAGCCCAGTGCAAGGACTGCCCGTGGTATAAGGCCTGCGTTATGCCCATGAGATTTACCGCCGAGGACATCCGCCGCCAGCTGGAATCCTCGGCTCCGGGTACGGATATCTCCCAGCAAGCTGACCTAGGCATGCAAAACCTGCTCTCCAGCATGGCCTCCGCCGCCCAGAACTCTATCCTGGAAGGCTGCCCCATCTTTATCGAGCGTCTGCGCAGCGACCCCAAGCTGGCGCAAAAGCTTAAGGAGCTCATGCAAAGCTGGGGCAGGGAAGAAGGGGACTAGAGCTCGCCAGGTAGATACCAAAGTCGGTGGTTATAGCACCTCTCAGGGCCAGAGCGTCTTGGCCACGTCCTCCAGTCCCAGCTCCAGTAGCTTTTGCTTGCTCGGCTTGGTCGTGTTGAGGTCCCAGTCCATAGCCGTCAGGTACTCAGAATAAAGGGTATCCTCGTCCACGGTTATACCTTTTAGCGGCCCTTGCGTTGGCGCGGGGTGACCGTATATCCGCCCCGGAATCTTATACTTTAATGCATTTATGCCCTCGCGGATATTAAAGGCCTGCCGCATGTTGGCGATTCTCTCCCCGGTCTTGAATATCTCCTCGCGGGTGAAGTCCCAGCCCGAGACGGCGTTCATAAAATTGATAAAAGCGCTGACATCAGGCAAAGCCCAGAAACCGAAGATACAGGTGCCCGTGCAGCTCACCACGTGGCAAAAGTCGCTGCCCAGCTTATGGGCCTCGGCGCGCCCGCTGAAGGCTTTCTCATCGTGCTCAGGCAAGTCCATCCCCGGCACGGGCAATCCCGGCCCCTGGGTATGGCGGGCGGGGGTGGCGTCCATACGGTAGGTAATCGCCCAGTGGTAGCCGAACTTGGGGTCGTGGGCGGGTAACTCCTGCCCGTTGACATGCATGGCAAACTTGCTGGCGTCCCCACCGATCCTCTCCGCCGCCACCCTGACTCCGTCGGCAATAACATCGCCGAAGCCTTCTCGCTTTACCATCTTTTCGGTCATGGCCACTATGGAATTGTGGTTGCCCCAGGTCATCTCGATGCCGTCGGTGTCGGCCTTGGTGATAACTCCGTTCTCGTAGCACTCGATGGTAAAGGCCATGGTCGCCCCCGCCGAGATGGTGTCCACCCCATAGCGGTTGCAAATATCGTTTAACTTAATAATAGATGCCAGGTTGCTGTTGAGGCAGTCGGCGCCGAACATGCCCAGCGTCTCGTATTCGGGCTTGTGTGCCCCCGCCTCGTATTTATAGTCCCCCCTCCCCTCTTTCATGTGTCCGCCGCAGCCGATGGGGCAGCGCCAGCAGGCGTAGCGCCTCTGCTGCTGCTCAATCACCGGGTCGCCGCCGATAGCCTTATAATCGGGAAAGTCGATAGTGGCCGTGCCCGACCAGTTCTTGGTCGGGGTATCGCCGTCCTCGGCGCAGTCGATGAAGATACCCGGCGTGCCGAAATCCCGCATCATATCAACATGCCCCGCCAGCTCACCCAGGTATTTCTTCCTCAAGGCGTTGGCTTTTGCTTCATCGGCCATGGGGATTTTAAGGTTGCCCCTGACGGCTATCGCCTTGAGTCTTTTCGAGCCCATCACCGCCCCCAGCCCCGAGCGCCCTGCCGCCCGGCCCTTGTTGTTCATCACGGCGGCGATGCGGGCTATCTTTTCTCCCGCCGGCCCGATGCAGGCAATTTCGGTATCCTTGCCCAGCTCGCCCCTGACTACGTCCTCGGTTTCAAAGGTATCCTTGCCCCAGATATGGCTAGCGTCCCTCAATTCGGCCTCACCTTTATTGATAAAGAGGTAGACCGGTTTTTCCGAGGCACCAGTGAAGAAGATATTGTCGTAGCCGGCAAACTTGAGGTAGGGGCCCACGTTGCCTCCCGAGTTGGCGTCGCCCCACCCCCCCGTCAGCGGCGACTTGCCCACCATGATGTATCTTGAAGCCGAAATCGAGGGCGTACCGGTGAGCATGCCCGTGGTCAGCCCCAGTATATTTCCCGGCCCCAGCGGGTCGACGCCCGCCTTCTGCCGGCTGAAAATTGTTCTGGCCCCCAGCCCGTAGCCGCCGATAAACCGGCGACAAAGCTCCTCATCCAGCGCCTCGTCCTCTAACTTGCCCTTACTTAAATCCACCCAGAGCGTCTTGCCCATATAACCTCGTGCCATAATCCCCCCTTTTAAGCTCGGTCATTCTATACTATACGCCCCGCCGATGGCTTGTCAAAAAACCCGGTTGCATTTGCCGCTGATTAGCCTTACTATTGGTAAAGCTTGGGGGACGATAAGGAGGGCAAAATGTTACTGGCCGATAGAGTGGCTATCATCACCGGCGGCGCCAAGGGCATCGGCAGGGGCATCGCCCTCAAATTCGCTGAGGAAGGCTGCGCCGTCGTCATCGCCGACATTGACCAAAAGAGTGCCGACAAGACCCTGGCCGAGATTACCCAAAAAGGGGGGAAGGGCCTAGCCCTGGCCTGCGACGCCCTCGATATCAAGCAGGTACGCGCCGCGGTGGACAAGACCATCGCCCAATTTAGCAAGATTGATATCTTGGTCAACAACGCCGGCGGTATGGCCGTAGACCCCAAACCCATCGAAAATATGCCCGAAGCCGACTGGGACAGGGTGCTGACATTGAACCTGAAGAGCCTTTTCCTGTTCTCGAAGGCAGTGGTACCCCAGATGAAAAAGCAGAAATACGGCCGGATTATCAACCTCTCCTCGGCGGCGGCTATTAATCCCCCCGCCCACTGCATCCACTACCACACGGCCAAGGCGGGTATTATCGGTTTCACCTTGGATTTGGCCTACACTTTGGCGCCGTTTAATATCTGCGTCAATGTGCTGTTGCCCGGCCCGGTCAGAACAGATTTTTACGACCCTATGCTGACTAAGCTCAGCGAAAAAGAGAAGGACGCCTTTTTCGAGGAACTGGGCAAGGGCGAAATACCCCTACAGAGGACGGGCACCCCCGAAGACGTAGCTGGCGCCGCCCTTTTCCTGGCTTCGGATATGTCGTCCTACGTTACCGGCGACGCTTTATTGGTCTCGGGCGGCTCGCCCTTGCGACCAATCCAGACCCCCATCCAGAAGACGCTGGACAAATAGCTAGTCCTTTTTTTGACCGGTACCCTCCGGCCACCCCTCTTTGTAGTCGCCGCTGCCGATCATTACGGCTATCTCCATATGCGGCCGGGTGAACTTCTTCCAGGTAAGCGGCCCGTGCTTCGTCCCCGCCGGAAGGTAAATCGCCGAGGACTTGTTGAAGGTCAGCGGCTGTCCCTCGACGCAGAACTCAATCTCCCCGCCCAGGTCTTCGGAGTTATAGGGGTCGTTGCCGATGTGCATCACAATCTCGTCGAATTTGTGCTCCATCTCGAAGATGTGGGGGTTGGGCTTAGGCATCTCCCATATCCAGCCCACTTCGATATACATGTTGCAGCCCGGCACCAGGGCGTTGCTCATCAGCGTCATGGAAGGGCTCTGCCGCCCCTCCACCGGCACCCCCGCCTCGTAGATGGGCTTGGTCACCAACAGTCGGCTGTAGTCTGTCATTTCATTTCTCCTTTTCTTTAATAGCCTTTTCGACTTAGAAGGTTTGCAGCTTGACCACCTGCCCCACCATGTAGCTGCAGACGTCCGAGGCCAGAAAGGCAGTGACGTTAGCCACGTCCTGGGGCGTGCACAAACGTTTTAAGGCGGACATCTGTCTCATGCCTTCAAGCATCTCCTTGGGGGCGGTGCCCACCAGCCCCGTCTTCCCCAACCCCGGCAGTATGGCGTTGACCACTATGCCCATGGGCGCCACCTCCATAGCCAGGGCGTGAGTGAACTGGTCGATGCCGCCCTTGGCCGCCCCGTAGACGGCGATGCCAACGATGCCCTGCCCGCCCGAGCAGTTGACGATGCGCCCGTATTTATTCTTGGCCATATGCGGGATAACCGCCTGGGCGACGCTCATCTGCCCGTAGAGGTTGACCCCGATGTCTATGTCCCAGTCGGCCTTGGTCATCTGCATGAAGGGCTGCACCACGCTGCTGGTGCCGGCATTATTGATTAGGATATCGATGCGTCCGAACTCCTTTACCACCGCCTCGACCATCTTGTCGACACTGTCGCGCTTGGATACATCGACGTGGACGGCGAGACTCTTGCGCCCTAGCTTCTCGATTTCGGCGGCGGTCTTCTTGGCCCCCTCCAAATCGATATCGGCCGAGACCACGTGGCAGCCCTCCCCGGCCAACGTCAGGGCAATGGCCTTGCCGTAGCCAATCTGGCTGCCCGTCCCCGTAACCAGTGCCACTTTGTCTTTAAGTTTTAAGTCCATCGTTATCTCCTCTTACTTTTGGTTATTCCCCGGGCCAGGGGGCGGTGAATTTGACCTTGCTGAACTTCCACTCCCCCTCTACCCTAATATATTCGCATTCCTGACGCCCCTGCAGCCACCTCACCTCGGGTTCGGCGAAGAAGAGGTATAAAATCCACTGCCCCTTGGCCCTATCGCCGCTAACCGTTATAATCGGCTGCCCCACGAAGTGCCCGTCGTTGCGCTTTACCCTCTCCGCCAGCACGTTGTGGAAGACCGCCGAGATTTCTCTCTTGCCCTTGACCACTCCGGAGTCGAGCAGTTCCATGGTGGCGTCCTCGGCGAAGCACTCCGCCATGTCGTCCCAGCGTTGCTCGCAGAGCAGGTAGACATAGTTGATGTGGAACTTTTTGATGGCCTCGATGTCCTCTAAAACCTTGAACCTTTTCTCCAGCTCCTCGTTCATTTGTGTCTCCTTAATTAATTCATGCTAACCGCTATTCTAGCACAGCCCACTTGTCTGTCAATGCAGATGGGAGTATATTATGGGTGATTGTAGCCAGAGGTCTTAGGAGGGACAAATGCGTATCTCGAAGATTGAATGCATACCCGTCACCTCGAAGTTCAGCCAGCCCTTCCCCATGGGCGGCGGCGTCGAGCTGGGCTCGTCCAGCGTCATCCTCAAACTGCATACCGACGAGGGCATTATCGGCATCGCCGATTCCGGCGGCACCTCGGCTTGGTACCGCGGCGAGAGCCAGGACTCGATGATGAGTATAATAAATAATATCTTCGCCCCTATTCTGCTCGGCGAAGACCCTTTTAACATTGAGAAAATCGTGGCGCGCCTGGACCACGCCGCCCGCGATAACCAGCAGGCCAAGTCCATCGTTGACTACGCCTTACATGATATCAAGGGCAAGGCCTTGGGCGTCCCCGTCTATCAATTATTGGGCGGCCTGACCACGGATAAGGTCCCCCTGGGCTATGTCCTCCCCGGAGCCGAGACCAAAGTAGTTTTAGATATGGCCAAAAAGGCGCTTGATGCCGGCTTCCGCGTCCTCAAGCTCAAGGTGGGCGCGGGCACGGAGGAGCTGGACATTGAGAACGTCAAAGCGCTACGGGAGCTGGGCGGCGACGATGTTGAGATTTTTATCGACGCCAACGGCGGCTGGCACTACTACCAGGCCCTGATGACGCTGCGCAAGCTGGAGAAATACAACCTGGCCATGGTGGAACAGCCTGTGCCCTGGTGGGACATCGACGGCATGGCCCGCCTGCGTAGTAAGATAGCTATCCCCGTCTTCGCCGACGAAGCCGCCATCGAGCTTAAGAATTTAATGGAGATAATCGCCAAGAACGCCGCCGACGGCTTCTTCCTCAAGATACCCAAGGCGGGCGGCCTGCTCAAAAGCCAGAAGTGGGCGGCTATTGCTAAAGCGGCGGGACTACCCGTGGTCTGCGGCTGCATGATGGGCTCCGGGCTTGAAGCGGCGGCCTACACGCATCTTCTGGTCGCCGACGAGTGGATGTCGAAGATGGTCCACGAAAACCTGGGGCCTTTGCACATCCATGATGTCTTTGAGACGGTGAGCCAGCCCATAAAGAACGATGTGGCTTTGGAGGTGCCCCGCTACGAAAACGGCTTCCTCTACCCCACCACCACCCCCGGCATCGGCGTCGAGCTCAACGAGCCCGCCATCGCCGAGCTTATGACCCCCGGCAAGAGTCCGACGGTGATAAGCAAATAAAGAGGCTAAGGTTACAGGCTCTTGCCCGACTTGAGCCGCTCTATCATTGATATAAAGATATCTGAATAAACGGTGCGGTAGGGACCCTCCAGCATATTGTCTTCCAGCCACTTACCCAGCTCTTTCCTGGCCTCTATCTTGCCCGCTTCCCGTGCTTTCTCCAGCTCAGACTTTGTTGCCGCCATATCGCTCTTCTCCTTCTGCATCTATGATGGGGGCTAAATCACGAACTTTCCCGCTTATGATAAAGCCCGATAGCTGCGCTTGTCAAACTGCGGCCGAGGGACTAGCCGCTCCTCAGGGTACGGATAATTTCTCTCAAACCAGGTCTCTTCCCGTACATGAGCAGGTAGATTCGGAAAGCCCTGATAGCCAGAAACATAACCAGAATGATGGAGAGCACCAGCACGGCTATACTGACCGCCAGTTCCCAGGCAGGAACACCGGTTACGCCCAGCCTCAGCATCACGGCTACAGGAGCCGTAACCGGGAAAATAGTCAGCACTACCCAGAGAGGGCTGTTGGGGAATATGAACAGTATAGACGAGAACCAGAGGGGCACAAAGAGGAGAAGCGTAAAAATCGGGGCCAGTTGTTGTCCCTCCCGGGCGCTGGGGCTGATGGCGCCGACGCCCGCCGAGAGGGCGGCGAACAGTGCGTAGCCCATAATGAAATAGACTATCCCCAGCACGATGAAGTTGGCCGGCAGTTGTATCGTGACGAAAAAGCCGCCGAAGGTGGATGAGGCCAGGTTTAAGAGGAGTGGCAGCGAGGCCAGCCAGACGACCACCTGCACCAGCCCGGCGGCACCCAGCCCCAGAACCTTGCCGGTGAGCAGCTGTCGGGTGGAAACAGAGGAGAGCAGTACCTCAATAAGGCGGCTTTCCTTCTCGTCTCCCAGCCCTTGTATCAGGTAGGTAGAAGAGATCAGAAGGGAGAGGGCCAGCAGCATGCTGAAGATTCCAGGGACAAGGAGATTCCCGAATCCGCCCTGCTCGGTAGCCACCTCACCCGTTTCGGTAAGTCTGGTGGTAACCAAGGCTAAGGGTTTTTCTACCAGTTCTATAGTATCTGGAGGAACCTCCCCCGTTAAAAGATTGCTGGTGAGGAAATTTTTAATGGCGGTAATGGTAGTAGCGGGCGTTTCCAGCTCTCTCTGCAGGGTATAACGGTTAATTACCCCCGTAGATGTATATTCCGCTGGAATGACGAAATACTCGGGAATATCATAGTTAATCAGGGCGGTTGTGGCCTCGTCCTGCGTATCGAAGCCAACCAGCTCTATATTACCCTGAGTAGTATGCTGGTCGAAGCCGCCAGCCTCATCGACATAACCGATGGTGGTTGTTTCTACCACCGTTGGCCCGGCGCTAGCTGATACGAGAGAGAAAATGCCTATTCCCAGGAGGCCTATGACCGGCACGATAAGGGTAATAATGATAAAGCCTTTTCTCTTTATGGCGTTCAATAATTCGTGCTTAAATATCAACAGCGTCTTATTCATGATTTCTTGCCCGCCTCCTGCAGGAATATTTCGTTGAGCGAAGGAGTGGCGACCTCAAAGCGGTTGATTACTATACCCTGGCTTACTAATCGCTCCAGGAGCTTTTGGGGGGTTGTCTTGCCGTCCAGTATCAGCTCGATGTAGCCTTTGTGCTGACGCCTCTGGGTAACCCCCGGCACCTCCCCCAGCTCCCCTTCGAAATCCAACAGGACCGAATTACCCCTGTATCTCGCCTTGATTTCGGGTAGGTTCCCGTAGAGGACGGCGCGTCCGTTGTTGACCATCAGGATGCGGTCGCAAAGCTCCTCAACCTGGTTCATCTGGTGGGTGCTCAGGATTACGGCCTTACCCTGACTCCTCAGCTCGCCGACCATCCCCTTTAACAGCTCGGTGTTGACCGGGTCGAGCCCGGCAAAGGGCTCGTCCAAGACAACCAGTTGCGGGTCATGAATGATGGTAACGATGAACTGGATAATCTGCCCCATGCCCCGGCTCAGTGCCTCAACTTTCTTGCTTTTGGTGGCTGACATACCCGTTTTCTCGAGCAGCTCTTCGGCCTTTTCCATAGCCGACGGCTTGTCCATACCTTTTAGCGAGGAAAGGTAAACGATAGAATCGAGGACACCCAGCTTCTTATAAAGCCCTCTCTCCTCGGGCAGGTAGCCGAGCCTGTTTTTGGCAGCTTCACTCAATTTTTCGCCGAGGATGGCCACCTCGCCCGAATCCGGCTTGATGATGTCCATCATCATCCGGATGGTGGTAGTCTTGCCGGCGCCATTAGGACCAATCAGGCCAAATATCTCACCCTGAGCCACCGAAAAAGACAAATCGTCAACGGCAACCTTGTCGGCGAAGGCTTTGACTACATGGTTAACTTCAACAGCCAGCATATTTGCAGTCCCTTCTTAAGTCGGCATTATAGCATATCGTTTATAGGTTAAGACAGAACTTCATCAGCCAGTATAGAGCGCCCGGCTAGCCTATTCTTTTGCGTAGCTTTTTCCAGCTGCCCGTAATGAGGAAGCTCTCCTCCATGTTATCCACCATGGTGAGGAACCGCGCCATAGGCACCGAGAAACTGAGCCTGTCTTTCTGCAGGTAGGGTCGGGCCGAAATATCGAACATCCCGATAACGGCTCTGGTATTGGGGGAGTCCTTTTCCAGGTAGGGGTAAGTCACAATGGAGGAACAGCCCGCGCCCATGGGGGCAAAGGCGCCTTCCGGTGTTGCCTGGTCGAAGTTCACCAGGGTAAAGAGTCCGGCAATGACATCGACCTGGCCGAAGAATATGACCACCTCGGGATTATCTTCTTCTTCGAGTTTATCCCACCTCTTGAAGATGATAAGGGGCTTCGGCGCCTTAAGATGGGGCAGGTTTTTATAGAGCTCCTTGACCAGTTCCGGCGATTTCTTATAGCGTTCCCCCTCCATCTTGCCGGGAATGCCGCAGGACAGGAAGTACTCAAAGTTACGCATAATGCCCTTGGAAAAGCCCAGATATTTCCTGCCGCCAGCGCACCTCACCGATCTGGCGCTGAAGGCCAGAGAGCGCCCATTTCTCACCTTACCCAGCGCCCCGATTAAACACCTGGCCAGCGAGCCGGGTTTCACCTTCTCCACCGACCCCTCTTTCTTGCTGTAGTAAAAGGTGATGGGAAGCTCGGCCTTATCGAAATACTTCCTCCAGAGTTCGGTAAATCTGTCCTTTATTGCCATATCCATGGGCAGCCTCCTTATTCTGTAGTGGGCGGTAGAGGACTTGGACCTCTATCCAAATTCGAGCCCGGTTGACAAAAC
>SMTZ1_10004684_pt1 | contig 15228 bp, 14 predicted proteins | sample DeeMarSWOR136_30_FD_25667 | JGI IMG/M metagenome (IMG submission 25667)
ATGATTGCTGCGATTTCAAATACGATATACGACCAAGTTCTTGAGCCGGCATGGGTTTATTTTGGAATCCCCGGTATTAAATTAAGAGAAAACAGATATGCAGAAGAGAGACGAGATATTATTATTAAACGTGATGTAGATGGTGCGAAAAAGTTTGAAATGGAACATGAAGTAAATATAGATGAAGATAAAAAAGATTTGATTAAAAAATCAAAAGAGGTTAAAGATAAATGAGCGTCCCGAATACCATGAGGGTGGGTCCCTTTACTCCCACAGTCTTAGTAAAAAAAAGATATTTAATATTTTACATTTATTTGATTTGGATTAGTATTATCCCTGTTTTATTAGAGTTTTGGGTATATTGGCATTATTTATGGAATCAAGAAAGACCTATTCATTTCTATACGTTCTTACCTTTAGTATGTTTTGGAATGTATCTAACTGTAGCTTTTGGAGCAATATTTTTTGCTAAAATTGTGTTGGTTATAGTGAATGCGGTACATAAACCTAGGGAAGGAGTATTTTTAAGGCATCCTTCTGATAAAGACTATAGATATTGGAGCTTGCGAAATACTATCAAAAGATGGCCTTTTTGGATTTGTCATAAATTTCCTTTTCCTTTTTTAGATAACATTTGTTTTAAGGTATTTGGGGTTAAAACGAAGTTTTCCAATTCTCTATTTGAAGGTTGGGTTGACACAGAATTCTTAGAATTTGGTAGAAATGTGGTAGTTGGCCAAGGGGCTATTGTACAATCATCAGTTATAATTGGAAACCTTTTAATCATTAGAAAAACAGTGATCGATGAGGAAGTTAGAATAGGTTCTCATGCTATTATAATGCCCGGGACTCATATTGGAAAGAGAAGCGTACTTGCGGCAAATTCTGTCACTACTGTTGGGCAAGAATTAAAAGAGGGTTGGATTTATGTTGGGATTCCTGCTAAAGAGTTCAAGCGGAATGTATTTTTTGAAGATGGATTACAAGCTGAAATAGGGCAAGTAGAGAGTGTAGAGAAGCTAAGAGAGAAATATGAAAAGATATATATTAAAAGGTATGATGAGGATAGAGATCGTAAAGAGCGAAGAGAATTGAAGAAATTAAGTAAAGAAGAAGAGAAATTGAGATTCGAGCTTGCCGAAGAGGAAGAGTATGATGATTTTGATGACGGATTTAATATTTAGTGAAATTTTTGAAGTAAATGTAAAAAAAAAATAACTGATATAATTAACCAATGATTAAAAGATAAAGGGCATCTTAAGTTCTTTATTAACTTAACAAATGAAATTTAGACAAAATTTTAAGAACAAAAAAAAGATAAAAAGATTAATAGATAATTGGTTAAGGTGTGGATATGTTAGTTGCCTATTTTATCTAAGCTTTAACTGAAAACCTTCTCTTTTTAAGTAAATAAACGGCTAATCCGATTGTAAAAATTAGACTACATCCTATCAATAGGAAAGTAGGATATCCGGGTATCGCTGTTACAGTTCCAATTGTAAACGCATCACTGTACCAATACCATATAACATCTTCAACTGGTTCAGGGAGATCTATAACATCTTCAACTGGTTCAGGGAGATCTTCTACATAACGTATTTGAATCTTATAATCGTTTGCATCTTCAAGGTTTGCCGGAATAACCCAAGTATAACTTTTATTATTCAACATACCTAATTCGATATTGATGACTACACCGATGCTATCTCTATATAGTTTGAGATCAATCGATTCGCTAGCATCTACTGTAGAAGTCCAATTTATATGAACAGTGTCACCTTGATACCAATTTGTTCCTGAAGTAGGGCTTGTAATAGTTGAGCTTTGAGCTAACACATCCATGGAAATAGCAGTGAAAGTTATAAGAACTATCAGGGATATAAGAGTAATAAAATTTGCTTTTTTATTTAGTAATTTCATTCAATTTCAACTTTATATTTGATTTTTTGAAAAGATTTATTATTATATGGATATAATTTAGATTCCTATTAAAAAGTTAATTATATTAAAATATGTATACTAGATATTTGGATCAGGTCTTAATTGATGCAAGTACAGTCAAATGTGTGATAAATTCGTATATTTTAAACAGATCTATCTTCAGCGTTTTATCAATCAAAGGTTCAATATTAGACAAAAATTCCTCCAACACCTATTTTTTTGGTTTGTTCCGATTTATTTAATATCCATTTTAGATGGGTTAATTTAAATAAAACCTTCTCTTATCTAAATAATTGTAGAATTAATAAATCCTATCCAAGAGGGTCGAAGATGGTGAAAAAAAAAATAATTTGTGTTTCTTCACTGATAATTATAGGATTTACTCTTATTGTTTTTGTCCCAATCCAATTAATTTCATTCAAATTCTTCTCATATGGTATGATTGATGAAAGCATTTCTTATATCTATGAACCAAGCTCACCTTCTCCTATTGAAAAACTATACATTAATGTTGACGAGGGTGATGTACAAATAAAATATATTAATCCACCAGTTGATTATTATGCGTTGATTGATGTAAATATTGTAATGAATGGAGTAAAATTAGCGGGAAAATCATATGAAGATTATTTAAATATTTCATGGAATAAATCAAGTTCTCCGGCAAATTTTACCATTGAGATTATATCAGATGATTGGTTTAATCCATCACTGTGGTTATTTAAGGAAGTCAATATAGTCGTAACTCTTAGAAAAGATATGGTTTTTGATATTATAACAAATCTAACCGAAGGAAATTTTGAAATAGCTGTTCCTTGGGCTGTTTCAATTGGTAACTTAATAACAAATGTTTCCAATGGAGATATTTCATATGATTTTGAGCACAGCACAATCCAAGGAAACATAACCTGTAATATCAATGAAGGAGATCTAATATTTAAATCATGTGATGTAGAATATGCTCATAATAATAGTTGGGATATAAATGTCGGAAAAGGGAATGTAAACCTTGAAATATATCAATATAGAGAAATGGATGCTAATATTACGGGAAAAGTAAAAGTGAATGATGGGGAAGTATTTATTATTTATAAGGATAATACTGCCAATATAGGTGCGATACTTGAAATTCCTTATGGAGATCCTTTTATGAGTCGTGGAGGTCTTCCTGGTTGTATAAAAAATATCTATAATTTTACTTGTACTGAAGTAAACGGATTTGACTACAATCATATTGATTCCGAATCAGTAATGGGAACCGTATACTTTACATCATTTGACTTACTATCTAATATTGTTAAGAATTATTACTCCATGAGATTTGAAATCATTCAAGGATCTTTTGATATGAGCCTTTCAAGTGATCCCTTATTTAAATAAAATCAACCGTTTTTAACAATGTTTTAAATGGAACTAATTGTAGACCTTTTAAGTTTGATGTATAGACTTCAAAATCTATAATGGAAGAAGCAAGTATAACTGGGAAAAGGTCTTCAATAAGACATTCTTGAATATTAAAATATATCTGTTCTCTTAAAATAGGATTTGGCTCTTTCATTCCCTCTTCTATCCATTGGTCTATCTGACTATCATTAAGATTTACCCAGGTCCATTTTGAATGATAATCCACCATCATGCCGTTATGTGGATCGTTATAATCGTATCTCCAACCAAGAGTTATAAGTTGATATGGAGTGGTTAACCAATTTTGACGAGTTAATTTAACGCCAATTTGCTTAAGATTTTCAGGAAGAGGTCTTGAAATACCCTCCGTAATAGGATAAAATTGCATGTACGACAAATTATACATTGCAAGTGGAGTTAGTGCGGAATTAGTTACTAATTGTTCCCATTCATTTCCAGTAGTGATATTATCATTTGCAGTTAATCCCTCCGTTCCAGGCCAACCAGCGTCAATCAAAATTCCTCTGGCTTTTGAAATGTTATAATAGGGAATATCAATAGCAGTTGTATTAGAGTATATGATACCTTCTGGAATGTGGGATCTAGGCGTTACACTGTTTGTTAATATTTCAATTATCTTAGAATAGTTAACAGCATACGAGATTGCTTTTCTCATTGTAGTATTAATAAGCTCATTATCCATTCCAATAAATTGATAATTTGTAATAGGTTTTTCTTGAATAACAATATCTGGAATATTTTTAAGAGTTTCAATAGATTTATTAACACTGTCCATAAAATCTTCGTCTAGCATGTGGATTTCTTTTTTTAAAAGTGCATCCCATGAATCATCATCACGGGTTGTTGAATTAGGATAAAGTGTCAAAACTATTTTATCAATTTTTGGTTTTATTCCCCAATAATTCTGATTTGAATAAAGAGTAATATTAACATTAGGATCATAACCATTATATATAAAAGGGCCAGTCCCCACTAAATCGTCAGTTTGTATACGTAAGGTTTCATTAGTAGGGGTAGATGTTGGTGATAAAATAGTTGTAGTAGCATGAGTTAAAAATGATAGGAAAGGCATAAAACGATCATTTAATACAAATTTTACAGTATAAGGATCTATCACTTGAGTTTTATTCACAATCCAGCGACCATTTGGGAAAAAAAACATATGACCCCAAAAATATTTAAGTGGATTTGATGAATCGATTATTCGAGAAATTCTATCAAAATTCCATTTAACAGCTGCCGCATCAAATAGTGTTCCATCGTGAAATTTAACCCCTTCTCTAAGAAAACATGTAAGTTCAGTATAATTAGTATTCCACTCCCAACCTGTTGCTAGATTATTTATAATTTGAGATTTACCATCAATATACTCGCTTTCAAATAAAGTTTCGGTTACTTGCCAGATAAATATTCCCTCTGCGGCGGTAGAGTAAAGTAGAGGGTCAATCTGCCCAACTTCATAGCGTATGCCTACCTTAAGAGTACCTCCTTTTGGTACCTCCCTTAAAATAATAATTCCACTTATAATACCAGCTATTGCTACAGCTGCTATTGTTCCTCCAATTATGATTGGTTTCTTGAAAATTTGAATTTTAGAAAGTTTTTTTTTAGGTGGGGCTTTTTCTATTGTCATTTTAATCTATTTAGAAGAACTTTTTAGATTAATGAAAGGTTTAATATTTTGTATATTGCATTAGATTTCACATTTATGTATAAAAAAAATTAGATTAACCAATACTTAAACTTTTCTCTCTAAGATAAAAGGAATAAATAAAATAATATAGTTCCAGAATCTAAAAAGAAAGTTAAAAATTAAAAAAAAAATATATAGAATGGAGGAATAATAGTTTAGGTGTAGTTATTCAAGAACTCATTTATCTAAACGATTTCCTACTTTTTCTATATTTAAATTTAGAATTTATTTCTTACTTGAAATTTTTCCTTCGGTTTTCAGTTTATTGTTCATAGAGATTAAGTAATTCATAAGGCCAATAGTCCACACCATGCTTTACGTAGCAATATTGGAACATAAAAAACGCGCCCTCTGCTCCTTGAGTAAATTCATCAGCAAATTCTGTAAATATTCCATGCCCCGAACCACATCCAGACATAGCCAGCCAATCATTTGGATAATCAAGATCCAATATAAAAGGTAACTCAGCACCAGGTCTTTCGATGATAAATTTTTCAATTTCAAAATACCAATCTATCATTCCTTCTAGAACTAGATTTCCCTCCATCCAATTCCATATCCAAAAAGGTGCGTCATGCAGAGTTAAATATACAGTAATTTCTGCTCTGCCACCTGGCAAATCTCGTTCTTTTATATATCCACAGTAAGTACCTTTTGGTGGAGGGGTACCCTCTCCAAATGGTGAATACTCAGCTAAATCTAATCTATATTGGTATGTAGGACATGGACCAATCCACCAGTAGAAAACACTAGGGTTATTTTTCGTCCAATCACTCAATGGCCTATATCTCACTGTTCCCTGACGACCCCATGCATTCACAGTTGATACACAACTCAAGAAGAATAATGCTATCACTAAAACTACTGAAAACTTAACCAATTTAGTTCTTTTCATTTTTTTTCATTTTGTGGTTTCTTTTTTTGATTTTGAAAGTTAATTTTTTGAAAAATGAGTATCATCTAAGGAGATTCTCATTTTTTTACTTTTTTGTTAGATTGTGTCTAAATTGAAAATATGTTAGAAGCATTTTTTTAGATTTGAGTTCGAAATGTATCACGAACTTCGAACATTTTCAACCTATTTTTTCATGAAATTATTCGGAAGTTTTCACAAAATTCGAATTTTAATTCTCGAATTTAAGAATTATATATAAACTAGTTTACACAAAAGTATAATAAAATGTAATTTAATAGAAAATATGATGAATTAAGAAAAATGGGTGTGTAAGTAAAATCGGTGTAAAAAAGATAAATTATCCTCCAGAAGATTTAATTAACCCGTCTGGCGTCGAGAAAAAGGATTTTGAATATATCATCCTATGGATGCTAAATAACAATGACGAATGCAATTGGTCGCTATTTTTAGAGAGCCCGCTAGAATTCAGCTTAGCTACTTTATCTAAATATATGAAATTATTAATCTCAAACGGATATGTAGAGAAAAAGAGCAAAGGAGTTTATATAACCACTCCTGAAGGTAAAAAGCGTTATGCGGATTTAAAATTTAAAGACTCTTTTGAGAGAAAACTAAGATATCCTCCAGAAATTATATTGCACAAGAGAAATTACACCCATATTATTCTTTGGATGCTATTTAATAATGAATATTTAAAGTGGTCAGATTTTATTGATAAACCTCTTTCCATCAATCATAATTCCCTATCAAAAAATTTAAATCTTTTATTAAAAAAGAGGTTTGTCGATAGTGAAAACATGGAATACCGAATTACGAAAGACGGTGAAGATCGATATAATAAAATGTTGAATAAATACCAATTAGATTATCAATCAGTTTTAAAGGAGGAAATAGAAAAAATCGAAGACATCAAAGAAAAAGTTAAGAGATTTCTTAAAAGACATAGTATTGATGATAATGTGATCGAAATTATATTTCTAGATTTGATTAATCATTTAGATTATGGTGAAGTTGAGAATATTCTTCCATCAAAAGAAGATTTTTATAAACTAATATTGTTTTTTTCTATGAATCATCCAAATCGATATCCAGAATCTATTTCACAAGAAAAATTTGCTCGTGAACATGATATTAAAATTGCTACGCTTACTTTTTTTGTGCAGAATATTACAGAAGAGGATTTATATCATCTAAAATTTTTTAAGTTAAAATTTAATGAGGATAAAATATATTATTTTCGAGAAGATGAAAAATTTGATAAAATGCTGCATTTAATTATAGATGAAAACATTTTAAAATTTAGTTATCTTAAAAGATTGGAACCGGATATTTCAAAGAGGGAAAGAGACTTACAAACCGCAGATTTATTAGACAATATTTTAAATGACATTTCTGATAAACTTTTCGATAGAAATATAAAATCATCCTTAAAGAAATTTATACCCGAATACATCAATTTTTTATTCGGAAAATATCAAAAAGAAACTATTTCCGGAGAATTAGTTGATAAGTTCAAAGGTTTAGCATTTCAAAATGTAATTAATCTAAAATTAGAGGATTTTGATAGAATAAAAAGAGAAAGAACCATCTTAACTTCGATTTTAAGAGATTTTCCAAAATATACAATTTTGGATGAAATTAATGAAAAATTGAAGAAAGAGAATTAATAATTAATTCGAACTTTGTGAGAACTTTCGAAGTTAAATCTAAAAATTATGAGTTGAATATATTTATTTAACTTTAAGAGAAAAAAAAATGAGATTATCAATAGAAGATACGAGAACAGGTAAACGAATAAAGTTAGATGTAAAAGAGCACCATATAATAGAACGTATCATTGAAATCGTTATTAAACATATGGGCTTTATAAGCTCAGAGCAACGTTCGTACGCTTTAGTCTACAAGGAAAAGGAATTACCAAATTCAATTTCGATTAAAGAAGCAATTCATAAGTTTGGTTTAAAAGAATATGACATTTTGATGTTATGGACTAAGGTTATTGGAGGATCCTATTAATTTTTATTAATCCTTAATCACAATTATCTCATCCTGGTCATTATCCTTTTTTGCTTCTTCTTTTTCATATTGTTTATAAATTTTTCTGAGTTCTTCCATTGAATTTTTTTTAAAGAACTCAGCAGCTTCAAGGCAGATATCATATTGAAGTGGATCATCAGGATTAGGATTTTCTACAAGTTTTTCTAATGATTTAACCGTTGTTTCTAAATCTGATAATTTTGACCATTGCCTTATAATATTTAAACAGATATAACCAGTTCCTAAGACTTTTAATCCTCTTAATTCAATGGGATGTATATTTGGGTGAAATATATTTGAATACCAAGCAAAGTCTATTCCTCCAGGATATGGAAATGACCTGTTAATTTTAATAAGAATTCGGTGATTTTGCTGAGGTTTCACACTAATACTTGTTCCATTTTCTTTTTTAACAAACCCTAGCGTATTTAAATTAATCCACAATTCTACACTATTTTCATGCCATGCTACAGACTTATCTTCGATTATATTAATGTGTTTTAGAATCTTTATCTCATTATTTATTCTTTCTTTCCATATTTCAAAGGGTAATTCTGGCATGTATATTTCCTCTAATTTTCTTAACAAGTTCCCATAATTCAATTCTTAGTTTTTTTGTATGAACAAGTCCAACAATTTGGATCCTTTAATTTATCAATAATATTGAAACTGTTAGTAAGACCATTATATATTAATTGTTGTCCAACCAAAGGTTTCCCAACACTAGGATTCCATTTTCCATGTTTTGTAAAATAAGCAACTCCAAGCAAAAATTTTAAAACTTGCTGAGTTTGAATTCCACCAATTATTGAAGTAGTTGTTATGATTGTCGCTATCTTTCTTGTAGTTTCACCCTCATCAGATTTTAACTCTTCTCCTATACAAGAAAATTTCTTCCACATTAAATCCAAATCTTTTTCTGATATTCCGCACTGTAAACAAGCAGAATTTTCAACTTCTGAGTATACAGCTTGAACTGATCCAAAAAATTCATCAATCCCAGAATCAACAAAAGGGATTTGATTATAATATGCGTAGTTATTTGCTTCTAATCGTGCTTCAAGATTATCTAAACAAGAACATATTACATCACACTCGCTATAAATACTCTTATCTATCGAGTTTAAATCTTTTTTAATTGAAACGACTTCAACATCAGGATTTAAATCTTTGCACGCTTCCTTAATAACGTCAGCTTTATATTGCTTATTCTCTGCCACTTTAGGATTAAATAGGACACAACGACTTAAATTTGAAGTTTCAATAAAATCATAATCTATCACAATTATTTTTCCAACACCTGCTAAAACTAAATTTTTTACAACTTCATTTCCAGTAGCTCCAGCACCAATAACCATGATTGTAGCATTAGATATCAAAGTCTGATTCCAGCCACTAATTCTTTTTTGGCGATCAAATCTATCTGAATCTATGGAATCTGTTCCAATTACTTCAATTTCCTGATTTTCTTTCTTACGCATCATACGTGATATATCAATTTAATTAATCAATCTTTAGAAATGATAGCATAACTTATAGCTTTATATTTAATTTTTGAACTTTTATCTAATGTGAAAAATTTATGGTCATCCCGAATAGGGTCTATAACTAATGCAACTTGGTAGGGCTCAGGAAAAAAGTATTCTTGCGTATGAATATCAGTCGAGGACAAGAAGCACCCTAAATCGATGTGAGAATGCCACCATCCTACAATTCGTAAATTCTCATCCTTTATGTTATGCTTGATTTTTTGAAATTCCTTTTCATATTTTCCTGCAGTTCCTTCAATTTGGGACGTATTAAACTTATTACTTCTAACTGTATTTATAATGTAAATTTGTTCTTTAATAATAATATATTTATTATTTTTCCATTTTAAAATTAAGCCAACTAAATAGCCAAATATTTCTCTATCTGAATTTCTACATAAATCTTTAATATGATTTAAAATATTTTCCTTAATATATACTGGAAAGATGAAATCTTCTTTAAATAATTTCAATTTGATTTTTAAGATGATTAATTTTTAGAATGCTATAAATAATATTGTAATTTAATTTCATTAATAATTTAATTTAACCAAGCGTTAGGGATTATTTAACTTATCTAAAGTGGATAAAGCCCATTCTGCTTCTTTATCATAACCAATTTTTCTATAAATTTGACCCACTTTTTTAATCAAATTTGTTGCTTTTATATAAAATTTTTCTTTTATATTTGGTTCTTCTGATTCGTCAGATTCTAGTCCTAATTTTAGAGCTTCGCAATATATTAAATTACCTAAAGTCAATAATTTTAACTTCTTATCGGAAAGATGATCTATTACTTGATTGAAAAATTTCACAGCTTCTGAAAATTTTTGAGTTTCTTCATATTCTTCAGCAAGTTCCATGCACTCCCAAGCCTTACATAGATAGTATAAAGCTTCAAATTCTTCTTTTACTTGCTTGGAATTAAGTATTTTTAGTTTAGCTCCTGCAATTGAAAACTTTTTTGATGCTGCAAAATGTTCTCCTCTTCTTTCTAATAATCTAGCTTCTTCTATATCGGACCAAATCATATTATAGTCAACCTTTTCAGTTGCCGGAACAAATTGATTTTTTCCTTGTTTTTCAATAATTGAATTTTTCAAAATATCTTTAATAATGTCAGTTATGCGATCTTTCGAATCTTCTTGTATTGCAGAAAATCCATAGGTTTTTTCTTTTAGAATATGTTCAATAGTTTCTATACTCATTGAAATGGATTTTCGATCCTGAAAGTTTGCAATAATGTAAAAATCAATTTTCGGTAATTTATATTTCAATTCTGATAATAATTGCTGAGTATTTTTAACATTTCTCTCAGTTGAATCTGTAATAATGCAAATAATATTAATAGATTGTAATAGTTTATGGAAGGAAACGAAATTATTTACTAGTTCTCTTAAATCGATTTCCCTTAATATACACTGTTCTATCCCTTTGAAATAAATGATGTTAATTTGCTTTTGAAAAACCTCATTAAGGTTGTCATCTAGTTCTAAAATTATATCTTCTGGAAATAGGTTTAGGATGGTAGTTTTACCAACACCACTTTCTCCAGTAAATAGTATATTAGGTGGATCTAACATCAGAATCACTAAAACTTACATAGATGTAATTAATTTAAATATATTTAGCAATATTAATTAAAATGATTTTAATTTTAATATTAAGAAATGCTAGTGAAATAAATTGAATAAAAAAGATAAAATAGATAAATTCAAAAATCAAGGATTAAAGTTTTTAAAAATTGAAGTAAAAGAAATTCCGGAATGTAAACCTCCAAATGATAAAATTATACAATATTATTTTGAAAATAGTTTGGAAGAAAGTTAATATTCAATTCTGTAACAAATTTGTAAAGAAAAGTATTATAATCTAGTTGTAGAATATTGGATTCTAATTTTTAAATAAACTATTAGCCCAATAAAAAAAGGGATTAACCAAATAACCAAGATCCAAGCAAATACGTTCATATCTCTCTTTTTAGCATCTTTATAAACCCAGATTGTTATAAAAGATAGCATTATAAAAGGGATCACTAAAAAAATTATAAGAAGTAATATTAATAAATCAATCATTTATCTTCCCTTTCTCTTTTAGTTTTATAAATCATTTCATAATTATTCTATTTATTAATTTTTGAAGGTTTGGATTCATCAAATGGAGTTTCACAAACCCAACAGCGATTTTCTAAATCGGTTAAAGCTTTTGAGCATTTTAGACAATATAAAGCATTGCATTTAGGGCAAACATAATTTAATCTAGCAACTTTACTTTTGCATACTAAACACAATCCTTTTTCCTTATAAAATTGAATTTCTTCAATTGTAATGGTGGCAGGTTTCATAAAAGTTTTTAAAAAATCTTTAACTTCCTCCTTTACTGCTCCTCCTGAGATTTCTGTAGTTCTAATTCTCGTAATTATATAATATGTTACATAAATAACTACTATTACTAAAACAGAGGTTGAGATCCAAATTATAATCTGACTTAAAATAAATAACGGTAGATTCGTGAAAATTGTTAAACCTAAAAAGATCATAATAAAAATAATTGAGATCAAAACTAACCAATTTATTAACGAACTAGAAAAAAACTCAAGATCTACAATTAACGGAAATGTTGCGGTTGTAGAGCCTATTATTATAAAAATAGAGGGTATTATTGGAGATATTAGATTTAATTCCTTTATTAAAAATATCTCGAAAATCCAACCTAGCAAAATCATGCTAAAGCCAATCGCTACAATTGAAGATACTAATTGAAATTCCTTTTTTGATTTTAGCGAGAACCATATAAACATAATACTTAAAACTATTATATTAATTAAGATATAAATAAAAGAATATAAATAAAAGTAAAGAAAAATGTATTTAGTAATATCATAAGTATTAATAATTGTGTCCAAATCGCCTGAATAAGTTCCTTCTAAGAAAATGTCAGAAAAATAATAAAAGATTCGTAGTATGGAAATACTAATCCAGAAGCTTGCAAAACTATACATCAGATTTTTTTCATGTAAGATCTCTTTTTTACGACCTTGAGAGAAATAGAATAAACCACAAAAGATCAGTATAATTATCGTTACAGTGGAAAAGAAACGTTCATAAGGATTAAAAGTAATAAGAAAAATTGTTTGGAATCACCAAAATAGCAAGAAGATTATTATTTTTATAATAATTAGCTTATAAGGGTTATGCATATAAAAAAATTATGCTCTTAAATTCTAGCTTTTGACTTATTTTTTCGAGGAATTAATTTAAATATAACCTTTATCTATATAAATAATTAGAAAATTCCCAATTCTGCTTACATAGATTTAATGATGGCGAATAAAACAATAAAAGCGCTCATTATAGTAATAACAATCAGTTTTAGTATAATTGTTTCTGTACCGATCCTTATACTCTCAACAGCTCTCTCCTCTTACGGCAGAATTAGTAAATCACTCTTTTATTATTATAATCCTAGCGAGCCTACGTTTATTAAGGAGTTGAATATCAATGCTGATATAGGCGAAATTGAGATAAGATATATTACTGAATCAAGTGAATATTATGCGAAAGTAGAAGTAAAAATTGAAATGTTAGGTGAAGGTTTAGCAAGCAAATCATACTTAAATTATTTCAAAATCGAATGGCAAAATGAAAGTGATTATATAAACTTTACAATGGAAATAAAAGGAGATATGGACCTCATTGAGGTATTATCTTTAATAAAGAATATTCGGATATTGATTTTTTTGAGAGCAAACGTAAATTGTGATATTGGAATTAAAGTTAATATTAAAGGAAACACTTATCTTACAGTCCCATTTGGTAGTTCCGTTGGTAATATAAAAGCTAACATTTCTAATGGTGATATTCAATATGACCTTTCATATTGTACTATAGAAGGTAACATTACAGGAATAATCCAAGAAGAAGGAGATTTAAAGTTAAAATTCTACAATGTTGAGTATAATCAAAATAATACGTGGTGTTTCAATACTAGAATAGGGAATATTTTTCTTGACATTGTTCAATACACCGATATAAATGGTAATATTTCTGGTACAATTACTCATGAACAGGGTTATATTAGTTTTACATATCAAGACGATCGCATAAATAATGGAGCATACTTCACTGTATATTATCATGAAGATGATCTTACTTTGTCAAATGAAATTGATGAGTCTGTAGGATTTAACTTGCATCATTCAGATGAGCAACCTATTGTCTATTTATGGTGCTATGATTATCCTTCAAAAAATAACTACAATCTATTAATTAATAATTCAAATGGGCTCACTCATAAGTTTGATTTAGATGCTTAAACATCTAATGCTATTACTTTATTATTAAAAGTAAATTGTTTTAAAATTTGATTTAAATTGGTGAACTTGCCATCCTTTCACATTCGATCGGAAAATCCTCAAAAAATTTTTACGATAGAGGTAACAAACTGGAAAAACTTCTTCGAGCAAATGTTTTTGAATATCATAGTATATTTGTGATCTAATTTTCTCGTTAGGTTCCTCTAGTGCCTCTTCCATCCACAATTGAACTTGGTTATCATTAACTTGAGCATAATTTAGGTCTATTGTTTTATTTGAATACATCCAGTTAATTATACCACAAGGATCATTAAATTTTGGACCATTATATCCTAATATGCTAAGCTCAATCATGTTTAGGTGATAACCATATTGTTCTGTATAAATATACCAATACTTTAAAAAATCAATAATAGTGGCATTTAATTTAATACCAATTTGTTTAAGGTTATTTGCCAATAAAGGCGCAATTAGTATAGATAAAATGTCTGTCTCCGTATATGTGAAATTATACGTCTCTAGTGGTGTTCCATCATCTACCAATTTTTCCCATTCATTACCTGCAGAAATGTTATTATCAGCTGTTAATGCACCAGCTACTCCGTTCCAATTTGCATCTTTCAAAACCTGTCTTGCTTTTGAAACATTATAATAAGGATATTCAATATCTGTTATATTTGAGTATAACATTCCTTCTGGAATGGGAGATTTAAGTCTTACTCCATGTCCATTAATTACTTCTTGAATAATGGAAGAATAATTAAGAGCATAAGATATTGCTTTTCTCATAGTTACATTAATTAATTCGTTGTTCATAATAAGATAAGTAAAGTGGAATACTGGTGGACCTTCTTGGATTATAATAGAAGGATCATCAAAAAATGAATCTATATCGATAGTATCATCATAATAAATACAATCGAGGGTTGAATCGTATAAATGATTAAAACCAGTGAGCATTGAAATCTCTCCAGATAATAAGGCTTCATAACGGGCAGTCTTATTAGTAATGATTGAATAAATTAACTTATTTATCTTAGGTTGCCCACCCCAATAAGACGGATTTGAAGATAATATTATTTTATCATTTGGTGTATATTTATCAAAGATAAAAGGGCCAGTGCCAACTAAATCTCCATCAATGATTGGAATTAAGTCATCATAGGGAGTAGCAGCTGGTGACAAGATATAGGAATGAACAGAAGCTAATATTGCTGGAAGTGAGAGATATGGTTTGTTTAAAACAAACCTAATTGTATAACCATCGATAATTACAGTATCATTAATAATTCTCATAGCGCTATTGGCAACCTTAGTACCATTAATAAATTTTGTGCCGTTTGAAATAAGCCAGTCAAATAAAAATGTTCCA
>SMTZ1_10009477_pt1 | contig 15220 bp, 20 predicted proteins | sample DeeMarSWOR136_30_FD_25667 | JGI IMG/M metagenome (IMG submission 25667)
CCGACTTTTAGACTTGGGTCTCCTATTAAATTGTATTCTTCAATGGTGAAACAATCCTTCCATACTTCATCTAAATATTTTATTTGCGCTTCTTGTAACATGTCCGATAGTATAACACCGGGTTTGTATGAATCAAAGAAATTTGCGTTCATTCTACATGTCCCTGCACCAAGTATGTCGCCAACGTACCCGCTATAACCCATTCTTGAAGCACCAATGGTTGCAATTGCTCCGCCTGAGGGTTTCTTTACCCACGACCATGCAAAGCAAGGTAGTCTGAATCCTAAGAAAGCCCTGTCAATTGTACCAGTTGAACAGCAATCAAAGAATATAATTGGGAGTTTATCTCCATTAAAAAGTCCGTGTAAATAAGGTGATAAATAGTATATGCCGCGGTCTTTATTTGGTGGATTTGTTGAGATGCCGTATTTTAATCCATGTCCTGAATAACTTACAAAACCTGCGCCTCTAGAGATTATTAAATTTATTAAAATTGGTCTAAATGTGAGGGTTGAAGTCCATAATTTAACTTGTTTAAATCCAGGCATTAATTCTCCGATATGTTCTGTAACCATTTCACCTTCAAATCCTTCTAATGATGGATGTGTGTCTCCACCCATTAGAATTATTCTATTGAACCATTCTTTACCATAGGTGGATGTTTCGTAGTTGATAATTTTTTTAACTACTATTTCAACTTCTTTTTTGTTTTTACAGGGTAATCTTCCTATCCCAATATCAGGATATAGGTCAACAAAATCTATGTATTCTACGATATTGTCATCCATTTCCCACCAGAATTCGCCATATAAACTGTTATTGTTTGAATCCCAGGTGCAAAAACTACCGTTTTGATCATATATATCTGCGTAATACTGATCTGTGGGAACATATTCAAATGTATAATAGCTGCATTTAACTGCGCTGTTTCTAGTTGGAACTTTATCGATATTTCCTACGAGTAGTATATATGAGGTGTTGTAGGTTTCAATTGCGTCTTTTATGAAATATTTTATTTGCTCTGGTTTGTCAAATCCCAAATAGCCATTATATATATCCTCTGTTGTCTTATGGAGAGTATTGATGCCGTGATTGTTTTTATGAATAATTAAGTCCTGTAATTCATTGGTAAAATCAGATGGTGAGATTATTATCATTTTATATTCTGTTTGTTCAATAGTTGTTGTTTTGTTTTTTTCAAATTCTTTGTTGTTTAATTCAATTTTTTCACTTGTTCCTATAACTGTATTTAGGTAAATAAAAATCATACTTGAGACAAATATTATACAAAGAATTTTTTTCTTCATTTTTTCCTCCCTTTTTTTAACTGTCAATTATTATAAATTATAATGAAGAATTCATTTATAAATATAATTATCATTTCAAAGCTGGTTTTAATAACAACCTTTATTTTTGAATAATATAAAAAATAAATGTTGTAATAATTATACTAACCGTAAAATTTAATATATGCTTTGATATGATATAATTAGGGGATATAATTGCAAAAGAAAATAGTTGGAATATTTGTTTGTATATTAGTATTGACAACCATGTTGCCAATATCAGAATTAGTAGTTGCTGAAAAATATCAAAATAGTGATCCTGTAAAAGAAAATAGATGTAAACAAATACAATTTTCTGAAAGTACAGCTAAAGATTGGACATTTATGCTATATGATGATGCGGATTTTGAATATGCATGGGATCCGCTAAACAATTTTACAATGGAGGTTTATGGGGGAAATAAAGTAAATTTTATTGTTTTACAGGATACTGAATTAGGACCAGCAAAGATATGGCGAATCGATGAGAATCATACATTGGTTCTTTTAGATGAGTTAGGTGAAGTTAATATGGGTGACTATGTCACTCTTAAAGATTTTATTGATTATTGTAAATCAAATTTTCCTGCAGGTAGGTATATTATGGATATTTATAACCATGGAGCAGGGTGGAAAGGTGCTTGTAAGGATGATACTAGTAATGGGGATTTGCTGACGATGGATGAAATGCAAAGGGCACTTTCTGAAACAGGCGGGATAGATATAATTATGTTTAATGCCCCTTGTTTAATGGGTTCTTTGGAATCTGCATATGAGCTGAGAAATTATGTAGATGTTTACATTGGTAGTGAAGAATTATGTGGTTATAAATTAGGATTGGCAGGATTAATCTGTGAGTTTATCCATACACATTGTTGTTTTAATACTTATGAATTAGGAGAAAAGATTATAGAATTTGTTGAAAATTTAGGGGGAGAGTGGGCTTATAAACGTACTATGGTTGCAGTGCAAACAGATAAGCTTGATCAGCTGAAAAACGCTATTAATAAACTTTGCTTAGATTTAATGTTAAGATGGTTTAGGTCATATAAGAAGGTTAATTCTGCACGGAATGCTACCTTTGAGCTTGGCGAATATCCTGATATTAAAGAGCGATATCGGCTTTTTGATTTCTATGGTTTTACCCAACAGTTACTTGCTCAGGAGGATATTGGAGCCCGTATTGAGAAGGATATATATGATATACAAACAGCTTTTAATAACACATTAATAAAAGAGTATCATGGTAGTGGTAAACCTGAGACAAATGGTTTATCGATTTATTTTCCAGATTCTTTAATGGACGGGTTGTATAAACAATACAGAAATCGATCATATGGGCTTGATTTTACTAAAAAAACTTTGTGGGATGAATTCTTAGGTTTTTATATACTAACTACTATAATTTTTAAACGTACATTTTAATATTTTAAAATATTATGGAGCAACTTTTCTTCAAAAGGATTTGGGTTTTCATTTTATTGTTTAATTTCTAGTTGGATTCATTATCTAATAGTTTATTATATAAACAAATACTAGTATTATATTATATTTGGGTGGAGGTGAAATGTCATTAATAACAGTTTTTAAGCTGGGTGTTTGGAATGCCTGGATTTTCATGATTTTTGTTATATTTTATAACGTGTTGCCTTATTTATTAACCTTAATCCAGCCGATTTATAAAGAAATATTGAAAAAAGCTACTGGTCCTAATATTCCGCTTGATAAGACCGATGAAATACTTGGAAAAATCATGTTCTTAGTTTTTGTTATTCCAATTGTTTATAGCTTCTTTTTACCAATTGAGTTATCTTCAGTCTGGTTTTTTATTGGATTAAGTATCTATTTATTTGGTGTAATTATTGGATCTTTGGCTATGTATGATTTTTACTCGACTGCGTTGGATAAGCTTGTTACTAAGGGTATTTATCGAATTTCAAGGAACCCGATGTATCTTGGTATGTTCTTGATATTTATCGGTACAGGTATTGCATGTGTTTCTTGGTTATTTTTGCTATTGACAATGGTATTTGTTATTTTATCGCATATTCTTGTAACTACTGAGGAACGCTTTTGTCTTAAAATGTATGGCAAAAGCTATCGGGAATATTTAAATAGAACGTCCAGGTGGATAGGTTTACCTAAATCAAGATAGGATGATGATTATATGTCGTTAATGCCTGTGTTTGAAATTGGTTTGTGGAATGCTTGGATTTTTATGATTGGTTTTTTACTTCCTCCAATTATATCGATTTTATATGGTAAAGGTAAGGCATCATCTAAGAAATGGACAGTTTCTGTGCCTATTAAGCATGAAAAGTTGCTTAATGTTATTTCCACCATCACTATGGTTGGAGGATTTATTTATTCAATTTTTCTGCCATTGCAATTAGGAAAATTATGGTTTTTCATAGGTTTAGTAATTTTTCTAGTTGCACTTGTTATTTCTTTATCTGCTTCTTTTTATGCTAGGACTACCCCAACAAATAAACCTTTTACTAAAGGACCATATCGTTATTCTAGACATCCACTATATTTAGCAGAGACTTTGATTTTTATAAGTATAACAATTGCGAGTGCTTCATGGGTGTTTCTACTACTAACAGTAATTATGCAAGGTTTTCACATGATATATGTGCCTTCTGAAGAGCAATATTGTCTAAAAAGGTATGGCAAAGATTATTTAGAATATATGCAAAGGACCCCAAGATGGATTAGTATACCTAAATCCGATAAAAAGTAATGGTTGTATTAGTTATTATTTTAACAATCAACTTCTTTAGCAACAGGATTTAATGTTACAATTGTTACATTATTAATTAACGCATGTTAAGGAAATGTTTAATAAACACCAATTGTTAATCAATTTTACAATTATAATTGAGGAGGTGAAATTTTGGAAAACATATTATTAAAAATAAGGCTTTCAATATTGTGGATCTTCATTGCTGTTGGTAGTTATCGATGTACTGCTTTTTGGGATCCAGGAGTTTTAGATCAAATATTAGCTGGTGAATGGGCTGAACAAATGACAGAAGGAATGCTTTTGTTTATGGCTTTTTTCTGGCTTATTCCGTTTCTAATGGCATTTTTAACTGTAACACTTAAACAAGAAAATACCAATAAATGGGCTAATGCTATTGTTGGAATTGTCTTTGTTGGTTTGAACCTGTTTCATTTTGCAGAACATGCAATGATTCCAACTGCTCATCAATTAATAATCGTTGGAGCAACGGTTATTGCTGCATTACTGATTGTCTGGTATTCTTGGAAATGGCCTAAATAAAAATGAATTATATAATTAAATTAGTTATTCTCTTGAGTTTAATTTAAGGAGAAAAATTATGTCTTATATTCCAGCATTTGAACTAGGTTGGTGGAATGCCTGGATTTTTATCGTACCCTTAATGATTTATTGGTTTGCTGGGATTAAATTTCTGTTTTCTAAAAGGATGCCGGATAGTCCTCCTCTTAAAAGTAGGAAAGATAGATTTATTTCAAATTTCTTGGTTGTGACTATGTTCTTTTCATTTTTTTATAGTATTTTTGTACCATTTAAACTTGGAACAATTTGGTTTTATATCGGGTTACTTTTTTACATAGGAAGTAGTGTTTTGATTATTGTAGCACTGATAAATTTTGCAACTACACCTATGGATAAACCCGTTACTAGGGGTGTTTATCGCTTTTCAAGAAATCCAATGTTTATTGCTTTCTTTTTATTTTATTTTAGTATTGCTCTTGCTTGTATTTCTTGGGTGTATTTGTTAATAACAATTCTATTTATTTTGATCATGCTTTATTTGTCTCCTTTTGAAGAAGCAATTACTTTAGGGCATTATGGAAAAGAGTATAAGGAATATATGAAAAAAACACCTAAGTGGATTGGGATTCCTAAAAAATAACTTATGTGTTTAATATTAATGCATTTCTTTTAACTGGTACGAAATAATCTCGGACATCTGACATTAAAAGATATGTAATCACAATTACATAATACACAAGCCATGTGTATCTTTCATAAGGCCATACTCGTTCGTAAAAAAGAAAGTAAAAAGTCCAAAAAGCTGAAAATGCAGTAAATGCAATTGTATATAGTCTCGCCCAATTCTTTTTATTATAAAATCCATAAGTCACAGCATAAATCCCGATTATTTCTAAAATATTGTTTATCCATATAACCAATCCCCAGGGTGTTAATGTAAACATTGGTTCATATATAGATAAATCTGCACCCCAAAGCAATGGTCTAATGTAATAATAAATAGTAAATAGAATTAGTGAGATTGCTAAAATCCATAATCCTACTGGCATTTTTTTATAATATTTCATAATTTTATTATAATCTGTATGTAGTTTATTTTATAAATTTATTTAATAATTTATATATGTTAAATCTTTATTTTTTACGTCGTTAAATCTATTATGTTTAATTCTTGTTGATTATTTTCTTCATTGGGCCATCCGTCGTATAATTGAGGATGTTGTGTAAGAGGAACAGGTTCAATGAAGTAACACATAATATTGAAGATTGTGGAGCGGATCATGGTTGGAAGGTTTGCATATCTAAATGCTTCTTCTGCTGACACCCAGTGGTCGTGATTTTTATCACCAAGGCCTTTGAATCCTTGAATTACATAGTGTGGGAAAAGCCATCGCATTCTGGCAATGATAGGACAAGATGCTTCATTCACATCGCAGCTTGTTAATACAACACGCCCTGATTTGCCCAGGTCGTTATTGCCATCAATCATGCCGGCACTATGGCATGTATCAACTATAATGACAATGTTTTGTGATTTCAATTTATCAAATTGTGTTGCTAATTCATCATCTAGTATATATGTATCCCATGACCATCCATTTGCTTCTTCATCCCAAGGAAAATAACATTCATCTTTTCCATCTGGTTCGTCAAAGGGTGGTTTATCTTCTGTATGATTGTAACCGTGGCCTCCTAAATAGAACAGTACAACATCATCCTCATCTTCTCCACTTTCGTTTAACCATTGGAATGTGTTAAATATTTCTTCTGTTGTTGCTTGTTTTTCAAAAAGGTAATTGATATTGTCTTTTTGCCATCCATGGTTTGTTAAAAGTTTTTTGAAACCATTGGCAGTTCTACTACCCCAGAAAGCATGATGATAGTAGCCGCTTCCTCCACCTACTACAATCATTACGGCCCAATAGGTAGTATTACCGTCTCCTAAATGGATTTGATTTGTATTACTCATACTTTTTGAATTAATTATTTTCTGATTTTTTGGGATTTTAAATTTTTCAATAGATGCAGCGGTATTTCCTATATGTATAGTTAGAAGACTTATAATTATAAAGAATGTTAGTAGCTGTTGTTTTAATTTTTTTATTTGAACTGTTTTCATATTAACCTATAAGGTATTATTCATAACCCCCGATTTTTAGGGTTGGATCTCCAAATAATGTCCATTGTTCAAGGACATAGTGATTCGAGATTTCATTACCATAATTTATCACACTAAATGCATCTCCTAGCTCTAGGGCTTTTTCATCTTTGAGGTAGTTTCTGATTGATTCGTCCCATAGTTTACCTGCGATGTCTTTTCCATTTGCATATGCTTTGAATATTCCAAGAGTTATATGCCCATGTAAACTTTCTGTGCAAAGGCTTGAAAGGATATACTGCCCACCGCTTGTACATGCATAACTTGCGATTGTTCCACCGTTTTCATAACCAATAAATTCCCATGCAATTGGACTTTCTGATGTATTGAAATCTCCACATAAGCATCCTAAGAATACGCCTACAGGTAGTTTGTATCCGTTGTGTAGGTTTTGTATATCTGAGGTTTGGTATCCTGAGGGTGGGGGAAGCCATATTTGTTTACAAAATGGAAAATTTGTTTTTATTGCGTTATCAACATTTCCATGTCCGTTAAGCATAATAAAACCTGCACCTTTGTTTATCGCTGCGTTAATGTTTTTTCTTGTAAGTCCTTTGATAAATGGTCGAATTAATCCACTTGCATAGATTTTTTTTGTTGTAAATGTACTTAGTATCTTTGATGCTTTATTTCCTAGATATTCTCCTTCAAATACTAAAAAACCGAATCTTCCTAGAAGCACAGGCAGTATTGTTTCAATAAGAACAGATCGTGGATCGTCTCCTCCACAGACAATGAGGTTGTTAAACCATTCTTGACCATATGTTGTATTTTCATAGGTTATTATTTTATCAACAACTGTTTTGAGTTCTGATTCTGTGTTTGTTAGTATTCTTCCGAGATAAACATCTGGATATAGATCTACTTCGTCAATATATCCAGTATCGTTTTTATCTGCAAATATATCATCATGGTTAGTATCCCAGCTGCAGAAACTGTTGTTTGAAAAGTAGATATCTGCGTAGTATAGATCGCTTATGTAATAAGTGTAGTTGTCATGGCCTACGTATATTCTTACTACTCTAGCGGGCATGATGTTTTTTCCACCAGCTAGTAATACATATTCTGTGTTCCATGTTTCTTTGGCGTTTTTGATGAAATATTTGATTTGTTCAGGTTGGTCTCTTCCTGTTATTGGAAAATAGGTGCTTTCGTAGATTTCATCTAGTGTGATTATTTTTGTTGAAATACCGTGGTTTTCTTTATGTGTTAAAAGGGGAGTTAGATTTTCTGATAGATTTTTTGGGGTTATTATAATAAAATTAATTTCATCATTGGTTTTAGCAATAGTTGCAAATATTGTTACATTCAAGACCAATAGGATGATAAGGAAAATTGTTGATATTTTACAAAATGAAATGCTTTTTTTCGTATTATTCCTCTCTTTTAATCATTAACATATATTATTATGAAGACCTTATTTATAAATATAATTATCTCATCTAACAGGTTTTATTAACAATATATAGGTTCACCTATTATGATGGAAAAAGAATTAATTGCTCCATGTGGTATGAATTGTGGAATCTGTAAGTTTTATTATCGTAGAAAAAACACATGCCCTGGTTGTAGAGGTCCAGATGAGAATAAATCAAAAAGTGTTAGAGATTGTATCATTATTAATTGTGACGTGTTAAAGATGAATAATTCTGATTTTTGTTTTAATTGTTCCAATATTCCTTGTAAGAGATTAAAAAATCTAGATAAAAGATATCGTACTAAATATCATATGAGCATGCTTGAAAATCTTAAGTGTATCAAAGAACAAGGCATAGATGTTTTTCTAGAGAAGGAAACACAGAAATGGACGTGTCCACAGTGTGGTGGGATAGTGACCTGTCATGGTGGTGCGTGTTTAACTTGTGGTTTTGAAAAATTTTCAAATTAAAAAGCAATTCATATCTAGTAAATTTTTTATTTATCCTAATATTGTAAAAGTGAGGAGAATATGCCATACAACGTTTATGTCATTGAGCTTGATAAAGAAGTATTAATTTCAAAAAAATTCAGAGAAAGAAATCCTCATATGAATACAAAGCTTGCTTGCTACTATGTTGGACAAACAACTCATGATCCAAATATTAGATTTAAACAACATAAAAGTGGTTATAAAGCAAATCGATTTGTAAAAAAATATGGACTTCGACTTATACCAAGGAAATTCAAGAAATATAATCCTATTGAAAAACGTGAAGAAGCTGAGCAAATTGAACGATGGCTTACTGAAAAGTTAAGGAAAAAAGGACATGGTGTTTGGTCTAATTAATGTACAAAGATTAGATATTAATCGTTGTAATATATTTTTGATTTGAGTTTGGAATATTTCAACGTTATACGTGGAAGAATATAATTTTACCCTTACAAAATGAATGTTTTTATAAATAATTTAAAAACGTAAGGGTAAATTATTAAAGATACTTCTTGTATGCTTTAATATATCTTTTAAAGAGCCATTTCGTAAAAATATTTTCATCTTTGTCAAGTTGACTTCTTTCTAGTACATTATAATAACTATTTCTTTTAGAGTAATCTATAACGAGCATAGGATAGTTTTTTTTGTTTAATGCATCGTTCATTAGAAGCTTAGAAATTCTCATAAAAAAAACCTAGTATAAATACGAAAATCTAATTATGTGTTTATGATGAGATAATCATGGTCTTCATCTCTTTTAAGTGCATAAAATTTTTCTAGAAGAAAAACCTTATGACATCTATGACTGAACCAAATTTTGTCAATCCACCATTGGTTTACTCTCCCTCTGAACTTGAAAAATGGATTAATGCAACATATCCTGATCAAAAAGTAAAAAAATCATCTGTTGTGCGAAGTAAAAAAGAGAACTTATTGAAAAATATAGAAATCGTCCTGGATCTAGATGTAGAAAAGAAGAAAATAAAACCATCTAATATACTTAAAAAGGCTTTACAAAAAATAACTCGTACGCAAATCATTGAAGAACAATTATCACCCCGAGAAGAAAAATGATATACGAAACACAATCCAACTTTTAACTGATGCATCTTTTAAACAAAAAAATGCAACTAGCATACACTTCATTGCAAATCTAGATGAACGAAAAACATGTGTTGCCGATATAACGATACAAAAGATACACCCTCAAAAAAAACATTCAGTTAAAATACAATTTAAAGGCGAAATTGAAGAGGAGCGATTTCATCGATTCCTAAATTATTTAAGGGAACATCTCTCAATAGATTTTAAAGAAGAAAACTCTAAGTAAAAAAATAAAAACCCCTATATACATAATAAAAACACAAAATATCAGTAAAATCAGACTCTAATTTGAAAACATCCCACCAGGAGAACTACATCAATGTATAGTGATTGAAGCCAGGGACTCTAATTAGCTTAAATGATTAGAGCAATTTATTTTTAACATCAGTCATAATTTGTTTACAATTTTCTATTGTTCTGTTATAAAGTTTTTCATCGATTGAATATACACCTTTTAGTGAATCTTTTAACTTTTTATCTTTTAAAACGTTTAGTAACTCACTAATATTTTCAATAATTTTTTCTTTCGGATTGTTCTCCAAATGTTTTAATATAATCTGAGTATCTGGTGGTTCATAACAAAGCATGATAATATCTCTTACATCAGCCATTCTCATTGAGTGAATTTTTAATGCTATTAGCATCTCTTTTTTTGCTATTCTAACTTTTACTCTGTTTGATTGATTCCAACCGCTTGTTTCCCGGATTTGAGAATTTTTAAAAATATATTGAAATGGATAACAATATCCAGTTTGGCGAGATTGAACTCCATTAATTAACAAATCGATGCTTACAAGGTCTTTTTCATATCTTTCAAATTTTCCTGAATAATTTAGATCTTCTTTCCCAACTGTAAATTCATAACCTTTATCGGCAATCAATTTCTTAAAAAAGGGCAATTCATTTTCAGCAATAGTAATATCTAAGTCGACAGAAAAGCGAGGGAATCCATAAGATGAGACAGCATAACCTCCAATAATTACGTATTTTTTCTCTTTTGGAATTAGTTTTAAAAAAGTGAAACATTCTTTTTCTCTATTGGAAAAATCTGTAATCATGATGCCACCTGCTCATAATTATTAAAAATATGTAAATGATATTTTTTATCTAAATACTCTAACGCAGGTCTATACAAATAAATATTTTTTTGACAGTATTGTACTATTTCTTTTAATGGAACGACTGTATTGCCCTCTTTTATTTCAAAAGTAAATTTTTCTTTTGGGTGTAAGACATATGTTAAGCCAAATAATGTTTTATTTTCACCTTCTAAAACATATTCTGCATCATTTTGTTTAAAAAACTCATTCCAATAATCAATGTCTTTTTTCAAAATGTGTATATGAATGGGTTTAAATCCTCTAGTAAAATCAGTCCAATAAGTTCCATCAGTCCAAATATTTACTGCTGTACTATTTGTATATGCATATTTTTTTTCAGATTTTTTTAAAATATCGTCTTTTTCTAAATTTTCTTTTACAATTCTTTTTACAAAGTCTTCTGGTTTCATTATTTTGTATTTTCCACGTTTAACTCGCTTCATGAAGTCTAATTTGATTAAATCGTGAATAATTTTTGTAGGTTGGGAGCTTGGAAAAGTCATTTTAAAATCTTCTATAGTAAATGTATTGTTTCCAAATGTATTATATAACCAACCATACATCTTTGTATATCTATTCATAATTACCATTATGGTAATTATTACTATTTATTATTTTCTATAATTTCTATATTCATGTTTACTTTTATTAAACTAAAGTTTAATTTTGGTAGCTTTCTATAAGAAAATTATGTAAATTTACGTTACGTATTTTTACATAATAAAGAGGTTAATGATTATAGATTTTAGATTTTTCTCCCAGAAAAGTATCTTGAAATTCGCATTATAGTCTAATTACAAAAAGTTCAATATAAAAGATTAAGTTCATTAAATAGTGAACTTTTTGTCATGATTTATAATTAGAGTACAAAAACATATGATTTGATTTTGATATTATCATAAGTTATTTTGACAATTGAAAGGAATTGTTATAATCTACTGTATCCAACTTCTCTTTTAATAAGTTCAATAACTTTTACTTTCTTCATATCAATCGAGTAAATAATACGGTAATCTCCAACTCTGAGTCGATATTTCTTCGGATCGGTATCTTGCAATATTTTAATGTCACAATGCGGTCTAGATGTTACTGGATCTTCTTTAAGTTCCAATAAGTGTTTTCTTATTCTATCTTGTGTATTATTTGGTAATTCGTGAAATGATTTTTGAAAAGTTCTTGATACTGGAACTGTGTATTTCATTTAGTTCAAAGCTCTTCCAATGGGATAAATTCATCTTCAGTAAGTATCTTGTTCCATCGTTCATCCATTTTTTTCCATGCATATCGTTTTATAAGTTTTTTTATGATAGTATCATAAGTTTCGCCTTTTGTACCAAGTGAAAGTAATGCCTTTTTTGTTTGTTGTGTAATTGAGATTGTTGTATTTGTCATATTACATCACATTTATAACTATTATAATTATTATAACAATTATAGTATTTATAATTTTACTTTCATTCTATAATCATATGTTTATATTTGTTATACAATATTACGAATATATGGACAGTGATTAAAGAATAAGGTTATTCTGCTTTAAAAACGATATAACTTTAATTTGATTGATATTTTCCTTGAAAAAGTGTTATTTTTTTATTATCTATTAGTTCTTTTAGAAGTGGTTTAATTTCTTCTTTGTGATATTTTAATTTTGATACTAAATCATTTAAAGATATGGGTTTTCTTTGAATAAATTCAAGAATTAATTTCTCAAGCATTTCTTCTTCTGCTAATTTCAAAAATTCATTGTAATCTGGAAATATTATGTTATATTCACTTACTAATTCATCAAGCCCAACAAAAAAATAAGATAACCATGCATTATCTTCATCAAGTATTGTTTGTTTTTGGATTTCATTTTTAATAATATTTACATCTAATCCATGTGAAAATAAAACAAACATATCTTCTCTATCTCTTGGTCTTGATGTCACTGCTTTAAAAATAAAAATATCTTCAGGTGATATTAGATAAGTTTTGATGTTGCTAAGGTTTTTTAATTGTTTTGCACGTGTTTGCATATCTTTTGAAAATGAAAGTCCTCCGCATATTTTGTTTACAAAGATATCCCATCTGAAGCCGTCCTTGTTTTCAATTATTTCCCGGGTTTTCATTTTTATATAAATTGGTTCTTTTGTTTCTATTTTGTTATATCCAGTTTTGTATAAAGTTTTAATTAATTCAGATGTATCTTTTTCTGAAGTTAGGATAATATCAATGTCTTTTGTAGCTGTTTTTAGATCAAAAAAACTCATTGCTCCTCCTCCAAAGATGTAGATTTTTATTTGTTTTGATAGATTTTCGTTGATTTTCTTTATTTCTTTTTCTATGTAATTACTATCAAACATTTTCATATTATCTTACTCCATATTGTTTTGCTATCGATTCGTATTCATTCGAGGTTGGTAAAAATTTTTTATCGGATTTTTGTTTTTCTAAGAATGTGATTATGTCTTTGATATGTTCTGTAAGATTGTATATTCTTGCTTTTTTTGTTATATTTTTAGGCTTTGTTTTTTCATAGAGTAAACATGCGTATGTATTGTATGTTTTGCTTTGAGGATTTATTAAGATTGTATGGAAAATAATGTCACTGGTTTGGAGTTTTCTTTTGGTAATATAGTAGTATTTTATGTCACCTAATAATGGTAGGTTGTATTCTGAAAAAGCAGCTACCGCGGTTGTTGGATATTTGTTTAGATCTTTTTTTGTTTTAAATAAAATTTCGTTTCCATGTTGCCATATTATTTGTGCATCTTCTGAGATTTTTTTTATTTCTTGAGTGTTTTTGTAAATGTAGTAATTTTTTGCAAAACTGTGTATTTTATTATGTACAGGGTTAATTTTGTAGCCTTTTTTTTCTTTAAGTATTATCCCGTATCTACTTAGTTTTTTGATTTGTTTGTATGTCCATTGTCTAGTTATGCCCATAATTTTTCTTAGTTCTTCTGAATTTAATGGGTAATCTAGTAGTGATATTAATGCTAGGTTTGTGTTAGATAGTAACTCTTTTATTGGAAGTCTTGAAAAGTTTTGTATTATTTCGTCTAGTTCTTGTGCGTGAGTTGTTTTTTCTTTATTTACTATTACTTTTTTTCCTTGACGGTTTTTATTTGATAGGCCGTCTTGCACTAGTTTTTCTGTGATTTTATATGATGCAGTTATTGATATTTCTAGTTCTTTGGCTAATTGTGTTATTGTTTTTGGAAGTATGCTGAATGCTTTTATTTCATTTTTTGAAGGCATATGTAAACTTTAAGTTAAAAGTTATTTATATATTTTATCTTTTAGTTTACATTTTTGTAATTTTTACAATTTAAAACTTTGTATTATTTATATTTTAAGCCCTTTGGAAATTTCTTTCCGTAAACGTGGACTTGTGTTATGGATCCATGTGATTCCCTTTATTGAGACAAAGATTTTATTGGATTCTTCTAAATAAGATAGAATTATCATTAATGTTCTGTGATTAACTTGTTTTGGTAGTTGTTTCTTTATGTCTGCCACAGTAAACAAACTTTTATCCATGTTCATTAATGTGTTTTCTACCATTAAAACCGTGTTTAGTGTTGGAGAGTGATCAAGTCTATATTCCTGTTTTTTTTGCATTTTCATCACAAATTGTTATTAATTAATAAACATATGCTATTAACTAATATTTATATTTTTTCCACATTTACGTTGAAAAAAAGATAGGTTTTAACCTTTATTTATTGTGATAACAGATTCTTGAAAATATTATTTTCTTTAATATCTTACTTCAACTCTACTATTATTAGATTATAGTTTAATTTTGAAGCTTTCTATAAGAAAATTATGTAAATTTACATTACATATTTTTACATAGTCAATGTACAGTGATTAGAGATTATGACTAACATTACTTCTAAAATAATTGCAATTGTTTAATTTCTTGGAAATGTTTTTTATTATAAGTAAATAATTTGGCTTTTCTATTAATTGTAATTGCTGCAATCATAGCATCAGTTTGAGGGATTATTACACCTTTTTTCTCAGCTTCAATTTCAAGTTTTGCGGATAATTTAGCGTCTTCACTATTGAATTCTAGCGTGTGGATCTCTTCAATTTCTTTTATTTTCTTTTTTCTTTTGTAATGACCATAGAGAACTTCATGAAGACATAATGATGTGATGGAAATGTCATCCCCTGATTTTTCTAGTTGATTCAGAGCGTCTCTACCTTTTTCTGATTTTCTATCAAAAATTTCAATAAGAACATCAGTGTCAACTATAATCATAGGTTTTACCTGTACCTTTTTTCTTTTCTTTTTTCATAAATCTCTTTTAAGAATTCTTCCTTATCTTTGTAGATATGGCAGCCTCTTAATTTTTTTAG
>SMTZ1_10003781_pt1 | contig 15219 bp, 15 predicted proteins | sample DeeMarSWOR136_30_FD_25667 | JGI IMG/M metagenome (IMG submission 25667)
ATGTTCAAGGATGGAAACACGACATAGAGCAGGTGCATAACCTAATACTATTATACCATGGTCGCTGTGCTTCTAGAATAATGGCGCATGCCGTACTTGGAGGAATGATCTCGTGTACGTTATCAACTACAAAGATCGCGAGGAAACACCTGTGACGATGCCCGGAGCAGAGAAGACAACTGTGCGGTGGCTAGTGGGGAAAAAGACCGGGGCAACCACCTATGCCATGCGCTACTTTCAGATTCAACCTGGTGGCATTGTGCCGGAGCATTCACATCAGGAAGAACACGAGATTTTCGTATTGAGAGGAGAAGCGAAACTCATTGGAGACTGCAATGCCAAGAAGGCCAAGAAGGATGATGTGCTGTTTATACCATCCAACTTACCACACGGCTACGATAACAGAGAGGGCACGGAAACCTTCGCTTTCATATGCGTGATTCCACTTTTGAATCAAGAGTAGTCTTCTGGCTTCCTCTAGGCAAATACTTCTGTAGGAACTCACAATGGCGGTTCTGTGAGACCCATGCAGCTGAGTGAAAAGAGCCTATGGATGTTTGACGTTGACAACACACTAGTGTTCGACGTAGAGAATCCCAAAGTCTTCCCAGATGCGATGAATCTCTGGAATCACCTCAAGTCTTTGGGAAAGACTAACGCCATACTCACAAATGTCGGAAGACTCTCCTCTCGGCAGATCCACAATGTCCTGACCCAAGCAGGGTTTGATAATGTCCTTGAGAGAACCTTTAGTGCCGGTGCCGCCGCTGCAGCGTACGTACACAACAGGTCTCCGGGTGCTAACTGCTTTGTAATTAGCGAGGGTGGGGCCACAGAAGATTTCGTTGCACGTGGCCTCAACGTCACGAAAAACCCACCCATTGATTATGTTGCCGTGGCTGCCGACAGGGGTCTCACATTCCAAGAGCTGAACTTCGCAACCAAGATGGTCAAGGAGGGCGCTGAACTCATTTGCATCAGTGGGAGTTGGGACTATCGCGGAGTCTATTTGGGTATAGAGGACGTCTACATTGGAGAGAGATCCATTGCTGCAGCAATAGAGCATGCTACCGGGGTTAGGGCCGTAGTGGTCGGGAAGCCCCTTCCAGAGATATTCGTAGAGACCGTTAGGATACTGGGTTTCAAGATTGAAGATTCAGTCATGGTTGGCGACAATCTGGATTCGGACATCGCGGGGGGCAACGCAGCTGGAATGACTACGGTTCTGGTTGACCGCGGTCGTGATAACGTCGTTGAGTTTGATTCGAATGAACTAGACAGAAAACCGGATATCTCAGTGAACAGCCTTGATGAGGTCATCTCTTTGATGTAGTCCTCTTCTTGGTAGTCTTCCTTGTGGTCTTCTTCTTTGGTTCTGACCAGTCGTGACCTCGTGGGACGATGCCCTGCGTTTCTTGATGCACCATTGTTGCTACAATCTCGAAGAGGTCTGTCACGTTAGAACCGGTAAGTGCGCTAGTGATTATGTGCGGCGCTTTCAATGACTTGGCATACTGGGCAATGTCCTTCTCTGTGACTCTACGACGCTTGAGATCTCCCTTGTTCGCCACAACTACCACAGGTACTTTCTCGCCAATGCTCTCCCACGCCTCATCAATCCAACGCGGCAAGTGATTGAAAGTACGTTTCCTAGTGATGTCAAACATTAGCACGACACCCGTCGCGCCATCGTAGAAATGCATTCTGAGCTCCTTGAAGATATCCTGTCCAGCCATATCCCATATTACCATCTTGACGTTTGTCTTGCTGCTTCCTCTACCTAGCTCCACCGTTCGACTGTAATGCTGTACTCCTACGGTCTGCTTGTAGTCGTGCTTGAACCATCCATGTGCCCATCTATTCACGGTACTCGTTTTCCCTACATTTGCGTCTCCAATGATGATAATCTTGTAGACGAATGAGGATCCGCTTATCTTGAATGCCCCCGAAGCAGCCGCTAGTGACTGCAGGGAGTCTTTCCTTTCCCTGCATATAACTGGATTGGGGATTACTGCTGTGTCGACCTAGAACTCGAGTAGGGGTTCTCCGAGGATAATCCGCTCAAGAATGCTATTCTTTGAAGCCCTCTTCACCAACTGTTCGAAGCGTTTCTTGAGACGTTGTTCATCCACATACTCAGGCTCTCTAATTCCCATGCTCTTTAGAACTCCGAGAAGGACATGCTCGAAGTCGTAGAGGATGTAATCGACTTTCTTGTTCTTGACTTCCTTCTTGACCTTCTTCGCGAGCCCTTGTTTCAAGGCCGCCTTCGTTTCCTTGAGGTAGTAGGTCAGCGCTTTTTCGTAGTTTAACTCTCCCTTCTTCAAAAGCTCCTTGAGGAAGGGTAGGCCAAAGGCGGTCTTTGCTACTGCCTCGATTCTTGCGATGAATCCGTTCATCAGATCATCGTATGAAACCAATCCAGCTTGCCCTTTCGTTTCAAAGACCTTGTCGTTTTCGTCGGCTCTCCTGAATTTGGCCTTCTTTGCAGCAAGTTCAGCCTCTATTCGTTTTCGCTCTTCCTCTTCCTTCTTGAGCCTGTCGGTTTCTCTCTCTCTCCTCTCCCTCTCGGCCTTCCTCTCTGCGGCAATCCTCTCTCTCTCCTTCCTCTCCCTTTCTTCCTGTGCAAGTCTCTCTTGTTCCAGCTGCTTGAGGATATTCTCTTGCTCAGCCCGAAGCACGCTCATGTGCTTCTGAACATCCTTCTCTGTCAGGGTGATGTGTTTGGTGAGAAGCCATCTGACGCCAATGCTGTTCACCTTCGGTTTCAAGTCTGCTGACGAGAAGATGAAGGATGCAGTCTGTTGGCCCGGAAGTGCCTTGATGATTTCTTCGGAGTCCTTCTCTCCGGCTATGGGTTCAAGAATCCTCTCAAGCACCTTCAGCGACTGCTCGCTACTGATTCTGCCTGAGGCGATTGAGTTGAACTGCTCAAACGCCTTGTAGTCAATGTCCTTAGGACTTTGAGTTGCTATTAGACATTCTACGCCGTATTTCCTTGCTTGTCTGAATAGCAGAAGGAATGTTTCCTTGGGACCAGGAGCCCGCATTCCAGCGGGGATGAATGGAGCAGCCTCGTCTTGGAAAAGAATCATTCGGGGCTTGTCACTGAATCCCTGTCTGAGCATCCAAGAGTAGAGTTGGTTTAGAACTATCGATATGAAGAAGTGCTTCTCTTCCTCGCTTCTGAGTGTCTTCAAGAAGAGAACGTTGATGGGCGTTTTACCATTGACCGGCTTAGTCATGTGATCGAAGTCAATCTGTCCTTCTTCTTTGAATAGAAGTTGAGAGGACCCTACTGTCAGCGTTCTGATTCGAGTCGCAAGAGTCTGCCTCTCGGAGAACTTCATATACGGTTCAAGGTCTACGCCAACCTCTTCTGGTGGTGCCGTGAGCAAGTTGGCGAGGTCTTTCAGATCGCCAACGTCCTTTCCGCTTTCCCAGATTGTGCGCAAAAGTTCGTAAAGCACTGCAAAAGACTTCCCTTCCCAAGATCTTGAAAGACCGCCAACCTTCGTTAGGACCTTTGTCAATGTCCGCGAACAGTTGTCCATCAATCGGATGATGTCATCTGGATCTGCCTTGGCGTCGGGCAACTTCAAGGGGTTGATTGAAACGGCAAGCCCCTTGCTACTGGCTGGTGTGTATACTCGAACAATCACCTTGTCCATGTAATCCTTGAGCAACTCTGGGGGGACTCCTTTCTCACTGAGCTGCTTTGGATCTCCAGGAAGCATCAGTGATGCAATGTCTCCTTGAGGGTCAAAGGCAATAATCGGGATTCCCTCAAGTGCGGCCTCCTCGAGAATGACTTTGCTCAATACTGTCTTTCCTGAACCTGTAGATCCGAAGATGCCGCCATGTCTGCGCAGAAGATCCACACTTATCTCGAACTTCTTGTCGGTTCTCTTCCCTTCCTCGTCAACGTATGTTCCTAGCCAAAGCTTGCCATCTGCCATTTATACCACCCGTCAAGGGTTTGCCGACGCAACGGGTCTTCTTTTGGACACTTATTTGATTTGCTGGTGTGACGGGAAGAAAAGTGGAACGGGATGGAGGTGAGGTCCATCCCAGTCGTTTACTGCTATTCGCCTACAGGTTCGTACTTGCGGCCAAGGAAGACAACGATTAGAACCACCAAGACTAGCGCGAAGAGCCCAAGTGCCCCAGCAGCGACGGTGTAGGATCCGGTGGCGTCCCAGATGATGTCCAGTCCGACTTTGACTATCGCCATTACAGCTCCAAGTAGGAGTGAAACTAACATGAAGCGTGCAGTCATCTCCTTTACTTGGCCCATCTCACCCGCTTCCGTAATCTGGCCACTGAAGAAGACGAAGATGAACAGGAAGATGTAGGCTATCACAATCATAGCTCCCATGTCAAACAGATTCCGCTGGTAGGCTGTGCCCTCATCAAGAAGTCCAAGGATGAGGATTGTGGCGATAGCCATTAGGAATACAAACATGTTGCTGACGAGCTTGTCCTCAGGGTGAACAAAGCCTGTCATCTCTGTGAATGTGTTGATAGCACTAGCTATGACTACGATGCCAAGAAGGACTGCACCCGCAATCCATGCATAGAATGGGTACGATGTCCCTGTTTGGCCTAGACTCTCAAGTAGATACTTGAGAATCCCGGCGAAGGCCAAAATGGCAATCCCAATGCCCGACAGAATGTTACTGATTGTAGTAATGCGGACCATGATGAATCTCCCCAAATGGAGTTCCTAGGGCGAATTGTATTCCGGTCTGATTTAACTCTTGCTCAATCATTAATGATTTGGCTCTGATTCGGCCGCCATGAGCGCTTCAGGCATGAAATACGTGCCAATGCATGCCACTACTATCAGCAATGCTACAAGAACCCCCAGACCGATGAGTCCGTAGTTTGAGTATGCGAACGCACCAGTTGCCGGGCCTATTATCATCCCCGAGCCAAAGAAGATGGAGTACACTCCCATTGTGCTACCTCTGGAGTCATCTTCAGAAATGTCTGTGAGGTATGCCATTGCAGCGGGAGGGAATGAACCGGCAATGAAACCGAGAATTGGTAGCAATGGCCAGATTGCCCACAGATTCTCAACGCCTCCCTCGCCCGCGCCTCCAACTAGGATGTAGGCCAGAAAGGCGAAACCAATCAAGCCAGTCACTATGAATGGCCGGCGCTTCTTAAAGTGGTCTGACAAATGACCCATCGTGACAATGCCTAGAATTAGTGCCCCTCCAAGCATACCAAACAGAATCAGCATATCTATGTTAGAGAGCGAGAAATGCTCCTCTATGATTCTCTCGAGGTTGGCTATGAGCAAGCCGTAGAGTGAGATTATGGGGACATATACCGGCAGCATGTGCTGGATTCTATTGTCTCCGGCCACCTTTCTGAGAAGCTCTGACATTCTGGCCTCGATATGTACATGCTTTCGAGTTTCTTGGATTGTGAAGTAGCCGATTATTCCGCTAAACGCACAAGCTGCACTAGCAAGCATCAGGATGAGCATCGCTTCGAATCCGAACTGGAGTAGGATTATGCCCAGTCCATATCCTCCCGCCAGACCCACCAAAGTAGAAAGATCGTAATACCCCATTAGCCGGGCACGGTTTCCCGTACCAGAAGCATCCGCAATCATTGAAAGTGTGGTCGTGACCTTGGAAGCCGCACCTAATCCGAATAGAGCAGAAAGTGGTAGGAGAAACGCAGCGGCGGGAGCAATTGAGAAGAGCAATGCGGCTGCGGAAGTCACGAACAGGCTACCTATCAGAATCGGCCTTCTACCAATCTTGTCACTGTAGGATCCGAAGAAAGACACTGTAGCAAGCTCTGTGATAGGATAAACTATGAGTACAGCTGCAACCTCCCATTCGCTTAGACCGCCCAGATACGAGTGACTCTGAATCACTGCAATCGTCACATAGAACGATGCCCGCATTATCAGTGTAACAAGATACAATGCTATCAAAGTGAGTCGGTGTTCTGAAGCTCGCAGTCCCATTGCTTGTATCTCCCATGCTTGGCGAATAGCCCACGATATCACCGTTATAAGCTAGCTAGTTGTGTACATCCCATTCTGGTGACCGTACAATACTCGTAATCACGGCAGGTTTAAATCGATAGAGACGACCCGGCACCGAGAAGTGACTTAGGATGAATTGGCTGGCCAAAATAGTAAACGGTAATGCCGACGAGTTCTCTCACGCCAAACTCGTGAAGTACGGCATTGGGACGCACCCAGGTCCTCGCGCGAAGGTCAAACTAAGCAAGAATTCAATCACCTTCAAGGCAGACTTGGACTACGAGAAGCTCTTCATCCGCGCATACCTGAAAGGTGCTCCTGAGGGTGCCCATAAGGTCAGAGGCGTCATCAGAACATACGCTGACCGCTCAGAAGAGTTCAGTTCTCTTATGATGCCTCTAATCTGGAAGAGATCTAAGGGTAAGACCGCGAGCATCTTCAACGCCAAAGTAGATGATCCAGTGCCACTGGATGACATCAAGGCTGTTGTGGACACCGATGACCCAACAACATTCTTCCTTCTGTCACTGAGCCCAAGGGACGGCACAAAGCCATGGAAGGTGACAACCAAGACATCCTTCCCGAAGAGCGGCCCTAAAGAGGATGATGACGAGGGAACGCAGAAAGACCCGACTTTCACCAAGGGTAGCCTAGGCAACACTGCCGAAGTCTTTGACTACACGATGCAAGAATTGCTGCCCGATTTGAAGGACAAGGTGGGCCCAAAGACCAAGAACATCCTAATCCAGAACACAATCGTCGTAGAGGACATTGTGCCCCCCGACGACCCTGGCCTCTCATTCTCTGAGAAGAGGAAGCTGGCCAAGAAACGTGGACGTATAGTGAGGAATGTAACCATTGATGACAATGAGTATGATGGGGAGTACGAGTTCTTGGTGTGAGGCGACAACCGTGACCCTTATATTGGTGGCACCATGGGCGGTGGCGAGCGACCGAAGTGAGAGGTTTCCGTAATGATGCAGCTTCCTGATTCATTCATGCTTTCGATCTCCATCTTGTTCTTCTTCCTAGGCCTCTTTTCATTTGGCTGGCTGGTCGTCCACATCGAGCATAGCAGGCATCGTTCATTGGCGAGAACGGCAATGGCTATCGTATTGGGTGCAATTCTCATTGGCTTCGGACTCCACTTCTTCCTGCTCTCACTAGGCCTCTAGCTGTATGCTCCTATCCCCAATCTGTCCAACCTCGTAGTGTCATCAAGATTAGTGCGCACAACAATTATTTGGCGACACTCTGAGCATCTTCTGAAAAGGCTACTCGACTACATGCACGTCGACTAATTGAGGAGTTTGCTGTTGATCAAAGACCCTGACCTAGAGAAACTGACCGTTGCGAGCCGGCAGAAGCTTGTCCAAGAGTTCGCGGACACCTTTGCAGATTTGAGTGAGCGGGCCCGACGTGCACCAACTTCAGAGGTAGAAAGGATTGCAGAGAAGTACTCTTGCTCCTTCCAGATTGCTTCGATAGCCTATCTAATCGAGCTTGACGGGATTATGAGCGCAAGAGAAGCTATTGTGCTCCTATCACAGGAGCTTGAACGTCTATCTCTGATTGGAGACCCGGTACCAGACTTGCCGGGGAATGTCATGGAGTTTGCACTTCGAGAAGGGAAATGGATTCAGTATCTGTACGGCAAGTTTGTCAGAGACCTCGAATTCAAGATTCGGGAAGTTGCCAACCTAGAGAGTTCTCTTGACGATGAATCACCCCCCATTGAGAAGGCGGTATCTGTCTTGGCTTCAAGGATCAAGCTCGCCCAGGCCTTTATTGCCCCGCTCGTTGAGGCCTGGATGGAGGAACATCCGAAGTCGACAAGCGATGATGTCCTGGCCTCCTTTGGTCCTGTCATAACAGGATGGAAACTCAGCACATTACGCGGCAGGCTAAATCAACTGAAGAGGAGGAACCAGGCTTTTCTGAGGATGCTCGGGTCTGTCTTCACAGAGGCATCAGATTCGGCAACTGCAGACCTGTCAGCAAAACGGCTTGTGGTTCTGATAGATACTCTTGATGAGTCATTGGACAAGCTGTCCGTGGAAGCAACGGCTCATCTTCTGGTTCATATAACTCCACGGCCGTCAGGAAGGGGTGACCGGTCAGCCTATGTGGCAGTGAGCGCCGCATCCACACGAGGTGACAAGGCTGAGCCCGACCTAGCATCGCCATTCGACTTCCTTGAGCGAGACGTACGACTGGCGAAGCGAAGACCGGAAGAAGAGCGGCGTGACTATCTCAGTGAGAAGATTGGAAGAGTCATTCGGTTCCTCAAGTACCAAGGAAACAGTGTCTTCGACGGAGTTGAACGATGTGTCAGAGAGCTTGAGGAGCGATTCAAGGTGCAGGACATCACGGGCGAGGAAGAAATGGAACAGTATCGCGCAGAACTCGGTGGCTTGACCATGGATGAGCAAGAAGGTAAAGCCACAGAGATTGTGCTCGAATTCATCAAGAAGCAGGTTATGGGGGGCACACTATGAGCAACGGAGCGCTTTACTGGGTTCTTGAAGTCGAGGCATATGACTTTGATATCGGTGTGCTAAAAGGTACTGATGTGACCGGCAAGGCATTGATGATATCGCGACAACTCTGGTCGGTTATCCGAGAAGACAAGGTAGTATCGATACTTATCGGGCCGGGCATATTCAAGGGGACTGCGACAAGTGGGAGCCGGCGAGTTGATGTAGTTGAGCATCTCGGAGCATTGCTGTTTGACCCCTCCCAACTCAGAATGGATGAGCCACTGCCGCTTGTTGACATCATCAACCCAGAAGTTATCGACCCGCTCGGCACAAGGAAGCAAGAAGAGATTGTTACAATCATAAGAAAGCTGGTGGTTGAGAAAGGGAATATACTGGCGGCAAACCCGTTGGCGAAGGTGACACAGGATGCAAACGTACCTCGAACAGCGCATTATGATGAGATGATAAGACGCATCAACGTATCCCACATCTCAGGCAAGCAGAGAGCGCAGTTCATTCTTGCCGGGACAAACGGGCCTATGTATCGACCATTCGTTAAGAGTTACGAGAAGAGGGGGTACTTGCAGCCCGACCGATTGAAGGTGATGGCGACTCCGTTCCTCAAATTCACCAGTTTTGTAGACATTGAAATAATGTCTGACTGGAGGATTGTAGAGAAAGCTGGCATAGAGACCAAGACGGGGATTGAAGCGATCAGAGACGAGTATGAAGCCACCTTGGCAATAGTTGAGGAGAACACCGACGCGTTCATTTTCGAGCTTTGAAGATACCGAAAGAGTCTTTGGAGCCGCAACTAGCTCATGCCATGAGGCCCTCTAGTTGGATGTAGCTGACGCAGATATTCAGAAGACACTAGCAAAGCCGTATACCCTCGTGCTCAGAAGTGGTCGACAGGAGATGACCACAAGGGTGGAAGTCTTCTCTGACGTTCTTCTTGACAGACAGAGGGCCAAGCTATCTGGCCTAGTAGAATATGGCTACAGAAGAGATGGTCTTCTTGAGATCAAGCGCTTCTGGTTCGTGAAGTTCAACAAACCAATATTCTACCAGCCGAAAGAGGCACATGGGATTCTGAGAGAAGCTAGGAACATCATAATCCCACGTTCTCAGAAGCCTGAGTTCCATAAGGATCTCAAAGACCTCCTCCGCAGGCTTCAGACTGAAACACCAAGAGCTGTGCCCACCTGTGAAAGCTGCATGAGGGACAATCGGCTAACCGTCTTGACCAGGAAGAATGCAATCCGTGTATCTGACATTGAGGCCTCTTGTATCACCTGTGCACGAGGGGATCTTCGGACTGATTTGAAGAGTATGGGGGTAAACCTGTCCCGGCGAATGGTTCATCATCTTGAAAGGCAGCTGGCAAGTGTCAAGTCTGTACCAAAGCTGCTGGGTCTTCTCAGGCCTGGCTTTGACCCAGCAAGCCAGACTGACCTTACCCTCTATGATACCGTGGATATAGGGAGTCTGGGCAAAGGCCAGAGGATAGACACTCTGGACCTGCCTGAGGAGATGAAGGAGTTGCTCCAGGAGGAGGGTCTGGAACGACTTCTTCCGGTTCAGGAGATGGTGATTGACGCCGGGCTCCAGAAAGGTGCAAACCTCTTGGTTGTGTCCTCTACCTCTTCTGGGAAGACTCTGTTGGCTGAGATTGCCGGAGTCCCGCGTGCCATGAATGGGCGGAAGATGATCTATCTCGCTCCGCTAGTGGCTCTAACCAACGAGAAGTACGAGCTGTTCAGAGGACGATACAAGAGGCTGGGTCTACGAGTCGGCATTCGGGTTGGAATGTCGAGACTGGATGTGGGCAGAGAGGCCAAGGTGATAGTCGATACAGATGTCTCGAAGTCAGATATTGTGTGTGCTACCTACGAAGCTTTGGATTTCCTGTTCCGATTCGGTGAGTCTTCGAAGCTAGGAGAAATCGGCACTGTCATTGTTGATGAGATTCAGATGCTTGGTGACCCCGATCGAGGACCAGAACTTGACGGTCTTCTCTCGAGGATCAGGATCCATGCGCCAAAAGCTCAGATCTTGGGCCTATCAGCCACGGTCGGTTCTCCTGATTCGTTGGCAAAGGAACTTGGATTCAAGCTGGTGAACTACACAGGTCGACCCGTGCCTCTTGAGAGGCATCTTGTATTTGCTAGGAGTGACGAAGACAAGCGCCGCATGATCCAACGACTTGTTCAGAGTGAGTTCAGACGCAAGAGCAGCACAGGAAGCAAGGGTCAATCGATTATCTTCACGTTCTCAAGACGGCGCGCCCACTCAATCAGTGACTGGCTTCGCGAGCATGGCGTGTCAAGTTCTGTGTACCACGGGGGTCTTTCCTATGCACAGAGAAGAAGAATTGAAAGATCCTTCTCCAAACAGAGGTATGCATGCGTCGTTACAACAGCCGCTCTGGGGGCAGGCGTGGACCTCCCTGCATCTCAAGTTCTCTTTGAGTCATTAGCAATGGGTGCCAATTGGCTTTCGACTGCCGAGTTCGAGCAAATGCTAGGGCGCGCTGGGCGTCTTGGAAAACACGACGTAGGGAAGGTCTACCTTATTGTGCAGCCGGAGAAGAAGTATCATGCAGGCCAAGACAAGTATGAGGATCAAGTAGCTGCTGACCTCCTTTCCGGTGACATCGAGAATGTCGAGCCGTTCTCAGATACCGAGACATCTGCAGAGCAGATTCTTGCAACAATATGCTCCACCGGCCTGGTGGACCTGAAGGACATTGCACGTACCTATCTCAGAATGCTCTCTTCATCAGTCGTACCCTCGGATGCTCTCAAGCACCTTGTACGAAAGCACATGATCCGCGTACGATCTGGCGGTGCTCATCCAACAGAACTGGGCAAAGCGACTTCACTCTCATTTCTAACTCCGACAGAGGGTTTCGAAGTACAGAAGATGGCAGGGACTCATGACATCTTCGATATCGCAATCTCCCTGGAACCATTCCAGAACGTCTACCTCACAAACAAGCTGCAGGCTGAGGTCAATTCTGCCTTCAGGACGCACATGCCTACAAGACTTTTCTCCGGAATCTTCTCTGATGTCACAAGTCTAAGAGGAAGCAGTGGGGCGGCAGGGCGACTTCCGAACTGGGTCTTCGAGGTCTTCTCGAAATGGATCAAGGACTTCTTCAGCTGTGGTTGCCAAGAATATCCTGAATGCAACCACGGCCAGATCCGTTTTGGACGTTGGATTGTTGATTGCAGGAAAGAGGGTTACAATCCGTCTGGAATTGCCAGGCGGCTCAAGAATGAGTACGAGCTTTGGGTTTATCCCGGAGACATATTCTCTTGGCTGGATACGCTGATTCATAATCTGAAGGCCGTCCAGCGAATTGCCGATGTAGCCGGCGAAACAGATGTCAATGTTGAAATCGAGGAGCAGATTGCGAGAATCGAGCGTCCCTTGGCTCAAGAGGGCCAGAAGCAAAACGTCTAGCTCTTTGGCTCCCGCCTTTCAATCTCGAATAGAACTCGGATGTTCTCAATGTCGTTCGGGTCCATAGAATCGATATTCAGGTCAAGCCAGTTATGAAGGTCTCTCCTTATTGTTTCCTTTTGGGAAAGGTTCTCAGGTAGTTTTAGGGGGGTTTCAGAGGCGAGCTTGAAATGTGTACAGCCGCATTCACAGGCTCCGTCAAGGACCATGTCGATGTCTGCAGATGTCATTCCGCAGTTCCTACATTGGAAAATCATTTTGGACTCCCGGACCTGAACACACAGTTAGTCTATGAGGCTTGGTACTTTCCACGTATTACATACGTGGTCAATACGCCATTATGAGAGTGACACAGCAGAATGCGAGGGACTAGACTTATCTATCCTGAATACCCGCCGGTGCCAAGGGACGTGGAATGAATGGCGAAACCTTGCGCAATATGCCGCGCAAACTCGAAAATACGCTGTGATAAATGCAGGAACGAGTTCTGTCATGACCACGCCATCAAGTGCCAGTCCTGTGGTACTATCACATGTATCCGAGATTTGAGTCATCGGCGCATCTGTCCAACGTGCAGCAACACAATGGATATCTGTCCTGAGTGCCTAATCAATGGCAAGATAGTCCGAACAATCTCTGGTGCCTTTTGTCCAGAGTGTGGCTGGAGTGCCTAGGCCAAGATTAGCAGGTATAGAAGGAGTAGAATGATGGCTATTGCCCCTGCTACATACCAGCCTCTTCTGCCAAATCCCCAAACGATGGGGATTGGTCCAATAAACAAGACGCCTTTGCTCTCGCGCTTAACCTGCTGGTCACCAGAGGATGTCTCAGAACATAGCACAATTCCCACTATAATCAGAAAAAGACCGGCTATTACCACAAGGAGCCCGAGGAGTTGAAGTTGTTCAATCGCTTGGAGCATATGTGAGGTTCCTTCTATTCTAGCTGTGGTTCCGCTACTCGTTTCGCGTCCGTGTATCCAATCGACTTCTGGGTAGGTCGAAGACCATTCTTTCATATCCTCCCACGTCATCCTCTTCGTAGGCCCAGAGCGTCACTAAGTCGCCATAGATCTCGTACTCAAGTTGTGTGTCAATCTCGACGATTTCTGTCCCGACTGGAAATCTCCATATGATTTCGAAGTCATAGGGTGCGGTTTCTTCTTCCAGCCATGTTTCTATCTTATTCCTTTCTTTCTCAAACTCTGTCCCGAAATCAATAAGGTATACAATCGCCACGACCTCTGTACCTCCTTTGAGGAATATATCCGTGTAATCGACTTGAGATCTCACGCGTCTACCATTGATCTCCACTCGCTCCCGGTCAAGAAATGTCTGCATGTTAACAGACAACTTCTCTGCTTCTTTTCTGAGCAACTCATCATCACGTATTATTCGACGATAGTAGCCCTCTGGATCCAGATATTCGAAAGATAGCCGTTCGTGAACTTCACCGGAATGCGACACTGAGAAGAACGAATCCGCATGGACCGGCTCTACCATGTCCGACATATACTTCTCCATCACCAACACCTATTCTAGTGGAACTGCGCTGAAACCTTCTTTAGACAGATGCCCCGAGAACTCTGCGGCGTTCCCCGTGAAGCAATAGATGACCCTGGGGGAAACCTTCTTGGCAAACTTAAGCAGACCCCAGAAATCCGAATGAGCGCTGAGTGGAAAGCCAGTCCTGCTGGAATCCCCAAGGGTCCAACCAGAAAGCACGAAGTGCTCCAGCCTTCCTAGGACATCACTGGCGGTTCTCGAATCCAGATGGGCACGGATGTTCTTGCGTGTGTGATGAAAAGAAGAGCTAACAACCGCGCACCCAGCCTTGAGTTGAGTCCTCGCTTTTTCCGATCTGAGCGAAGACGCCCTGAGGTCACTTCCGTGCCTGTTGTACACCTTGCAGACTTCGTTGATCATGTGGTTGCCGGAAACAACATTGAATCCTCCCCATTGAAGGAGGGCAATTGCCTCTTGGGCCTTGCCAAGCGAATAAGCCTGGAAGACAGGAATTCGTCCGGCCTCTATCGTTTCTTCGGTTGTGGCCAGTATTTGATGATAGATTTCCTGACGCTTGGGGAATACCCACTGAGGTGTTCCATAGGTGGCCTCAGTGATCAGTACATCTGCCGCTTTGGGTTTTGCCGCAAAATGCACCATACTGTCAACGACATTGAAGTCGCCAGTGTAGAGCACGGAGAGGCCCTCATCGAACTCCAAATGGTACATGCTTGAGCCCACTACATGACCTGCGTTGAGTGACGTTATGACGACACCAAGCTGTCCTGTCCGTTCGTTGTGCTCTAGCGTTTCGAATCTGGTTCGCAGCTTGTGGCCTCGTGCGAGTAGTGCTTCTCTTGTCGCTTGCGTGGCTATGACACGGTGCGCATTCTCAATGCCCTTTAGGTGGTCTGCATGCGCATGCGTCAAGAGTGTGGTTTCACCTCTTACTCCGGTGTCAAGAGCGAGACGTACATGACCGTAGTCAAGGATAAACCCATCTGACTGCTTTCGAAGCTTCAGCGTGGACATTGGATGACCTTTTCGGCCCTTGGGATGCTGTCACAAAAGGCTTTCCCAGCAGGACTGTTTCACTGCCTCTACAGCTTCTTCCGCATTAGGGTTGCTTCTCTCGTTTCCAATTGACCGCCGACAAGCTTCGCTAGCTCGTTCATGATGCCCAGTTGTCCAAGTCCAACAAGAGGTAATTCAATTGATACTGGATTCAGTGGGATTACTTGGGCGGCAATCTCCCGAGCAACTGAACTATCGTCTATCACATCCGAGGCCGCCAGAAGAGGCCAGACTAGAGCGCGGTCTTGAGGACAATCAATGCCTATTGCGAGGATTGTGTTTGCGTCAGTTGTCCAAGTCTTTAGAGCCCCTCTCTCTGCTGCGACTTCCAATGCGAGGGTCACTTGTGAGCAATCTAACTTGGATAGTTTAGTCTGCTTCCAGAAGAGGTCCATAGCACCCCTTCGATTTGGAGTTTCATCTTCTGGCAACGCAATTGGAATACTGATCTCTGTACAGGGGTCTATCGAACACCTGCAAATCTTGACCATCTCATGAAATCCAAGGGCTTCAAGCGTGTTTCTGAAAGAACTGGCAATCCCGGTTGCCATCGGGTACAGAAGACACTCCTCGAAGTCATCGGAGTTCAGTAGCACATCCACCTCTCGGATTACAACCGTACGAAAGAATGGTAGCGACGACTTCAATAGTTGAAGCTCAGCACCGTTCCTATGATCAGGAT
>SMTZ1_10003782_pt1 | contig 15217 bp, 11 predicted proteins | sample DeeMarSWOR136_30_FD_25667 | JGI IMG/M metagenome (IMG submission 25667)
GGTGATACCATGCAGGTAACTGTTCTCGGTTGCGGTGTTGTTGGAACAACCGCAGTGAAAACGCTTGACGCTCTCGGTGAGTTTGATACCATTACCATTGGCGACATAAATGTGGATTATGCTCAGAACGTGGCAGATTCGTGTACGTGTGAAGCATTATGTGTGAAATGCGATGCAAAAAACCCGGAGGAATTACGAGAGGTCATAAAAGGTTCAGATGTAGTTTTGAACTGTATCGGGCCTTTTTACGAATATGGGCCACCCATTCTTAAGATTGCTATTGAAGAAGGAGTGAACTACGTTGATGTGTGCGATGACTTTGATGCCACCACAGAGCAGTTGAAGCTCCACCAAGAAGCTGTACAGAAGGGGGTTTCAGCAGTGATTGGTATGGGAAGCTCACCAGGGCTGGCTAACGTGTTGGTGAAGTTCTGTGAGAATTTCATCACTATAGAATCAGTGGATATCTACCACGCACACGGTGGAGAACCCACAGAAGGAGCTGCCGTAGTAAAGCACAGAATACACTCCATGGAAATGGATATTCCCGTTTTCTTAGATGGCAAATTTAAGACAGTGAGACTATTTGAGGAGAGCGGCAAAGTTCTCGAAGAAGAGTGTGAGTTCCCAGGTATTGGTGTGTACCCCGTGTATGCGTATCCTCACCCGGAGACTATAACTCTCCCTATTTATATAAAAGGAATAAAGCGGGTAACCAATTTGGGATTAGTACTTCCCCCCGAGTATGCAGAGCTCATAAAGGGTGTCGTCCGCTTGGGTATTACCAGTGAAGAACCCATTACAGTTACAGGTGTTGAGGTTGCTCCTTTAGAATTTGCAGTTCAGTTCATACTGGAACAGAGAGAAAAGTTACTGGAGAAAACAGGATTCACAGAACCTATGGGGAGTCTCAAGATCGTGGTAGGAGGACAGAAAAACGGTAAAAAGGAGAAGTACGCCTTTTCTTTGGGTTCCCGCGGTCAGGGCATGGGTGAGGGAACAGGTATTCCTGCTGCCATCGGCACTGTACTAATGGGTAAAGGGAGCATAACTAAAAAAGGTGTTTTACCACCTGAAGCATGTGTCAATCCACTGGAAATGCTAGTTCTTGCCCAGAAAGTTTTAAAATCCACTGGGAAAGGTGATCTACCCTTTGTTATTGAGCACTATGATGAACAAGGGAACAAAGAGGTAATTGATTTCAAGAAGGTATTTCAACTGTAGAATACACTATAATCAGATGCATTTATTGCTTAGCTACTGGTCACCAGATGTACGCACAGCAATTGACAGCACAACTCTTTTATAATTCTGCCTCAGAGGGTAACTATGAGTTCAAAAACTTTGGTACTCTTTCTCATTTTTGCAGTCCTCATCTTTCCCTTTTTTATCGTTTCCACAGTCCAAAAAGAAGAGCCAGCCCTCTACACATTTAGAGCCCACATTATTGAACCCCTCGAATCCTCCTACAGTGTCTACCGCTACTTTCTCGCAGAAGCAGTTGAAGGTACCTATCCTGACGCTGAAGTCATCCTTGTCATTAACATGATCCATACAGAAGGGGAATTGCACACCACTCGAGAAAATAATGAAGTATGGATAAAAGGGAGACTCCTCACAGAAGATGACCTCTGTGAAAAGCATTATGTGTACCCTGATCACGCCCACATATATGCACTCCAAGTTAAAACAAGTATCTTGTGGCCAGATCAAATCGCACTATTAAAAGCGTTGTACAAATCACCAGTGGCAACCTTACCTGTCCCATCATATATCTTGTTCTACCTATTACTGGAAAACCCCTCAAGTCACACACCACAAACCTTTTTCATCCTCCTCGTAAAGACACTCTTGATGTATGTAACCATCTTCCTCGTCATTGCACACCGCACAAAGAAGTGGAACCTCTTGTTAATACTGTTAATATACACTCTCTTAGCAATGATTTTAACTGTCCCTGAACTCTTATATTGAAGAATAAAAAGGAAGTGATAGCTTGAATCCCAAAATCAGAACATTGATCCCCTATGCAACTGTTGGGGGAAAAATAGGCTCTGTACCACTCGTGGTCATTGGAGCCATTTTGGCATTCTTCTTGCTCATCTGGTCTCTTGGAACCCATGGTCTCTTTTTCTGGTTTTGTTCACTCATTTTTTTCGAAGTTCCCATATTCCTCATGGTCATAGGCATCTGGTTTCCCGATCCAAAGAATATATGGTTAGGGAGAGTAGGTACAGTCTTCTGGTTAGCTACCATGGGCTTCATGAATATGGCGCTCAGGTTCATGAGAGAATTTTCTTACCGTGTAGAACCTGAAGTCCCCACACTCTTTTTTATCATACTTTTCGAGGTCGCAGTACTCACTACTGTTGCTGTTACTCTATCATTGTGGATGCCCATAGAAGACTAATATTAACCACCTATATTACTCTCATGTTACACGTGTAACAGATTTTGGTCCCCGAATACTGACATCAGAGTATACTTTTGAGATTCAAAAATCTTAAATACTCCATTTTGAAAGGGTTATCATGAAAAAGTGCCTACCTCTTATTCTAATAGTAATGTGTGGGTGCCTTGGAACCTCTTCATGGAATACTGTAAAGACTGAACACTACGTCTTTCACTACAGGCCAGGTTCGCTTGCAGAGAAAGAAATAGACTACATTGCAGAACTGCAAGAGCTGTCCTACATGAAGATTGTGGGAATATTGGATGTTGAGTTCGACGAACCAATATACTACTACTTGTATTCATCACGATGGGATATACTATACTCCACAGGAGATAGGGGAGCAGGACTTGCCAATCCTCTTACTCATGAAGTTCACGCTCTGTACATGGAAGGATGGAAGGCTGTAGGCCCCCACGAAGATACCCACGTCATTGCTTACTGGTCCTTAGGAAATCCGCCACCTTTTCTCCAAGAAGGACTTGCAGTGTTCATGATGGGAACCTGGTGGGGGAGACCATTACATGAGTGGGGGAGAGAATTCTTAGAGGAGGAAAAACTCATACCAGTAAAACCGCTTTTGATAAGTGTCAGCTTTCAAAAATATGACACCAGGATCACCTATCCTCAATCAGGTTCTTTCACCAAATATGTAATTGATGTATATGGAATTGAAAAGTTCAAGGAGGTTTATTCCCAAGCACATGATGAAAATATAAAAGTGCTATTTGAGGATGTATACGGGAAGTCTATTGATGAGCTGGAAGAGGAGTGGATCACCTACTTGAAGAGCATGGGATAGTACTCAATAACCTTGGGTGATCTGCACATGGCTTCATGGAATTGACTGATGACCCAATGTTGCATTTTCGTGAATTTACGGAATGAGTAATACTTCAAAATATTTTGAAGCATACCGAAAACTCTTTATATGTGGCCACTAAAGATATAATATGAGAACGATTATTACTTTCCTCATCGTATGTATTCTGATAACAGGATGCATGAACCAGAAAGTTGTGGAAGAAGGAATTGAGAAAATCACAGAGGACGTTAAACCAGAAGAATCTGTAGAGCCTGAAGAGTCCAAAATCCCAGAAGAACCTGACATAACCATGAGTATTCTGTATCAATTCGCTCCCTACAATCAGATTCCCGTAACCATTACAGGGTCTGTAGAGTTCTATCCCTTTGAACCAGATAACCTACAAGAATTCTCACTGACCCAAGGACAAATTGATGCGTTACACACCAATGGCTTTGTGGTGGTCCCTGGATGGTACAATCAGTTTTACGAGGTATACAAGGATTGTAAGCAGGCAAATACACCCATGTTTGTTACCACTGATTCAGTTTTGCACACGTACCATATCTTGTACGATTATACCTTGAGGATACTGGAGACTGAACATTTCTCCCAAGATCTTCTCGTATTGACCCAGATGATGAGAGATAGTTCTCTGCAGTACTACAAAGAGACAGGCGATAACGCTGCTTTAAAGAATGTGGCTTACTTCTGTGTGGCAGGGAAGCTACTGGATGACACCTTTGCTGTCCCGCCCGAAGTACAGGAAATGGTTCAGAAGGAGCTGGAGTTGATTCGGGAACACAGGGGATTTTCAGGTTCCCCCATTTTTGAGTATAGAGAGGACTACTCCCAGTACGTGCCCAGGGGACACTACACCCGATCAGAAACCCTTGGAAAGTACTTCAAGGCTATGATGTGGTATGGGAGGGTTATGTTCAGGCTGAAATCAGAAGAGGAGACCAAACAGGCCTTGTACATTGTGAAAGCAATAGACGATACAGGTACACTGGACTTGTGGGATACAATTTACGAGCCCACAGTATTCTTCGTGGGGAAAACCGATGACTTGAATATCTTTGAGTACGATGCACTTGCTAAGGAGGTGTATGGAGAGGATTTTACTATTTCAGATTTGCAGGATGCTGAAAAATTGAACCAGTTCATTGAGGAAGCCTGGGAGTTGCGAGACCCACGGATCAACTCTTCCTGGGTGGAAGATTATCAAGAAGTGGAGGAGGAAACCAAAGGATTCCGGTTCATGGGACAGCGGTTCATTCCCGATTCGTACATGTTCCAGCAGTTAGTCTACGATAAGGTTGGCACCGCGGGTGATCCTCGGCTATTCCCAAAGGGGCTAGACGTCATGTCAGTCTTAGGGTCTGAGAGGGCTTTACACCATTTGGAACCAGAGAAAAAGTATTACAATTATGAAGAACAGATGGATGTCCTCAGAGAAGAGTTTTCAACCCTGGATCAACTGGTATGGACTCAGAATCTGTACTGGACGTGGTTGTACTGTTTACTGCCTTTGCTTCAAGAAAAAGATGATACATACCCTGCATTTATGCAGTCAGATGCCTGGACAGACAAGGAGTTGAATACTGCCTTAGGAAGCTGGACCGAATTACGACATGACACTATATTGTATGCCAAACAGAGCTATACCTTGAGGGTTACAGCTATGCCTCCACCCACTCAGTTAACCAAAGGATATGTGGAGCCCAATCCCTACGTGTATGCGCGGTTAGCTTCTCTAGCTCAAATGATGAGAGAAGGGCTACAGCAACGAAATTTACTACTCCCAGAGTACACTGAAAAGCTGGAAACCCTTGAACAGTTATTGCTGCAGTTGAAGACCATTTCTGAAAAAGAATTGTCTGGAGAACCCCTCACTGAAGATGAATACCAGTTGATCTGGAATATTGGTGAGACATTGGAATCACTGGTCACCTTTAAAACTGCAGTAGAATCAGAAGCAGACAAGAGTGTTGCCATTGTGGCTGATGTCCACACCGACGTGAACACCAGTATGGTCTTAGAAGAGGGGGTGGGCAACGTGTTTCTGATATTTGTCGTGGTCAAAATTGATGGGAGAATCCTCATAACAAAAGGCGGCGTCTTCTCGTACTACGAGTTTCTGCAGCCCATGAGCAACAGACTCACTGATGAACAGTGGCAAGCCATGGAGAAACCTCCGCTCCCTGAGTGGACAAACAGTTTCATCATTCAATAATCTTTTTTTACCCTTTTTTTGATATTGTATTATTCACCTAAGAACAAACATTGTTTTTATGGCCAGGATATTACTCCACATTCGTCATAAAAGCTCTGATATGACTATCCTCTTTGGCAGGGTGCTCATAGCTTCTGCAGGATTTTGTTTGTTGTAGCATTGTGCATTGAAGTTATCCATGTAATGTCAAAGACTAAAACCACCCCCTCCTGAGGAAGTACCTCTCTGAAACAGAATTGTACATGCTGTAGCTCAGAGCGAGCATCCCTCGTGAAAAGATATACATACACATGATTGGTAGTAGTAACCAATGCGGTGCGATAAAGGTGTACCTGGAAGTAAAACACCACTGGAGCATCATTCCCCATGTTACTGAAGTAGGATCACCGACACCAATGAAGTTCAACAATCCGTTATATAACACAGAGTATGACATGACTAGTGCCACGAAACTGAAAAGCAACCTCAAAGGTATCTTTTTCTGAGCCCTAAACCTCACTTCCAGTTCGTGCCCTATAGCCAACCAACCAAGAAACCCAAAGAAGACTCCAAGGAGGAGAACTATACTCAGTGTAACAACTCCTAATACGAGGGTGAGTAAAATGGTGAAGATGTAAAGGAACCCAGTTACACACAATGGGAAAGCTATGGTATGCAGGTCTGAATGGTTGAAGTGTAGGCACTGCAATCACTTGGTAATCATAGACTTCTCATTCCACTCTCTCAGCAACTATAGGACATATAGAGCCCGATCCGTACGTACATGCGGTTAGCTTCTTTAGCTCCTCCGTTATTTCTCTATACTGAGACTCATTGTATGTCAGTATCAGGATTCTTTGTGTTACTCCTCCGAGCTTCCTCTTCTGCTTGCCTCACCTTATCTTGAAGTTCCCGCTGCCTATCCTTGGTATCCTGTGAACTTTCAAATACATGAATATCACCACCGTCCAGAGGGATAACAGAGTAGTTTTCTTGTTCATTCTGCAGAGCCATGGCGTTTATTGCTCCCTGCGTAAACCTGTATGGAGTGACTACTGCAAAAATGTCACCGTGGGAAAATGATTTCTTTGCTTCAGCGTAGGCTTTGATCTTTCCCAGTAAAGCAAAAACTCTGTCTTCACTTGGGGGTGAGCCGCATACAAAGTTAATACAAATCTCGAATTGACTGTGAAGAGTGTTCAAACGCCCGTAGACATCTGGCGTATATTCAACGCCTCGCAGCCCTGACAATGTACAGCCCAATCCAATATCGTAGCCCCATTCTTGCAGCCATTTCTGAAATTCGGCTTCTAACTTTACATGGTTGTATAGCTTGCTCAAGTCCAAATTTTCTGGATTAATGGTGGCTAAGTCTGCTATTGGAATCTCCAAGTAGCGGGCCAACGTTTCCTCGGTATAAGCAACACGGCCAACACTGCCAGTTGTTGTTTGTATTCTGTTTGCTATTTCCTCTATATCTATCTGACCCTGCAAAGACGGGTCATTTTGGCAGATTCCCTCAATTATCTCTTTCGTTTTCTCAACTGTTATCTCTATGCCCCTTTGGGCAAGAGGAGTTGCTATAGCCATGACGGCCTCTAAGACAAATTGTGTTGGTTCCATTTTCTATTACCTCCTCATTTTTCTAGTTCTTATCTCTTATCTCTTATTAGTTGATACATTTTTAAGGATTTGGTTTGTTCTTTTTAGTAAAAACCTGAATTTTTTAAAAAGAGATTCCTTTGCACGGGGTTGTAACATTGTTGGGTGATTGTCTCACTTTTGTTACACGTGTAACAATCTATTGTCTTTTATCACATTGACTTTGAAAAGATGATAATTATGATAATTATGTTAACTTTGAAAAGATGATAAAATTGGTGATTCACGAATGTAACAAAGAAGAAATACCTTTTTATATAGCCAAAACATGATGTACCATGGTGTCACTCTCACGTTGGAGAAGAATATCCCAGTTCATTTTCCTGGCAATCTTCGTGTTATTATTCTACAAGACCCAGTATCCACTGGATTTCGTCCATACCAATATATTTTTGAGATCTTCCCCCTTAATAATGATTACAAACGTATTAATTACCCATTCTTTCTCATCAAGATTTTTGCCTGCAGCCCTCTTAGTGGTGCTCACTCTTTTCCTCGGTAGATTCTTTTGTGGCTGGATTTGTCCTGTGGGAGCAATATCAGATCTAATACCTAAGACAAAAAGGAGACTATCCTCCTTTTATAGATTTAAGTATTACTTTCTGGCATTTCTGATAGTTTTATCAGTTCTTGGGGTTCAATTACTGCAAATTTCAGATCCCCTTGTTATATTTACTCGTTTTTTAACATTTATTACCCATTTGAGAATTCCAGTAGTGTTAATCTTGATTATTATTCTCGTAGCTTCCTTAGGAGAGCGATTCTGGTGCAGGGTTATCTGCCCATTGGGAGCCTTATTAGGGGTTTTTTCTCTTACTCGAGTCTTAAACTTGCACGTACAGGAGAAATGCACCCAATGTGGCCTGTGTAGTAGGGTCTGTCCTATGGATGCTATAAAAGAGTACAAAGTCAAAAAAACGGAATGTACTCTCTGTTTTGAGTGTGTAGAGAAATGTCCCCAACATGCTATCACCTTAACCAAACAGAGGGAACCCCTCACCTTTGAATCCAGGAGAACCTTCTTGAAGGCTGGAATTGCAGCTGGGACAGGAGTTTTACTCTCACCACTGCTCAGTACATCCACACAAACACAGGTTATCAGACCCCCTGGTGCTCTAAAAGAAGAGAACTTTCTATCTACCTGTGTGAGATGCGGAGAATGCATGCGAGTGTGTCCCTCACAGGGGTTGAGACCAGTATTATTGGAAGGATCCTTGTACGCTCTGTACACGCCAAAATTGGTTCCCCGCATTGGAGAATGCCAATTATGCATGCTGTGCTGGCAGGTATGCCCTACAGGCGCATTAGTGGAGGTTGATCCTTCGCAAATGAAGTTAGGAACAGCCTCAGTAAATAGGAATACCTGTCTAGAGTGGGAACTCGGACAAGCCTGTTTAGTGTGCCAGGAAGTGTGCCCATTCCAGGCCGTGGATGTAGTAGAGAGGGGGGGCCAAGGATATGGGAGAGGAAGAGGTCGGAGAGGACCACAGGTGAACAGATCCAAATGTGCTGGGTGTGGTGCCTGTGAAAATCACTGCCCAACAGAACCTACTTCCATTGCAGTGAGCCCTGAAGGGGAAATACGATACTGATTCCCTTTGTGAACATGCTCATGTCACTAACATATCTTCAATAGAATAACAATCAATCATCGGTAGCTATCTCAATTCTGTTACACGTGTAACAATTCTGCTTTCTTGGAAAATCAATGAAACCCTACGCAATTCGTTATTCAATGTGTATCCACTCAATCTTTGTTATGGTTGTGTGTCTCCGTGTTCCTGGTGCATTAACCATGTGCCAGGTCGTATACTGTTCAGCATAAGCCTCCCCAGATGAAATCCCATCTACGGGTATGATCACTTCATAGTTCCGTGCTGCAGCTCCTGTTGCTGTATGTAAGACTGCACCTTCTGCTGAGGTTCCTGTTATTATCACTTTCTTGATGTGGTTCTCTTGTAGTAGTGTCTCCAGTTGTGTCTGATAAAACTTGTCCACTCCCGACTTTACTAGTGGTTCACCATTGTGTGGTGTGACTTCTTCTCTTATATCTTCTTTTTCTGCTGCCCTTGTTAAACTGTACACCACTGTCATTCCTTTTTCTCTTGCTTTTGACAGCAATTTCTTGATGTGTGGTATTCTCTTGACACATCTTGGTCTCCTTTCTGCATTACAGTTCTGGTTCTGTATATCCAGTAGTAAGAGCGCAGTCTCTTTCGCGTCTACTCTTACGTGCTGCAGTTCTGGTGGTGGGGGTGGTTCTACCTTTGTCCATTCTTCTTTGATAATCTCTGTTTCTTCCATGGGTTCCCCTATGACATTGCCTTATAAATATGGTTATAGACTTATCCTATAGTGGTTCTCTCATTTGTTACACGTGTAACATCTCAGTTTTATCATCCTCCACATACGTATTTCTATCTTGCTTTTTCTTAGTTAAATAGCCTTAGCTTTTGACTACTCAATACTGGCTAAATCTCCAGTACTAAAAATTGGACATCATGCAGTGGTGATTGCATTGATACCAGTTCACGGCAAGGCAAGGATTATAAAGGCTGTCAGGGTAAAAGATACGATGCCATACAAAGGTGCACTGACCACTGAGGACTGGGTAAGACATTTGAAAGACCAGGCTGCCCATACTGAAGAGCACAGACATACTCTCTATGAGAAGGTGGACATACACAACAAGATGAACATCCTGGATGTTGGATGCGGAACAGGGGTCATTACTGCAGATATTGCGTCATTAACCAAAGGACATATCACAGGTATTGATATTGATCGCAAAAAACTTGAACGGGCGAAACCTCTTGTATCTGATCGAATTACCCTGTTGGAAGCAGATGCATCACATCTCCCTTTTAAGGATGAAACCTTTGATTTAGCAGTATTCAGTGTTGTTCTCATGCACATAAGAGACAAACAGAAAGCAGTTAACGAAATGGCGCGAGTAATCCAGAAAGACGGCATTGTTTTAGCCACTATGGAACCTGACCATGGAGGTGCACTGTACTATCCAGAAAATAAGATGTATCCTTTTTTCATAACAGATGTAGAAGAGATGGGTTCTGATCCATACATTGGACGAAAATTAAAGTACTTTTTTGAGAAGGCTGAGTTGAAGACAGAGATTGGTATGTCTATCCATGATTTTGATAATATGAACAACAGCAAAGAGCAGCTCAAGGAGTTTTTGAATCGGTTCTGGATTGCAGAGAAATTATTTTTAAGAAATGGGTGGACGCAACAGCAGATACACAATTACAAGCAAGAACAGATCCACTTGATTGAAAATGATCTGTATTTTTCTTTTTTGCCTGTTTTCTACGCAATTGGTAGAAAAGAATAGGTTTTGATAAGCTTTATCGTGGAGTGTGGAGTGACTAAGGTTTTAAAGGTGTAGGTGCATGACTCGATAGCTCCTGAATTACAGCCGTCAAGGAAATCTCATTTTAGACCGTGAGTGGAGCACTATTCTATCGCATTATCCGGCCAAACAAGAAGACCGAAAATTTTAAAAACATCAAAGAGAATAAAGTATAAGTGCGGTGATTTAGTACAAAATGGAAATTTAGTGGATCACTTAAAAGAGGAGGAAACTATCATGGGTAAGAATAGAATGGCCTGGATTCCAGTAATTGTTGTGATAATTGGTGGATTATTTGGCTTATTTGAATATGTGCTTCCATGTTACGTTTTTGACGGCGACGGCGACGGGGTTCATAACTGCTATGACGATTGTTTTAATCCAGAATGTTGTAAAGTAGATGAACACGGCTGCCCCAAAGATTCTGATGGTGATGGTGTACACGATTGCGATGATGATTATTATAACCCAGAATGTTCTATCGTTGATATACACGGCTGCCCCAAAGATTCTGATGGTGATGGTGTACACGATTGCAACGATGAATGCTTTGATCCAGAATGTTCTATCGTTGATATACACGGCTGCCCCAAAGATTCCGATGGTGATGGTGTACACGACTGCGATGATGATTGTCCATATGAGAAAGGGGACATAATTAACGGGGGATGTCCTGTTCGAGAAGAGAGAACTATCAGCATTATTATCTTCTTTGTGAACTACGATGCTGAAGGGGAGGACGATGACGCAAATCTGAATGGAGAGTGGGTAGAAATTCGCAATACTGGTGATCAGGACATGAATATGACAGGCTGGAAATTGCATGATGAAAGTGGCCATGTTTTTAGCTTCCCTTATGGATTTGTGTTGAAAGCAGGCCAATCGGTGAAAATCTATACTGGTTCAGGAGAAAATACAGCCTCCGAGCTGTATTGGGGAAGGAACAAATCAGTCTGGAACAACGACAGGGACTGTGCATATTTGGTTGATGACCAAGGGAATGTAGTGGGTAAGAGATGCTGGGAGGAGACATAACAAACGATATCACAGGTCTCCAATAGCATCTGAGGAATCCACACAAACAGCGCTATCATTCTGGGGATCTTAGCATTTATTCTTTATTGTCGTACTTTTCTTATTGTCGTACTGTTGTACTGTCTGACTTGGCATCTCGAATAAACTCTTACTTAATACAACGACCTTTTAGAGTATTGTACTGTTCCCATGTGATTTTCCCTTCAATAAACATATTCTCCAGATCTTTTGTTGAGATTTCACCCTTTTCACACTTATTCATCAATTCCCGAATTTCGGGTGGCATGGAGGGAAGCACTACGTGCTCAGCTACTTCTTTGTCTTTTTCTTCATGCATGATCTCCTCTTCTTCTTGCACAATCTCTTGAGATGGAAGAATTTTCTTTTTTACATCGTTAAAAAAGTCTTTTCCTATATCAACAGAAAAAATACCAATAAAAATTATGATTAGTCCAAGAATCATGCCAATCTGAGAAAAATAGTAAAGAAAGGCATCTGATTTCGATGCTGTTGATAGAAAGTCTTGGCCTAAAAATCTCTCAATCAATCCCTCTAGTGCACCAGTGCTTCTATCAGTAACCACCTGAGATGCTACAGTTAGATTTATGAGGACAGAAGCAATGACCAGAATGAACCCGCCTAGAACACGCTTAGAGTTCATCGAAGGCACCTTCTCCGGGGCCACTCTCAATCTCTGGTTCTTTCTTTGTTATCAAGTATTCAATCATGGATATCTTGTTTTTCAAGTAAGATAAGTCTTTGGAACTCAGATCACTGAGTCTTGTCTGCAGTTCAGGTTCCTCAATGCTGTAGCCTAAAACGTTGATCTTGTTCTTTATATCCTCAACCATTTGAGTAGCATCGTCTAGTTCTTTGTACGGTATATACGGTCTCTTGAGCATATATCCTAGGGTGAGACCAATTACAGCGAAAATGAGAGCAAATAACGAGACTAACCCCCATGGGGATTTATCATCAGGTGGAGGTGTCAGTGTACGTGGGGTAATATTTTTATTTGCATCATAAAAGTCTTTCATGTCTTCAGCCAGAGTATGTGCCCAGCCAGGTCTTCCTCCCTCGTTACCCAAATCGCTTATGTGATCTCTCAGGGTATCAAGTGAAATATCAGCGTCCTCAAATCCTGAGTTCAATATACTATCTATGTCTTTTGATTGTTGAAGGAAACCCTCTGTCTTGTCCAGCATGGTCTCCAGTTCTTGTGTAGTGCTCTTAAAAGCAAGGTCGTCAGTGAAAGCTTGAATTAGCTCTTCACCATCAAAAAGGTTTATCGTGATTCGTACATCTTTCCGTGTAATCCCGGAAAGCTCAAATTCCTCTCTAAAGCCAGGCTCATAAATCTCCTCATTTACCGGAGGTGGTACATATGCTTTGAGGGTGATCTTGAAGGAACGTAACCCATGATCAGCTACACTCCTCCAAACGCCCCACGTATTGTCACAGTGCTTATCAATTCTATCTCCAGCCTCATATACCCAGCATGGTTTGGATAAGTCTGTGTAAAGATGAAGGTAGTAATTAGGGGGAATGCCTCCCTCTTGTACTCTCCTGAACACGAACACAAACACAAGTTCGTTGCCCGCGTTGAGTACATCCGTATTAGAGAGATATTGTGAAATAAAACCCCTGTATGACCATTTCTCTCCAGTGGTTGCGTTCTCAACCGTACTCATATCTTCATCGAGTTCAAGAGGCTGTTGTGAGGAAATCTCTGTAACAGAAAGACACAAAACTAACCCAACCATCAAAACAAGAGAAATTCTTTTCATCAAGGACCACCTACCATTTCCCTGTACAACATTTCCATTTGAATTGAAGTTTCATCTAAAGGTATCTTAAGCTCGTTCAATGCATCGACAGCATTGTTCTTGTTCTTTCTGATTTCAGTGAGCATGTCCACAATTTTCTTTGAATTTTCTTTTGCACCTGGTGTCACGATCTTATCCTTATGGGTATCAAGATACTCTAGTATACTCTTGGAAATCTGAGCATCATCCATGTTCAATTTTTCCACTGCTCCACTGTATCCGTCCAAGACATTATCTCTCAGGAATTCAATACACTCCCTGGTCAGACCGAGTATATTCTTTTTCTCAACGTCGGATGGCTCGTTGCCGTGCGCTAATTCAATTTGACTCAAAAGTTTCTTAATAGCAAAGATAGAATCTTCTATTTTGATCTTCTTTTCCTGGTGGAAAGCGATGCTATCTCTCAGTTTACTCAGTACATCATTGTACAGAATGTCATATAATGAAATTAGCGCAAAGTCAGAATATGTTTCTCTCAGCACAACATTGTCGAATATTCTTTTTGCATCGTCTAATTTTTCCTTTATCTGTTGCACATATTCAAAGAACTCTGCAACCACAATGGGAACATTATTCCATATTGCCTTCGGATTGATGAGATCCATTTGTGCCCAAAACCGCAGAGTATCATCTCGAATTTTGATACTATCGAATGAATTGGGAATATCAGCAATTTCAAACGCAGTGTTCTGGGTTCCAATGAAGAGAGAGTGATTGACAAGCGCCTGTCCGCTTCGAACCTGCCTGTTATAGCTTTGTTCCATTTTCGAGAGTGTAGGTGCGCGGTGAGGCTTTGTCTCTGAAGGTCTCCACGGCTGAAGTCCCAGTAGTGCAAAGTACACATTGAAGCTGTATCTTTCATCATCTCGATCAAGCACAATGATGCTCCCATCTTTGGCATAGTATTGCTCGACATTGTCTCTGAATTTGCTGACAGCCAAGCGAGTCCGTTCAATATTATGTTCACAGGTGGAGCAAATAGCTAAAAGCAGTTTAATTCGTTCGTGCACCATAATCCTTTTTCCTGTATTGTCCTTATCTGGGAAGAAATCTCTGTCCTCTTTGGTAAGGATTTTCATCATTCCCGGCGTGATATGATTCTCTGCGATTCGGTTATAGTTTATCATGGGATTATCGATGAGACTTACCCTGTTGATCTGCCCATGGGTGCGTTCATAATATACATCCAGCTTTTTTAAAATCTCCATAACCTCTTTGAAGCATATATCAGAGAATTTCAGCCGCTCTCGATTTTCAGGTTCCCGTAGAACATCGATTTCATTGTTCATAAGTGGAAGCTGCTGGAAATAGCGGTATTTCCCAATAAAAGGGGGTTTGATGAGTTTGTTCATCATCGTAATATGAGCAGCCTCAAGTTCATTTTTCTTTCTTTTTAGTTCCCCTTCTCTTATAGACAATTCACTGTTGGTTCTGTCAAGCTTTATCAACTTCTCTTTCAGCGTGTTAATTCTTGTCTGAAGATTTGTCAGTTTCTCATCTTCAGACCTGAAGAACCTATCCACCCTGAGTGCTGTTATTCCTGCTCGTCCTCTGATTTTGTTTCGCAGCTCTCTGGTTTCTCTCTCCAAGGTAGTGATCTCATTCTGAAGTCTTACCATTTCTGTCCGGGTATCCTTCAGCATCACCCCGAGTTGTACAATCTCTCCATCCAGGTTCTTTATTTCATCTTCCATGTCATAGAGAAGGAGAAGATCGTTTCGGGGGAAAAAGATCTGAAAGTATCCAATGGTGTGAAAATAGTCTCTTATGGGCTCTCCTAGTGCTCTAAAGTTTGATATCTCCTTGAAAAATACCCCTGTCTCTTTCTGTTCTTCGTATTCGTCTTTGAACG